>Ga0208435_100355_pt1 | contig 13644 bp, 10 predicted proteins | sample 24_taG_FD_184097 | JGI IMG/M metagenome (GOLD analysis project Ga0208435, IMG submission 184097) | Marine viral communities from Cariaco Basin, Caribbean Sea - 24_WHOI_OMZ (SPAdes) (version 2) | ecosystem: Environmental > Aquatic > Marine > Oceanic | place: Caribbean Sea: Cariaco Basin...
CCGATTTAAACCCTATTGAGAAAAAATGGGCACAGGCTAAATTTCTACGCCAAGGATGGATGGAGAATAATCTACCTAAACTATTTCATAATATGGGTTGTACTAATTTTATTGTGGATTGACTATACTGAAGATAAAGAAGAAAGCAACGATAAACTTAACAACATACAAGATATAGTAAATAATTTTACTAAATTATTTGGCGTCAAATCAATGTACAACTTACCTTACTTTTCACCTTTTGAAGCCTGTTGCTTGATAGCAGGAAAATCTTCACAGGAAATGTCTGACAAAGTAGGAGCTTTTGACGTATGCCAAGAATGGGAGTTCTTAGCGGCAAAAAATTATATAAAAAAAGCGTTTGATGATGGTCGCCTTTTTTTAAGTAATGAATGTTTAGGTATTCCAGCAATCAAACTAAAAATAGTATTATTCGAAGATAGAAAAATAATTGAGGGCTTCAATGATGATATCTTGTTAGAAATTTATAATGAATACATTGACCCCGTAATAGATATTAAAAGTCACGACGGCTTATTTGATCAGGATGAAAAATCAGTAACGTTTAGAATACCAACTGAATTAAAAGACGATATCCTCAATTCATACCCTATGGTCTTAGAGCGTAAATTAAAGGAATTAGAAGAGAGAGCAAGTCAAACTGACAAAATCACAGTACATAATAAGGCTTATTCACTTATAGCTGTCCTTAAAAACCTACTATTAAACCCTGATATTACTGACTGTTATTTTACAAATAGTGACAATGATAATGCTAAAAAAGCGCCTATTCAGGGAGAGTTATCGACTCATATCAAAGATATGAAGATTGCAGGCTTGAGTAAGCGCAATGTAGATGATTTATTTTCAATTGCTAATGATGTATTGGCTGAAGTACAAAAGAATAATGAAATGTAATTTTGCAGCTGCAATTATGCAATTGCAATTGCAATGCCGTAAATAACCTCATCTCATAATATGACCCATACTAGACAAACCATTACATAGTGTAGTGGTACATAGTACGGAATCATTAATATGACAAATAAAATAAATTTAGATAGCCCCGTTATTGCCTTTACTGATAACGATCTTAGTAATGCTCCACTAATAACACTTACTTCTTCTACTCCTCCTCTACCACCGCAAGGGATGAGTCGTGCCAGCCAACTTCTACCCTTCTTACCGTTTGGTAGTAGCACCCTATGGGCATGGTCACGCGATGGACGCTTCCCAGCACCCGTAAAACTATCACCTACCATGACTGCATGGCGCAACGCTGATGTAATCGATTGGCTGAATAGTCAAATCACCTCTACTACTAGCGAGGTGTAATCATGGCAATTTCAAAAAAACTACCTGCTGACAACACTAAATCTAAGTCCCAACTAGAGACTATCAGAGCGCATCTCATGGCTGGGGCTACCCTAACTACGTGGGACGCTTATCAGCTGTATCAAATCACATGTTTATCACAGCGTATTAGCGACTTACGAAAGGCTGGCTTGAACATAAAAAGCAAGATAGTTACCCATAACGATAAGCGCTTTTCAGTCTATTGGCTCGATAAACAAACTTTACTTGAAAATAAATTATCTAACAGCGAGGAAAATATCATGCCTAATTCAATCACTGCGACCTCAAACAGCCAATTTATTGATCACCCGCAAGCAGGCATTCGTAGTTTCTCTTTATTCAATCTCGATAATCTACCAGTGCCTCTACAGTTATTAGCTAAGGCTCGATATTTCTTGTCTGTTATTCTTGACGAGATAGCTCATACCACCAGAGACAGCATTTTCAACCGTAGAAAATTTGCGCTGTTCACAGCTAAATTACATGCTGAGCTTGAACAGATGCCTTTAGCATTTGTTAGCTATGACGACGACCTTAAAGCATTGACTGAACCCCTACCCCACATGGCAAAACAGTTATATGACAGCCTCTATGCTACTGACAGTGTAACGCGGCATGAATTTGAAGATATACAAACGCAGGTATGGGATATTTACAAAGGCTTAGAGCGAGCCATCAGGACGGCGTTATATCATCAAGCGGAGGGCAAATAGTTATGTCTAATTCAGTGCATACGATATCAAGCATCCAAGTCCGCCAGTCAAAAGTTATTGACGCCACTGACGCCGATGATCATGAAGTCATTTTGATATCAGCAATGACGTTATCGGACACGGCTTGTAATCTTAGCGGCGCGGCTGACGCCCTATTAGACGTTGCTCGACTGCTTCATCTTATCCAATCTGGTGACGCGACCACATTACAGTCTAAAGCGCTGGCGCGCCTTGCTTGTGATACTACCAATAGCTGGGTGGACGTCCTAAAGAGACAGGTTGCTGTACTCAACAATCCGCTGAGTCATACCGAATTCGGCGTCGTGGAGGTGAGTGTATGAGAACCTACCTACAACTGAAGCAGAGCCATAAGCAGGATAATAGAGCGCAGTACAAGCCGAACCAGTTGCAAGAAAGGGGGAGCAGATGACCACCACACCACAAACAGACAACCATGAAAAAGCCCGCGAATTTATCGCAGGCTTTACATTGATGATGAGTAGTTTTGATCCAGCCACACGGCAAGGGCTGGTAGGTGATCCGCTATTAATTAAACTATTTGATTTACTACCTGATAACAGCTTAATAAGCGTTACTGACGATCTTACTACAGATGACGCAAAAATACTAAAAACCGCTGGTACTATCGCTATTTTATTGAAGCATAAACAAGGCGATATAGTCGGCGCAATATTCTACACACCAAACAGCAAAGCAAAGCCCATTGTTATTGATCCTACAGGTTATGGCGCTATCGTCATTAGTGACTTAAACAAAGGCAATGAGGTGATAGCCCTTGATGACATAAATAGTGGCATAGATGTTTATGCGTGCCTGATGGCGAGTGATAAGACTATTATTGTTAGCCCTCAAAAAACAAGGCAGTGCTTTAAAAAGATGGTGCAGCACTGGGGTAGCGGATCACTGGTAACCGTACCAATGACCATAGATAACAAAGGCGTGATGAATCTATTGGCAGGCGTGAACGCTAGGGCATTGGTTACCGTTTCTGATATTGTCACTATGCTACATGCCAATCATAGCTATGAGGCAATACTGGCAGCTGATGACAGCCAAATCATTAACTTAAAAGACACCGCTTACTATCCTGAATGGCGCGACGACAAAGCACCGCAACTGAATACACCTATGGTTTATGATGATGGACGTTTTGAGCTGTACCATGATGGACTGTTTTTTGTGAAGTACGACGACAGCGATCCCAGCAATATTTTATATAAACAGAAAATGTTTATCTGTTCACCGATTGAGGTTGTCGCTAAGACAAGGGACACTAGCAGCAGTACATGGGGACGGTTATTACAATGGCGTGATGATGATAATGAGAAACATCAATGGTCAATGCCGTTATCACTGCTACAAGGTGATGCAAAGGAATACCGCCGCGAGCTTGCCAGTCAAGGTTTGAACATTACTACCAATAACAAACAGCGCAGCTACTTAGATGCTTATATTCAAGATTATCCGATCCACAAACGGGCGTTATGTGTTGATAAGTTAGGCTGGCATGGTGAGCAATATATATTGCCTGATGGTGCAATAGGCGGCGATGGTAAGCAGTTAATTGTCTATCAGTCTGCCCATGCAATCAACAGCACACTAGCCCAGCAAGGCACATTAACTGAGTGGCGTGATGAGCTATCCCAACCGCTGGCAGGTCAAAGCCGTTTTGCTTTCTCTATTGCTTGCGCGTTTGCTGGTCAATTACTAGAACTACTCGATGATGATGGGGGTGGCTTTCACTTTTTAGGCTCATCAAGCATGGGCAAGTCATTATCACTTAAAACAGGGTCTAGTGTATGGGGCAAGCCTGACAGCTATACTAAGACATGGCGTAGCACTGATAACGCCTTAGAGGGTACAGCAAGCGAGCATAACGACAGTTTTTTACCACTTGATGAAATCAGCGAATGCGATCCACGGATAGTAGGTAACAGCGTTTACATGCTGGCTAATGGTAAAGGCAAAGGTCGTAGCACCACCACAGGGCATAATCGCACTGCTAAGACATGGCGCATTATCTTTTTGTCTAATGGTGAGGAGTCACTACAGAACTTCATGGCACAAGCAGGGCAAAAGACGAATGCAGGTATTGAGGTTCGAGTAGCGCATATAGATGCTGATGCTGGCAAAGGCTTAAAGACGTTTGATAGTTTGGTACTGGCAGACACAGGCGCAGAGCAAGCCGACAAAATCAAAGAGTTATCACATGCTTATTATGGTGTGGCTGGTATCGCATGGCTAGAACATATCACCAGTGACAAAGAAGCAACCACAGCCACCGCTAAGCAGCTTGTCAGTAACTTTATGAGTCAATACAGCAACCTTGCACCGCAAGCGCATAGAGTGGCTAAACGGTTCGCTATTGTTGCCGCGGCTGGCGAGATGGCAACAGGTGCAGACATTACAGGCTGGCAAGCAGGACAAGCAACCACAGCCGTTATGGCATGCTTAGATAATTGGCTTGATAACTATGGGCGTGATGGTGAACACGAACAGCGCCAAATTATAGAGTATATCAAAGCCTTTATTGAACAGCATGGCAGTAGTCGTTTTCAGCCTTGTCACAGCCAAGCATACCAAGACTTTGAGCCGAAAATAACCAACCGCGTAGGTTATCATAACTACGATACAGGCGAATATTACTTTACTACCAGCACATTTGATGAAGTCTGTTCGCCGTTTAGTAAAAGCAAAGTGCTGCAAGTTCTAGACGATGCTAAATTGTTGACCGTGACAGAGAGTGACCGAAAAACTTGTAGAGTATCCTTACCGTTTGAAAAAAACCGTAAGCGTGTCTATGCGGTCAAAAACGACATACTAAGTTATGAGGCTAATAAAAGCACTGGGACAGATGGGACGTCTGGGACAACCCATACACAGCAACGGCTAGAAACTGTCCCCACTGTTAAACCGTTACTGGGACAGATGGGACACGACGAACCAAAACCATGCAGCTTGTCCCAAGCGTCCCATAGCTCAAAAAAGACTGGGACAGCTGCAAGCCCAGTAACTATGGACGCTGTCCCGTTGTCCCAAGTGTCCCACGCAAAAAACTAAGGTAAGGCGAAATAATAAAAGGCAGACGCTTATCGTCTGCCTTTTTATAGTTCTTAAGATATATTATTGCGCAAAATTATGCAGTTATGCGCGAACATTGTTTCTTACAGGCATATTAACGGGATTGAGCAGTAAGTAGAGGCAAAGCCAGTTTCATCCTACCTAAACCACCCGATGCTTCTTAAAATTTTCAGCCTGCTCAAATATCTCTTTATAGACCTCTTTTGAATCTACAGGTGGATAGCCCCACTCATCGAGCAGCACCATTAGGTCAAACTGTAGCTCAGCTTTGATGTCATCACGCTTGTTCCAGTCAGTGTATTTAGCTTTCTCATCGATGAGCTTTTTCACTTCTTTAGACAGCTCGATCAGTTTGTCTTCGGGATAGGTAAAGTCGTATTTATGTGCCAGTGACAGCAGAATATCGTAAAATGCTTTTTCTTCAAAGTCGATACCCATCTCACCAAACGACGCCATCTCATCGCGCAGCTCGTGATACAGCTTTATGATCTCATCCGAGAAGTCGCCAATCACTTCGGCGCGCAGTAAATCTTGCTCGTCACGGTCGTTATACTTCTCAACCAGCGCATTCATTTTCTTACTGAAATCAACACCCTTCACCTTATTGGTCTTTTTCAGCTCACCAATGGCTTTAGCGAGTAGCTGCTGTAGTAGCTCCAGCTTAGTATTGGGCTGCTTAATCACCTCAAGCTTGGCTAGGTAGTCTTCATCGAAGATATCGATCTCACCATCGGTATTGTCACCGAGCTTAAAGATTTCTTCAACGCCATCACTCAGCAGCGCATCTTTCACCAAATCCCGTACCTTTTGGTTCATCTGTTCGACGTCAGGTGCGCCGCCAGTGGTTATTTTAAAGATGATGGTACGAATGGCTAGATAGTAATGAATCTTGTCCTTGTGCGCCTTTGTGAGCTCACTGCTACCGACACAAATGTCATAGGCAGACTTGAGGCGCTTGGCTAAATCCATAAAACGTTTTTCTAGCTTTTTAGATTGCAGCGCAAAGTCAGCCGCCGCGTTTAAGCAGTTAAGTTGTTGTAATGGTGTGCCGTTAAAGTAAAGCGTCGAGTCGAACTTATGATAAACGGTATCCAATAGATTCAAATGGTCTTTGACCACAACCACTGACTTTTGGATGTCTTCTAAATTTTGGATTTGACCGCCGGTGTAATGTGAGAGCGCCAGGTTCATCTGCTTTTTGATGCCGATGTAATCCACCACTAAGCCGCTCTCTTTGCCTTCAAACTTACGGTTGACCCGTGAGATGGTTTGAATCAGGCTATGCTTTTGCAAAGGTTTATCAATGTAGATGGTATCGAGAAAAGGTACGTCAAAGCCTGTGAGCCACATATCGACGACGATGGCGATTTTAAAGTTAGATTTGCCGTTTTTAAACTGACGATCCAGCTCTTTGCGGTAGTCTTTATTACCAAGGTTATCCCACATGCCTTTTTCGTCATCCTTGTTACGAGTCATGATCATCTTGACGCGCTCCATAGGTTTAACTTTTTTCTTGTCGCTCTCTGACAAGGTTGAACCTTCCTCACACGCTCGTACCTCATCCCATTCAGGACGTAGCTGTATGATGTCTTTATATAACTGATAGGCGGCTTCACGGCTGCTACAGACAAACATAGCCTTGCCTTTTTGTGTGGTGCCCTCAGCGACGCGTGCTTCGTAATGCTGAACAAAGTCTTCGGCAATGGCGCGGATACGATCAGGGTCACCAAGAATGGTCGACATGCTCGCCATGGCTTTTTTGCTTTTCTCGATCTGGTACTCATTAGCACCAGCGTCGGCGCTTTGTTGATAGTATTTTTCCACTTCATCAAGCTGCTTGCTATCGAGCAGTACTTTAGCAGCGCGACCTTCATAGACGATACGCACGGTGATTTCATCGAATACCGACTCAACCATGGTGTAGCTATCAACGACGGGACCGAAGACATCAAGGGTGGCATCAATCGGCGTGCCCGTGAAGCCGACGTAAGTGGCATTGGGTAATGAGTCATGCAGATACTTAGCGAAGCCGTAGGTCTTTTTGACGCCATCTTCGGTAACGGTGATTTTTTGCTGGAGGTTGACTTGGCTACGATGCGCTTCATCTGAGATACAGATAACGTTGGTACGCTCTGTCAGTAAGGCTAAGTCTTCGGTGAACTTATGAATGGTGGTTAGGAACACACCGCCACTCTTACGTCCTTTGAGCTCTTCTCGTAGCTCAGCACGACTCTCGACACTGATGATGTTCTCATCGCCGATATATGTCTTGGCGTTGGTAAAGGTTTTGGATAACTGATCATCCAAATCGGTACGGTCAGTGATTAAGATGATGGTTGGACTACCAAGCGCCGCATCTTTCATTAGCAGACGCGCTAAAAACAGCATGGTAAAGCTCTTACCACAGCCAGTCGCGCCAAAGTACGTACCGCCTTTACCGTCACGTAAGCCATTATCGTTTATTAAATTACCATGACTGTCGAGCAACTTCATGTGCTGCTTTATATTGTCGTATAGCTTGGTGGCGGCATAATACTGCGGATAGCGACAAACGATTTTTGCATCAAAGCTTGATTTGTCAGGTACGTAAATAAAATTACGGATAACATCGAGCAAACGTGTTTTATCAAATAAACCGCTCATCATGGTCAATAAGGAGTGGATACCGTCTTTCTCTAACGTCTCATCGCCCGTGACTTTGCGCCAAGAGTAGTAGAATTCATAAGGGGCAAAGAATGAACCCATCTTTGAGTTGACCCCATCACTGATGACGCATAGGGCGTTGTATTTAAACAACTCTGGAATATCGCGCTTATAACGGGTGGTCAGTTGGGTATAGGCATCAAACATGGTGGCATCTTCACGGATGCTGCTCTTAAATTCAAACACCACCAGTGGTAAGCCGTTGATATAGAGAATGCCATCAGGAATACGTAGCTCAAAGCCTTGTATCTCCATTTGACTCACGATGCGAAAGCGATTGTTATCGAGTGCTTCATAGTCAATCAGCTGGATGTATAAGTCTTTTTGGGTATAGTCTTCACGCTTGAGGGTAAAGCCATCAGCGACAAGCTTCATGATGGCTTTATTGGTGTCGTATAAATCAGACGCAGGGAGGTATTCAAGCTTATGGATGATGGACTCAATCTCATACTCAGTGATCAAGTCAGCTTTATAACGGGTGGCTAGAAACTGTCGAAGATCAGACTTAATCAGCACATCGTCAGGATTGCGGTCGAGTGTTTCGCCAAGCGTATGTGGATAGCCCTCGGCTGCTAGCAATTCAATAATGGCTTGCTCAAGTCTGTCTTCGGTAAATTTCAATGCTTCGTCCTTTTTATTATTTTGTATTATCTTTCTCGATAACTAATATGCCAGTCCACGGCTAAACCAAAGCTAGATTATTCATAAGCCTTTTTCACCGGATTGAACTTCATAATTTTGCTGTAATTAACATGCTCAATACGCTCATTATCGTCAGTGGGCTTTTCGCCTTTGTAGCTCAGCATGATGGGATAATAAGAGCTATTGTCAGACATTACTTTGTAGGTTCCTTCATATCCGTAATATAAAGGTGAGTCTTCATCATGAACACCATTTTCCATTCCAGCATCGCCTAAGTCGTATAGATTAATGAAATCGTTTTCAGGTAAATGTAGAACATCCCACCACTGTACAAATATGCCATGATAAAAAGAGCCATTCTTTATTACAGTGCCTGTCAGGTTTTTACCTAAAGGCTGCATATTATCTTTAACTTTTTTTTCATCAAGCATTACCCGACCATTAACACCTAAAGGCTTTACATTTTTTGGTGTTCGACTTACTAGCTGAAACAGACCATTATTTAGCTTTTTAAAACTATAAAGATCTGCTGTAGCAGTACAGGCATGACAAGAGACGAGTGATGCTGTATTACTATCAACCTGAACTTTCTCTATAATAACTAAGTAACGTGGTTCGCCAGTCGTATTTTTATAATTAATGACAGGGTGCATAACAGCAACCGTTCTTTCTCCATCACTATCAACCTTACCTAAGCCAACATTTGGCATAGATTCAATATCTTCATCATCTATAGAAAAAGAAACTATCTGATCATTGTAAAACTGACGCATGACTTCTTTGAAACTTAAGTCTCTGATTTTGACCTGAGCCATTTGGCTTGTAGAGAAAGTAGGAGTGGCTGCCATTACTGGGGTTACTGATAAAGCACCTAAGCTGAGCGCTAAACTAAGTAAAAGCTTCTTCATCTTGAATTCCATTAATGATTATATTTTTAGGATAAACGTTTACTGTCAAAAGCTATATAGCTTCATCCACAAGTTCAGCAGCATCAGAAATACGCAATTCGCCTGACATTAACTTAGGTAAAAGGGTGTCGCGGATTCTTGATAAATTATCTACGTCTATTTGAACAGCATGAATTTTATTATGAAATGAATTTATCCAGTTATCGAAATAGTTTAAAACATCGATATTAGGCACTACTACCATATGGTTTTTTAAAATATCTGTTTTTAGATTAGTAAATACACTACCATTACCTTGCATCAAGAGTTCCTGTCTAACAACTAAAAAAAGCTGATATAAATAATTATCAGTAAATATTTTTTTCTTCGGGAAATGTAACCAGCCGTCATGGATACAAGCATCTAAATCTAAAAATTTTGGTAAGCCAGGGGTGGCGCTATTTGATAAAATTAACGAGCCTTTTTTTAATAAAGTCGTTTTATTTAATCCTTCAGGTTTAATAAATTGTTTCGTCTCAACAAGAAATCTTGAATTACTAGCAGTCGCATCACTTATTTTGACCCAAGGTAATCCTTTAGGTACTAAATAATCATGAATTGGTCGAGGAGAGCCACCACGTTTTACTTCAATATACTCACCAAGCTTACTAACTTCCCACCCCTTCGGAATCCACCCCATCTCCTCAGTAAACTCAAACTCATCAGGGAATAAACCCCGAATATCTGAATTATCTTTTTTCTCAATTGCTTTACGTTGCTCGGCACGCTCTATAAACTCATCAGGAATGGGCTTGCCAGACACCAGCGCATTATCAATCACTGGATCAAAATCAACAAACCAGCTCTTAAATAACGCCTGCGCCATCGCTTCTAGCGTTTCGTTCATTTGGCGGTTTAGCTCGATTTTGTCGTCTAAAGAGCCAAGGATATGAGCAATGGCTTTTTGAGTATTTAAATTTGGCAAATCTAAAGGATATAACCCTAATACTTTAGCATTAGCACCCGCTTGAGCTGAACCAGTTTTAGATGAATTGACGAATGCCCACCAATTAGGTGAACGCATGGAATACCAAACATAAAAAGGATTAGCTATATTCTCATCAATCCTAAATCTTATTAAATAAGACGCATACACTGTCTCTTCACTACCAGTAAAAATATAATTTTCACCAGTACTATTACCTGTTCTTGCGACTACAATATCGCCTTTTTCTAGAAGGTACTTATCTAGCTTAGAGTTATCAATCGGACAATAAGGAACGGATTTCCAATCTACTACACCATTTTGAATATCAGTAATCCTTAAGAATTTAGGACCTACTTTTTCAGTATTGGCACTTTCTGTATAACCGTATGAAACATCAATTGAGATATCTCCAAGCGTAGTTTCTATCCAATCACTCACCATAACCCAACACCTCCAAATTCTGACGAATGGTTGCGTCTAGCTTCTTTGATTCCTGCATTTGTTGATACAGCGTTTGGCTAAGCTCCAACATCTTCGTCTCAAACGGAATGCCATCATCCTCAATTGCCGCAGCACCGACATAACGCCCCGGTGTCAGTACATAATCATTGGCTTTGATATCATCGAGGGTCGCCGACTTACAGTAACCTGCTTCATCTACATAGGCTTCATAACCACCTGCTTCTTTCTCTCCGCGCCATGCATGATACGTCTTGGCAATCGCCTCGATATCATCAGTAGTAAATTCTTTATGCGTACGATCAACCATACTACCGATAGCACGCGCATCAATGAATAAAGTTTCGCCACTACGGTTACGCAAGCCTCGAGCTTGGCTGTCAGCGGACTGGGCGGCTTTATCTTTACTGATAAACCATAAGCACACCGGAATCTGCGTGGTATAAAACAGCTGACCCGGTAGCGCAATCATACAATCCACCAAATCATTTTCGATAATCTGCTGACGTATCTCACCCTCACCACTGGTAGTGGTAGACATTGAGCCGTTTGCCAGTACGAAACCAGCAGTCCCATGCTCAGAGAGCTTAGATATCATGTGCAATATCCATGCATAGTTAGCATTGCCTGTCGGCGGTGTTGGATAGCCTGCCCAGCGTGGATCATCGACCAGCTCATCAGAGGCACGCCAATCCTTTTGGTTAAAAGGTGGGTTTGCCATGATGAAGTCGGCTTTTAAGTCTTCGTGCTGATCTTTAAAGAAGGTATCGGCAGCCACATCACCCAAGTTGCTAGAGATACCACGAATAGCAAGGTTCATCTTAGCCAATTTGTACGTGGTGCTGGTGTACTCTTGCCCATAGATAGACACGTCTTTGGTATTGCCGTGATGACTCTCGATGAACTTAATAGACTGGACGAACATACCGCCTGAGCCACAGCACGGATCATAGATTTTGCCTTGATACGGCTCTAGCATCTCTGCAATCAGATTGACCACAGATTTAGGCGTATAGAACTCACCACCGCCCTTGCCTTCAGTCGCGGCAAACTTACCCAAGAAATACTCATAGACGCGCCCGACGGTGTCTTCTTCAGGATTACCGATGGTATCAATGTTATTAACCACATCAATCAAGGCAGCAAGCTTACTAGCAGTTAAGCCCAGACGTGAGAAGTAGTTATCCGGTAATGCGCCCTTCAATGATTGGTTGGTCTTCTCTATGGTGCTAAGGGCCGTGTCGATTTTAAGGGCGATGTCTTCTTGCTTGGCATTCTGCTGGATGAAACTCCAACGGCTCTCTTCTGGCAAATAGAAGACGTTATCTTTGGTATAGGCTTGCACCATGTCGATATGCTTTTCATAGCCTGTATCGATGAGCTTTTGGCGCTGCTGCTCAAAAGTATCGCTAATGAATTTTAAGAAAATCAGGCTAAGAACAATATGTTTATATTCTGATGATTCGACGCTACCTCGTAATTTGTTAGCAGCATCCCAAAGGGCTTCTTCAAAATTACCGTTTTCGGTTTTATCTTTTTTATTCGCAGGTGTTTTAGCCATGTTTTTTAGTTCTCAATTGTGTCGCTTGGTATTGTGTGATTGATACTACTATTTAATACGTTATCTTGCCACCACCAGTATCGTCCAGTCGCGTCAGATAACTACAAAAAGCACTATATCAAATGGTACGCAGAGTGCATAAATAGGACTTATCGAAAATGACCCCATGAAGGAAATATGCAAGCTATTATTAGTAACGAATAATAGGTATGAAATAAGATAAGTAGGTGTGTTTTTGCGAGTAAAAAGTGCTTGTAAGAATTCAACCCCATGAAAGAAAGTTGCAAGTCGGAAATGGTATTATTTTGATGTATGATTAGACTAACTACGCCTATCATCTGTCGATAATTTAGTCTTTAATAATATGTGCAATTTGCACAAAGTAAGCATGACTTGATAATAATCTGCGAATTATTGCGAACTAAAACGAATCTTTTATACGCACAATTACTTACTAGCTCAGGTTATTCTTGGTAAAAACATAGTCTCTAAAACTAAAGTGACTTTTGTAAATTGCGGTATATTTTGCGGTATATTTTTTATCATAAATAATCAAACTCTATACTATCAATACTTACAGCTCTTGATTTACTTCCTGCCGTTCCGACCAAACATAGTAGGTTAAAGAGAAAAGCCAATCATTATTTTTAATGGTTGGCTTTTTTTATACTTAACTATTCTTCATTAAGTATTACAAAGATGCTTTAGTAATCGTACTTAGCGCTTCATTGATGACAAATACTTTAGATTTAATGTCTTTAAAACCAAATGAAGTCAGTCTTTGGGTATGCTTTTCTAAATATCTGTTGGCATCGTCCAGATTATCAAATACATAAATGCCACCCGCTTCTTGCGTCTCTTCATTTTCTGTCCATAGCTTATAGACCAGACCGTTCTCGGTTGCGATGTCTTCGGCCAGCTCTTTCATGGCGTCAAAAAACGCACTGCCAAAAGGCCCGCTATAAGGAAAGTCGACTTGCAAAAGATATTTCATTTTTTAACCCTCATTATTATTGAATAATTGGCAAAAGATATGCTGCCAGATGACTACAATCTTAACATATTACGATTGCCTATAGACTTTTAGCAATTGAGCCGCTAGGGTGAATACTTTATATTTATTCTGATTTGACCTATGTCTGAGCTTAGCGTGCCACGCCCTACAACTCTCGCAACTCATGCCAATTATGCGCCTTGGGAAGCGTACCAGCGACCTTATGTGCGTGATTTGGC
>Ga0208435_100360_pt1 | contig 13507 bp, 11 predicted proteins | sample 24_taG_FD_184097 | JGI IMG/M metagenome (GOLD analysis project Ga0208435, IMG submission 184097) | Marine viral communities from Cariaco Basin, Caribbean Sea - 24_WHOI_OMZ (SPAdes) (version 2) | ecosystem: Environmental > Aquatic > Marine > Oceanic | place: Caribbean Sea: Cariaco Basin...
GCCGGGAACTGGCCCCCTTCATGCTTGATCAGTGTTTAATAGCGACGCCCATCAAACAGCATTTCCACTGCAGGTTCGGCATTGGGCTCAGGTAAGCCCAATTTCTCACGAACCTCCAGATTCACATCCCACAAACGGTTGAACTTCTGCAGGGTCGCTGCTGCCGCATCTTGCTTTCCAAGCATGATGGTCGGGCGCAGGAACACCAGCAAGTTGCGCTTCACGCGACTTTCACTCTCAGACGAGAACAGCCGGCCCAAGTATGGAATGTCGCCCAACAGCGGCACCTTGCTCGTATTGACCTGATAGTCGTCTTTGATCAACCCACCCAGTACAACGGTTTCGCCGTCGTCTGCCAGCACGGTGGTTTTGATCTCCCGCTTATTGGTAATCAAATCGGAGGCTCCGGCTACGGTCGTCGCCGAAATATCCTCGGTTGTCTGCTCAACCACCATCCGCACCAGGCCATCTGCACTGATGGTTGGGGTTACTTTCAGTGACAAGCCTACGTCGCGGCGTTCTATGGTGGTGAATGGGTTGGTTGTGCCGTCGCCGGTGACCGTAGATTGCCCGGTGCGGAATGGCACGTTCTGACCCACAATAATTTCTGATTCCTGGTTATCCAGTGTAATGATACTCGGCGTAGACAACAGGTTTGCCGCCGACGCTGAGGACAATGCCTGAATCAGCACCCCCCAGGTAATTCCGTTCTCGTCACGGTTGCCCGCACCAATGGTGACGCCCGAACCTAGCTGAGGTACCACGTCGCCAACCAGCGCCCCGATTACGGAATTCAGGCCAACCATACCCGAACCGCTGGTCAGGTTGGTTCCCAGTACTGGCAGAGCAGATGCGGATTCGTCACCAGCGGCCAGTTGCACACCGAGCTGGTCGCCCAGCTCATCACTGATCTCAACGATCGCCGCCTCGATCATCACCTGAGCACGGCGAACATCCAATTGGGAAACAATCTGCTCCGCTTCTTGCATCAAGGAAGGGTCGCCACGAACCACCAGGGCGTTCAAACCTTCATCTGCGAAAACAGCAAAGTTGTTGTTCGGGTTTCCTGCACTGCCACCGGTGCCGCCAGAGCCGCCACTTTCTTTAATGGCTTCGCCCATAACGCCTTTGAGTATTTCGGTCAGGGTTTTGGCATCGGCGTGGCGCAGGCGGATGACTTTGGTTGTGCCGCCGCTTGCGGAGGGCTGGTCCAGTTTGCGGATCAGCACTCGCATCTTTTCACGGAAGACTTCGTCGCCGCGCAGAATCAGGCGATTACTGCGTTCATCGGCCGTCACGTTGTATTTTTTGGCTACATTGTCGTTACCGGCACGGCCCAATTCACTTGGCGCCAATTCCTGCAGCAACTTCACCATGTCGCCAACCCAAGCTTCACGAAGTTGGATGACTTCCACCTCAGAACGGGAGGGGCTGTCGAGCTCACGAACGATCTGTTCGATGCGTTGAATGTTGGATGAGTGGTCACTCACGATCAGGGCATTGGCCGCCGCCACTCCGGCCAAATGCCCGTATTTAGCAACCAAGGGGCGAAGAATCGGCACCAACTCCAGCGCGTTGGCATTATCAATCTGGATAACCCGGGTAATCAGTTGTTCAGAGGGTGTTGCGTTAAACCGATCCAGTATTTCAGCGGATTGTTTAGCATCCACCTGTTGCACCACTTTCACGACCTCTTCGCCAGGAATGGCAGTAAAGCCGTGCACGTTCAGTACCGCCAAAAAGAGATCGTAAATTTCGTCTTTGTTCATCGGTGCGCTCGACAGCACCGTGACTTTGCCCTTCACTCGCGGGTCTACCACAAAACTGTAGCCGGTGATGTCCGCAACTTGAGTTACGAAGGCCCGTATATCTGCTTCCTTGAGATTCAGCCTCCACGTTTCTTCCTGCGCCTGTGCCACGGCCACTAACGGCAGCAGAAAAACAAATAAGAGTGCCCTGAGGATGTTTGTTTTATGGTTATACATCTGGCGGTATCGTCCTGTATTGAATTACCCGATCAGTTGCGCCATTGCTCGGGAATGGCGTAGCTGACCGTAAGTAGACTTCCGTTACGTTCTATTTCTATATCCAGCCGCGGCTGGCTGCGCCATTCGTCAAACAACGCTTTATCCTGTTCAAAATCGCCCAACCGCTGGCCATTCAATGCTGTGATCACATCACCGGGTTTCAGATTAACGGCGTTCAGCATGGCATTCGAGCCATCGTACACGTATCCGGATTGGCCATTATCGCTGGCGGGGCTCAACCCGTAAGCGCGCAGAGCCGCTGCGCCCTGAGCATCCAGTTGAGCCCTGGCGCTGGCCAGAATGTCGTCAGGCGAACCTACGGGACGAGATTCTTCCTTTGGTGTTTTCGCCACAATCCCGTCAACCCCGAGCACCTCTTCAAAGGCCAGCGATTCGTATCGCCCGCCTCGCCTGATTAATATGCGAGTGGGCTCAACTTCAGCAAGTTCTGCGTTACCCGGCAGCCTATCGCCTACCCGGTAGTATTCCGTTTCTCCGTTGCTTCCGGCAACTATAGCACCGGAGTCTTCCGGACGCCGCCCTATCAACACGCCTTCCAAGCGCAAACGCAAGCCAGTTTCCGGTGCGGTTTCTCGAATAACATCCGCAACACCGGCCTGAGACGCAGACCGGCCAAACAATTCGTACCCGGCTATCGGTGCCAAGCCACTGCCTTGTAAAGCACTCTGCGCGCCAGTTCCTTGGCCATACAATTCCGGCACAGGCTGCTCCGGCCAGGCATACAGCCAGGCAACCCGTGCAAGCTCCACTCCCAAATACATCACCAAAGCAAGGAGCAGCAGATTGGCCAATGTTCGAGACATTCGTTCTTGTGATTTCACGGACAAAACAGACATTTTATAAACCTCCCGGCAAAAGAGGTTGTTTAACCCGAAAAACCACATCGCTTGGGCTGCTGTTTTCAGACCAAGGCTGTTGCGCCAAATCCACCATCCGCTTGTACACACGAATTTCCATCATGCCGTCCCAGAGGATACTGGCATCCGCCGCGGGGCCATCACCGCCCTGCTCCGAAATATCTAATGCGACACCACCTTCTACCGTATCCAGGTTCGCCTGCATTGGCGGAAACTGAGCCTGACCGGTTTGATTCCCCATTGGCCAGGTAACCAAACCACCATCCCACCGCCCCAAGCCTTGGGCGTGTTGCAGCCGCTCATCAGCCCAACGCAGTTTCAGGCGATCAATAACCACCTTGCCGTCTATCATGGCCCCGCCGCTTTGGCGGATAAGGTCTTTAAATTCGGCAACGGTCACGATACCGTCGGCCTCAACTTCAAAATTGCCAGCCAAACTCGCTGAGGCCATGCCTTTCAAACGAGATTGCGGCGAAGAAACTGTGAATGCGAGTGGAAGGGTCAAATCAGTAAACGATGGCCAATCCAGTTGCCACTGCAGCCGCGCGGGGAATCCCGCCAAATGCACTTTCGCCGCACCACCCCACAAACTGCCCGACATTTGACGGACCTGTACCTGAGGCGGAAGGTCTATCTGCCCCGACACCTGATGCCAGGCCCAGCCAATCGGCATCCGAATAACAAGCGTCACCGCAAAGACAAACAGCCCAAGTAGCAACAGCAAGATGAACTTGCCGGGGCGAAAAAAAGGTTTTGGGGTATCTTCACTCATTGCATCGTGCACATTTGTAAGCCGGTTGCCGAGTCTAACAAACACAATTGCCAAGCGCATGATTAAAGCAACAAAAAACCCCGCGTGGATGTGATCCAGCGCGGGGTTTTCTATACAAACCAAAAAAGAGCAAAAAACTGAACTTTGTTATGCGTCAATTCTCGCGAGCAGAAACGATTACCCCCAGCCCGAATTTCAGGAAAACTTGAGTCCTACCGGGCCAAGCAAAGCCGCTATTGCCTTTTTCTTCGGATTTGCTTTAGCAAACCTCAGCCCAGGCTCGCTGCCCTTTGAAAAACGAATCACCGCGGTGTCGTGCAAATAACTTTGTATGACTTTCCACGGGCCACTATTGCCTTGTCTCGGCAACAAATGCCGGGCCCGTGCCACATATCCCGACTGCAAGTCTAGAAACGGCGCATCAGAGTAATCATCGCCCCGAGCTTCGGGGACGCAGTAAGGGATCCCGTGTTTATCCATATAGTTGATCAGGCGGCAGCAATACTCAGCTATCATATCGGCTTTTAACGTCCAGGATGAATTGGTGTATCCGAACGTCATAGAAAAATTCGGCAGGCCGCTGACCAGGGAGCCTTTATAGATCAGGCATTCACCGATATTTACAGCTCGCCCATCGACTACGGGCGTGACCCCACCAAATATTTTCATATCCAATCCAGTCGCTGTCACAACCATGTCTGCTTGCAGCACCTTACCGGATTTCAGCCGAATCCCTTGCTCGGTAAAGCTGTCGATATGATCAGTAACCACAGAAGCTTTTTTTTGCTTCAACGCTTTGAATAAGTCGCCATTGGGTACCGCGCATAGCCGTTCATCCCACGGATTATAGTGCGGTGAGAAGTGTGTCATGTCGAAATCCCTGCCCAGCTGGCGCTTGGCGGCCATCAGCAGAAGGCGCCTAACCGCTTGAGGCTTTTGTTTGGAAAGCCGGTAAACGCCAAGCTGGACACCAACGTTTCTTGCCCGAGCTAATTTATAGACCAGCTTCTCAGGCAAGACCTTTCGCAAGCCAATAGAAATATGATCTTTCTCCGGGACTGCAGCCACATAGCTTGGCGACCGCTGCAACATCGTGACATGTTCCGCTTGGCCACTCATCGCAGGCAATAAGGTAACGGCCGTGGCCCCACTCCCGATAATAACGACTCTTTTGCCTTGATACTGAATGTCGTCTGTCCATTTCTGCGGGTGAACAACCTCTCCCTTGAATTTTTCAATGCCCGGAAACTCAGGCGTATAACCCGCATCGTAGTTATAGTAACCCGTGCAACCCATCAAAAAATTGCACGTGAAAACATGTTCTTCGTTGCTATCTTTCAGAATAGCAATAACTTTCCATTGCGCTTGCGCACTATTCCACTCGACACGGACAACCTGCATTCCATAGGTGATTTGCTCAGTGATGCCGTATTCGCGAGCGGTCTCTTTTATATAGTTCAGGATCGAAGCGCCGTCGGCAATGCTCTTCTCACTTGTCCATGGTTTAAAGCTATAGCCCAGCGTGAACATGTCGGAGTCTGACCGGATACCCGGATAACGAAACAGGTCCCAAGTGCCGCCCATAGACGATCGACTTTCCAAAATCGCAAATGTCTTTTGCGGGCAATTTCTTCTCAAATGAGCCGCTGCCCCTATCCCTGACAAGCCGGCCCCTATGATCAATACATCAACGTGTTTACTCATATTATCTCCGCGTCAACTAGCCCCATCACAGAATCACCCTCCGCACCCCACGATTCAATCAGAGGCAACGGAACCTGTAGACAATGCTACACTGGTCAATGTAACGTTGTACAGGAGATCAATTAGTGCACGTAATAAACCAACTCCATTTGGAGGCTAATATGAGTCAGCCAAACACGAACACACCGATGTTAATGCCGACAAGACGCGACATTCGGTTCGCCTTGGACCCAAAGATTATTAGTGAGTGGCACTATTCTGGCGGCCCGGTTTTCACGACGTTCCTCAATATTTTTTCAACCATTCTTCCTGTCGGTGAGCGATTCTTTATCGATAGCGTTCGAGCCTACCGGGACAAGATTGAAGACCCTGAGCTGAAAAAAGCCGTCACAGCCTTTATTGGTCAAGAGGCGATGCATGGTCGTGAACATGAGGAGTACAATTCCGCGTTCTTAGCCAAAACGCCGGCCGCCAGAACGTTTGAACGGGTAGTGACCAAACTGCTTAAAAGCGCGACCAAGCATGCACCCAAATCTTTCGGGCTTTCATCGACGATCGCTTTGGAGCATTTTACGGCCCTGTTGGCTGACGGAGTGTTATCCGAACCACTTGCCACCGAAGGTGCGGATCCGCAATATGCCGCTTTGTGGCGCTGGCACGCTCTGGAAGAAACCGAGCACAAAGCCGTTGCTTATGACGTTTGGGATGTCGTCATGGGGCGAGGTGCAGGCGCCTACCTGGGCCGAAGTGCGGGCCTCGTGACTGCGACCGTGATTTTTTGGGGTTTAACGATTCCTGCGTTTATTGCAGCATTGCGCAATGAGGGACAAATCACCAACTGGGACGGCTGGAAGAACTTTTTCAGATACACGATGGGAGATATTGGATTACTGCGCCGTCAAATCGGCAACTATCTGGATTACTTTCGACCCGACTTTCACCCGTGGGATCACGACAACCGTGAGTACCTGCAGCAAATCGACCAGTTTCTTGCCGATCAGGAAACCATAGCCGCCTGACTATGAAGCGTCAGAACGCGGACTGTATGCCTTACAGTCCGCGCCCTTTCTCAGAATGACTACCTCGCTGTGAACGCCAGCGATTTTTCCACCAAGGTTTGATACGAGGCCGGCAACGCTCGCGCCATGACATCCAGAAGCTTGGCGTCTGGTCCGATCAGTATTCTGCGTTGGTTACTCTTCACTCCTTTCAAAATGACGGTCGCCGCTTTCTCGGGTGTGGTTATGAAAAGACTTTCGAACTGATTGCGCATCTCCTCGGCATTCGCTTGCTTGGCAATACTCTCTACGCTTTTGTTCATTCGCGCATTTTTTGCGATGTTGGTTTTAATGCCGCCTGGGTGAACGCAGCTTGCTGACACTCTCCCTTCTTCCAGATCCAGCTCTTGTCTAAGCGATTCCGTAAATCCCCTCACTGCAAACTTTGAAGTGTTGTAAGCACTTTGAGTAGGTTGCGAGAACAAGCCAAACACACTTGAAATGTTCACCACATGCCCGTCTTCACCCGTCGATTTTAAATAGGGCAAGAACGCCTTGGTGCCATATATCACGCCCCACAAATTAATATTCAGGATCCATTCATAGTCTTCCAAAGGCGTTTCTTCAACAGTGCCGCCCATCGCCACACCGGCATTGTTAAAAATCAGATTTACCTTACCGTGATAACCAACAACGTTGTCGGCCCACTTGTTCATCGCCGCATGATCAGACACATCCAATACGTCGTGACACACTTTGACATCGAACTGTTTCAGCTCCGACACCGTTTTCTTCAACCCTACGGAGTCCACATCACTCAACGCGAGGTGGCAACCTTCCTTCGCAAGGGCTTTAGCAAGAGCTTGCCCTATACCAGACGCAGCCCCGGTCACGGCCGCCACTTTGTTTTGCAAACTTTTCATTGAGAAATACTCCGATAATCATGAATTAGACTGATTTTTTAAGGGGTACGTCAGCACATCAAGCGGCTCATATCCTCACAAGAACACCTTAACATTCTTAACATCAACGAATGTAACATATAACAGCGATCAGACCTGCCAGAACACTTTGCCTGCGCACCCGCCAAGTTTTACACATCATTTACCGAGCCACACCTTATTGTTACACTAGATAATGTAATAATAAAGAGAGAGATCAAGCCATGAACGAAAGCAGCCAATACATCGAGAATAAAGGGCTTCGTCTTCGCGTTCGCGAGTGGAACAAAAGCACCGATACGACCATCGTGCTTGTGCACGGTTACCCCGATTGCAGCCATATCTGGGACGCCACAATAGACGAGCTTGCAAAACGCTTTCATGTCGCCGTGTACGATGTACGCGGTGCGGGGAAATCCGACGCCCCCCAACGCACCAAGGACTATGCCCTGGAGCATCTAACGGCTGATTTTCGTACCGTTCTGGACGCAGTTAGCCCCGAAAAGCCTGTGCATCTTGTTGGCCATGACTGGGGCTCAATACAATGCTGGGAGTTTGCCACTCATCCCAACCTTCAAGAGCGCATAAAGTCATACACTTCAATTTCAGGCCCCAGTCTGGACCACGTTGGCTATTGGTTAAAACAAGGCCTGAAGAGCGGAGAACCTGCGAAAATTAACAAAATAGCCAAACAAGTCGCTCACTCATGGTACATCGCTGCGTTTCACCTTCCCGTTTTAGCCCCCACGTTATGGAAATCGGGACTGGATAAACTTTGGCCCCGTTTGCTTCAGCACGTTGAAGGTATTGCAGAATGCCCCTCTTCTGACAGTCAGCGGAAAGATGGGGCAGTGGGCGTTCGCCTATACCGCGCCAACGTAATCCCGCGAATAACCTCGCCACAAGAGAAGTCCACACAACTTCCCGTACAGCTTCTTGTTCCAAAACGAGACAAGTTTGTAACCCCAATGCTATTTGAAGACTTGCACAAGTGGGTTCCGCGACTTTGGTGCGAAGAAATCAATTGCGGACACTGGATACAGGTTAGCCATCCTGAGGTTGTAGCGAATCGTCTTTGTCGCTTTGTTGATTTCATTGAATCCGGCGTACCCGATAGCGATGCTCCATCCGGATTGGATCGCCACCGTGTTCAGGGAACGCGAAAGGTATTCAGCGGTAAGCTGGCGGTTGTGACCGGAGCGGGAAATGGCATTGGACGAGAGACCCTGCTCGAGCTCGCTAAAGCTGGCGCAGATGTCATGGCAATCGACATTGACACTGATGCCGCTGCGCGTACCGCTGAACTCGCCGGCCTTCTCGGTGCTCGAGCCACGAGCTATACCATGGACGTGGGAAGCGCCGGTAGCTGGGATAAACTCGCACAAGAGCTAGCCAGAAAAGAAGAACTCCCCGACATTCTGATCAACAATGCCGGCATCGGCATGGCTGGACCCTTTTTGCAAACCAGCCGGGCAGATTGGAGGCGAATTCTCAATGTGAACCTCTGGTCTGTCATTCACGGCTCTCAGCTCTTCGGCAAACAGATGGCCGAAGCTCAAAACAACGGCGTGATTATCAACGTCTCGTCCGCAGCAGCGTTCTCACCAAATCGCTCCATGAGCGCCTACTCCACCACCAAAGCCGCTGTCCGCATGCTTTCCGATTGTATGCGGGCCGATCTGGCTCATCAGGGCGTCAGAGTCATCACTGTATGCCCGGGCATTGTGAACAGCGGAATTACCGACAGAACACGATTTGTGGGCAAAAGCGCCGAGGGTGAAAGCGAAGATCGAATCCGGGCATCCAAGCTGTATGCCCGTCGAAATCTCAGCCCCGCAGCCGTCTCCTCCAGCATTATTAAGGCATTGGAAAATGACGAAGATGAGGTGCTGGTTGGTCCGGAAGCATACGGCCTATACATTATCGGACGGGTCTCTCCGTCACTGAGCCGCTGGCTGGCAAAGCTAGAGCTGGCTTAACATCAACAGGAGATTAACAATGGCAACAACCACTGCTTCAAAAGCTAGCAAGTTAAACTGGCCGCGCTTTCAAAAACAGCAAAAAGGCTCTTCAAGCCCGCATTCTCTCACTCCGCGTCGTGTGGAATTCAACTGGGCAGACACGCCATTGGAATGGATTCCCGGGCAACCATTTGCGAGTTATTTCATTAATCAAATCAATATGATCCTGCCCGCTGGAGAATATTGGTTTTGCCGACTTTTTAACAAGGCCCTCCCACACATCACCGATGAGAAACTCCGAGAGGACGTTCAAGCCTTTATCCGACAGGAAGCCATGCACGCACGCGCTCATGGCGGCGCCGTCGAGGAATACTTGCAAAACCACAACATAGAAACGGCTCGAAATACCGATTTCATGGATAGTCTGTTCAAGGTGGCACTGGCCGACAATCCGTTTGGACAAAAAATTCCCAAACGATTAGAACGGAACTGGCTGATGTTTCGCTTAGGTTTAGTCGCAGCTGTCGAACACATGACATGCGTTCTTGGCATGTACGCGCTGGAAAACAAAACCTGGGACGATGAGGGTGCGGACGAGGTGCTTCTCGATCTATTGCGCTGGCACGGCGCTGAAGAGGTCGAGCACCGATGTGTGGCCTTTGATTTATATGAGCACCTTGGCGGAAGCTATGTATCTCGCTCCTACTTGGCGCTGATTACCTTCCCTGTTATTTTCGGATTGTGGGCCGATGGTGCAGCACACCTGATGAAACAGGACTCCCGCTTTGCCAAAAAACGACCCAGCATCTTCCGGCCGTGGCTTTGGCGTGAATGGAGTCGCGCTGCGAAAACAGGCCATCTACCAAGTTTGACCTGGTTGACCCTGAAAGAGTTATCCTTTCTGTCACCGCTTTATAACCCCTCTAACGAAGGGTCAACAGAACTCGCCTTGAACTATCTAAACGGCTCGCCCGCCTATCTCGCCACACAAAAGCCTGAAGCAAAGGCCATCGCCGAATCCGCTTGATGCATTAAACTGAACGCCAGTCACTTCTGAGCTTCCTTGCGGGTAGACCCCCTCTGCGAGGAAGCTCCTGCCGTTTAAAAAAACGTGAAATTCCGAACGAATCTGCCACGTAAAGACAGTCTCATGATTGCTCCTCTTGCATATTTTCTATTACAGCCGAGAGGCGATCGCCTAAGAAATTGCGTAGAGAGCGATTAAGAGCAAGCTCTGCCTCAGCCCGAATGGTCTGATGTGCGAGCGGACGGAGCCGCCAAATCAGCTGAGAAAGCTCTCCGATAGTCTCGGAGGGCGGTAGCTCATCCCCAAAATCGTCGAAGCGGGCCACAGCAATTTTTACCAAGCCGTCGGCGGCACGCTGTACATTTCCCCTCAAAAGCCGCAAGAGGTCGAGAATTTCTTCAAATGGCATGCCCAGCTTGATCAACTGAGCACCGGCTTCAATGAGCCTAGGGCTCGGTGCCACAAATTTAGTGCGTTTGCGTTCAATCAGGCCCAACTTTACGGCCTCATCAATCATGCTCTTGCTGTCACTATTAAGGCCAAACATCTTAATGAGGTCGGCAAGGCTGTACTCTCGGGGCGCTTCAGACGAGAAAGCAAGCGTGATCGCCTTCTCCAAGCCCAAGATGTCCTCTAAGTTTCGTCCGTCGGTCCATGCAGCGAGCAACTCGCGGATATTATCAATGGAATACCCACGATCTAGCAGGTTATTAATAATATCGAGTCGAGCGGCATGCGAGTCAAAGTAAACGCCCAAACGCCCGCGCTTTTCAGGAGACTCGAGAATCCCTCGGTCTTGGTAAGCTCGGATGTTACGGACAGTGGTACTGCAGCGGCGCGCGAGGTCGTCGATTGTGTACTCGCCATCGGCCAACTGGCTTTTGCTCGTTTTTCGTCCGCGACGATTGCTGGGGGGATTATTCATAGCGCGCATTATATAACAGGCATGTTCATTGGCAACTAACATCCCTGAGGTTATCGATCCTTTAGTACGCGGTAACGCGCCTAATATTACCTCGGCGGAGTTCTGGCCCACCAACAAAAAACCCCGAAAGCCAGAGACCTTCGGGGTTTTCGAACGCGATGGACGCGAGCGAATTAGCTACATGATGCTTACATCATGCCGCCCATTCCACCCATTCCACCCATGCCGCCCATGTCTGGCATCGCGGCACCAGCACCTTCTTCAGTCGGCTCGTCAGCAACCATCGCCTCAGTAGTGATGATCAAAGACGCTACAGATGCAGCAGCCTGCAAGGAAGAACGGGTAACTTTAGCTGGGTCAAGAATACCCATTTCCAGCATGTCGCCGTATTCTTCAGTTGCCGCGTTGTAACCGAAGGCCTTGTCGCCTTCACGAACCTTCGCAACAACGACTGAAGATTCACCGCCTGCGTTGAATACGATCTGACGCAGAGGCGCTTCCATAGCGCGGCGCAGAATGTTCACACCGGCTTTCTGCTCTTCGTTGATCGCATCAACCTTTTCCAGAGCGGCAATCGCACGGATCAGGGTTACACCACCACCAGCAACAATGCCTTCTTCAACGGCAGCGCGAGTAGAGTGCAGCGCGTCTTCAACACGTGCCTTCTTCTCTTTCATTTCAACTTCAGAGCCAGCACCGATCTTGATAACCGCAACACCGCCAGCCAGCTTGGCTACGCGCTCTTGCAGCTTCTCTTTGTCGTAATCGGAGGAGCTGTCTTCGATCTGCTTACGGATCTGCTCAACGCGGGCTTCAATGTCAGCCTGAGCACCAGCGCCATCGATGATGGTGGTGTTCTCTTTAGTGACGTTGACACGCTTAGCGGTGCCGAGGTCATCCAAAGTGGTGTTCTCAAGAGTCAGACCCACTTCTTCGGAAATCACAGTACCGCCAGTCAGAATAGCGATGTCCTGCAGCATTTCCTTACGACGGTCACCAAAACCAGGCGCTTTAACCGCGTTCACTTTCACGATACCGCGCATGTTGTTCACTACCAGAGTGGCCAACGCTTCGCCTTCGATATCTTCGGCGATGATTTGCAGCGGCTTACCCGCTTTCGCAACAGCTTCCAGTACTGGCAGCAGTTCGCGGATGTTGGAGATTTTCTTGTCTACCAGCAGGATGAACGGGTCGTCCAGCTCTGCAGACATGTTGTCCTGGTTGTTGATGAAGTAAGGGCTCAGGAAACCACGGTCGAACTGCATACCTTCAACCACGTCCAGCTCGTCTTCCAGACCACGGCCTTCTTCAACGGTGATCACGCCTTCTTTACCAACACGCTCCATAGCGTCGGCGATGATCTTACCAATGGTTTCGTCGCCGTTGGCAGAGATGGTACCTACTTGGGCGATGTTGCGGCTGTCGTCGCAAGGAGTCGCCATTTCACGGATCGCTTTAACGGCTTCAGCAGTCGCTTTGTCGATACCGCGCTTCAGGTCCATCGGGTTCATGCCAGCGGTCACGGCCTTGATGCCTTCGCTAACAATCGCCTGAGCCAGAACGGTTGCGGTGGTGGTGCCGTCACCGGCAGTTTCGTTGGCCTGGGAAGCAACTTCCTTAACCATCTGCGCGCCCATGTTCTCGAACTTGTCTTTCAGCTCGATCTCTTTAGCAACAGATACACCGTCTTTGGTTACGGTCGGCGCACCAAAAGACTTTTCCAGAACCACGTTACGGCCTTTGGGGCCCAGGGTAACCTTCACGGCGTCAGCCAGAACGTTTACACCTTTTACCATGCGCTTGCGGGCGCTATCACCAAACTGAACTTCTTTTGCTGCCATGTCTCTAATTCCTGTTCGTTAAACCGAAATTTGATCGATCGGATAAATGTTCGTTCGTGCGAGTCGCTTAGGCGATCACTCAAGCACGCCGTAGATATCGTTCTCGCTCATGATGAGCAGCTCTTCACCGTCTACCTTCACGGTATTGCCGGCGTACTGGCCGAATACAACGGTGTCACCCACTTTGACGGCCAGTGAACGAGTTTCGCCATTCTCGAGAATGCGGCCGTTGCCCACAGCGATCACTTCACCCTGAGACGGCTTCTCTTTAGCGTTACCCGGCAGCACGATGCCACCTGCAGTTTTTTCTTCTTCTTCCTTACGGCGCACAACAACACGGTCGTGTAGCGGACGAATCTTCATTGCTCGGTTTCTCCAATAGTCAGATTAATGTGGCAATGACAATTGCTTGTTAAAAAATGTCTGGCCGGAA
>Ga0208435_100366_pt1 | contig 13357 bp, 14 predicted proteins | sample 24_taG_FD_184097 | JGI IMG/M metagenome (GOLD analysis project Ga0208435, IMG submission 184097) | Marine viral communities from Cariaco Basin, Caribbean Sea - 24_WHOI_OMZ (SPAdes) (version 2) | ecosystem: Environmental > Aquatic > Marine > Oceanic | place: Caribbean Sea: Cariaco Basin...
ATTGCTTGGCTCGCCAGTCGTCCTATAATGATTGACGGCAAGCCTGCTTAGACACTATTCTTAGTGAGGCACTATTCTTAGTCTGTATTTAAGCTCTATTTATTAAAACTAATTTTTTAACAGATTTCTAACCAACAAAATAATTTAAATGGTACCTCTATGAAGTTTTCGAAATACGGTCAACAGTTCACCCAAACCAGCGCAATCTCTCAATTAATGGACGACTTAGGCGATGCCCTGCAAAGCCCTACTCCCGTTAACATGTTAGGCGGTGGCAATCCCGCCCGCATTGATAAAGTGAACCAAGCCTATTTTGAGGTATATCAATCGCTACAAGAAGGCGGTATTGAGGGCGGTGCTATCGAATCGGTAGGCAACTACTCAAACCCTCAAGGCGATGCCAAATTTATCGAAGCCTTGGTAGCCTTCTTTAACCGCCATTATGATTGGCATTTAACGACAGACAATATTGTTTTGACCAATGGCTCACAAAACGCCTTCTTCTACTTGTTCAATTTATTTGGTGGTAAATTCGAAGACGAAAATGGTCAGGTCAGCACTAAATCGATTTTATTACCGTTGGCTCCAGAATATATTGGCTATAGTGATGTGCAAATTGATGGCAAACACTTTATCTCTATTAAGCCTGAAATCGAAGAAGTCCCTCATGACGGAGAAGAGGGCTTTTTTAAGTATAAAGTAGACTTCAAAGCTTTAGAGAACTTGCCTGCCCTTAAAAATGGTGAGATCGGGGCGATTTGCTGCTCACGTCCGACCAACCCCACCGGTAATGTCTTGACCGATGAAGAAATGGCGCATTTGGCTCAAATTGCCAAACAGTACGATGTACCGCTGATTATCGACAATGCTTACGGTGAGCCTTTCCCCAATATTATTTATCCTGACGTCAATCTAAACTGGGATGACAATACCATTCTTTGCTTTAGTCTGTCGAAAATCGGCTTACCTGGGGCACGTACTGGTATTATTATCGCTGCACCCGAGGTGGTGAAGACTGTCAGCGCCATGAATGCGGTGGTCAACCTTGCGCCAACGCGTTTTGGAGCGGCTATTGCCACTCCACTGCTGAATGATGATAGTTTAAAGCAGCTTTGTGATGATACCATTCAGCCGTTTTATGCCAACAAAGCCAAACTTGCCATTGGTCATATCAAAGCGGAAATGGGCGACTATCCGGTACTTATCCATAAACCGGAAGGGGCTATTTTCTTATGGGTGTGGTTCAAAGACTTACCGATTACCACCACTGAGCTGTATGAGCGCTTAAAACAAAAAGCGACTTTGATTGTGCCTAGTGAACACTTCTATCCGGGTCTCGATACCACTGACTACCCGCATGCCTTTCAATGTATTCGCATGAGTATTGCTGCCAGTGATGAGACGTTAGAGGCCGGTATTAAAGTCATTGGCGAAGTGGTTCGCGAGCTTTATGACAATATTCAAAAATAAAAGTGGTCAAGAATAACCATGCTAAAAGACAATGCTAAAAAACAATAGTGTTAAAAAATGCCAGTGCTAAAAACGCCTGGCATGAAGCGACCTATCGCTTTTAGGACCACAAGAGCCGATGTGTACTTCGTGGATAAAGGTTTGGCTCAGCCTTATCAAGACTATTTAATCGCGAATAAACAAAGATTAGCACCTCTTGAGCCACTGCGTCGTCCTGAGTATTACGAGCTGACTAATATCAAAGAGCAGATGGAAATCATGGACAATGATTTTATCTTAAAACGTGGTTTGTACCTGCTATTTACCCCAAAAGACTCACCCCAAGTTATCGGTAGTATAAACTTCTCAGGGTTTATGTATGGGGTATTTCAGGCAGGCTATGTGGGCTTTTCAATAGATCAAGATTTTGAAGGTCAAGGCATGATGGCCGAGGTACTGCAAGCCTCACTAAACTATGTACGGCAGCATTATGGTTTACATCGTATTATGGCCAATCACTTACCCCATAATGAACGCAGTGCTGCCTTACTGCATAAGCTTGGCTTTGAAGAAGAGGGCTATGCCAAATCTTATCTTAAGATTAACGGGCAGTGGCAGGATCATGTTTTAACGGCGTTGGTTTTTGAGGATTAGAAGTATTTAAAAATTAAAGCTATTTGAAGAGTAACGCTGATTTAAGATCTACACATTTAATAGTTATATATCGGGATTTTTAAGTTGTAATTCATAACGTATATATAACCAATCTGGAACAGTAAAGCTCAGACAACCTTGCTAACATAGGGGTATAAATTACGTAATATATCACCAATATGGTTGTCTCTATGTCCTACCCCTCCCTAATCTCTAGTCCTATTCTAAAGCCTTTAGCACTGACTTTATTAACCAGTCTGGCGCTGATGGGTTGCCAGCCCAATACTAATTCAAGCACTGATAGCAATGCTGCTGGCAATGAGGAAGCAAGCGAAAGCAGCCTTTCCACTACCGCTCAGTCTGCTCCTACGGCGACTAACACAGATGCCTCAACTTCGACACCCGCGACAGTATCTGCACAGCAAGTTATTGAACAGCCCATTACCATTTTAGCCCTCGGTGATTCGCTTACCGAAGGTCTTGGCGTGGCTGAAAACGAGACGTATCCAGCCCAGTTAGAAGCAGCGTTGAAACAAGCGGGCTACGTCAATGCCAAAGTCATTAACTCGGGCTTGAGCGGGGAAACCAGTAGTGGGCTAGTCAATCGTCTTGACTGGGTGTTAAAAACCAAACCAGATATTACCATCTTAACCACAGGTGCCAATGATGCCATGCGCGGTATTGAAGTGCCGACCATCGATAAAAACATTCGCACCACGATTAAGCGTCTACAAGATGAAGGTAGCATGGTGGTGTTGGGCGGTATGCAGATTTATGACAACTTAGGCGATGATTATGTCAAATCCTTCTCTGCTATTTATCCCAAAATAGCAAAAGACACCGGAGTGGCTTTTATTCCGTTCTTTTTAGAAGGTGTGGGCGGTGATAGAAGTTTGAACCAAGCGGACGCCATTCACCCTACTAAAGAAGGCTACACCCGTATTGTTAATAATAATATTTTGCCAGTATTAACCCCTGCTATTGACGACTTCGTTAAGCAACATGAAACGGCCTCTCAAAATAAATAACTAATAAATAAAATAAACCCAAACAGTCGTGAGATTGGTTAAAGCAGGACTATTAATTTTTAAACAGCTATTTAAATGGCTTTTTACATAACCTTTTAGATAACCCTATAACTATAAACCTATATTTATTGCTCTATTTATAACCAAAACAATGATTCTATTTTATAAAAAAATACAACTCACTTAAAACCACAATAAGAGGTCTATTATGAGAAAAAGTATATTCAAAACCTTTAATGACACCATTAAACATTGGTATATTCCCGCTATTGTCGGCTCTATATTTATCGTGGTCGGTATTTACACCTTCGCTTCTCCGGCCACCTCCTATGTGGCGCTCTCTATCCTTTTTAGCTTGTCTTTCTTGTTCTCTGGTATCTCAGAGATTGTTTTCTCTTTGACCAATAGAAATGAAATGGACAACTGGGGCTGGGTGCTGGCCTTTGGTATTTTGACGACTGTCATCGGTGGGCTATTATTATCTAACCCCGCAGTGTCGATGGCCACTTTGACCTTCTATGTCGGCTTCTTAATTTTATTCCGCTCTATCAGTGCCCTTAGTTTCTCTTTAGACTTAAAAGATTATGGGATTGGCGATTGGGGTGCGTTAATGGCACTGGGTGTTATTGGCCTAATCTTCTCTATTATAATGATTTGGAATCCCGCTTTTGCAGGTATGACTATCGTTATTTGGACAGGCTTGGCATTTATCACTACGGGTATCTTTAGTCTTTACATGGCCTTCAAACTTAAGAAACTAAACGAGTTACCTCAAAAAATGTCAGAAGATTTAAAGCTTAGACACAGACAATTACAGCAAGAGATTAGTGAGATTAATAAACAGCCTTTTAGACAAGGTCAGACTTATGACCATGAACCGAAGCCATAAGGCCATAAGCATTGAATCTAAGCTTTTACCTTAAGTCTTCAATTTAGGCTTTCAAAGCCAGATAGCTGGCAATAATCTATTAAGATAGCCACTAAAGACGACACGCAATAATAGTAGGGATGATATTAGAAACCATCTCCAACACAACTAGAAGAAACTTTGCAAATGACACATAACTCAGCTGACTCATCAGCTCTATTACGAGCCAAAAATCTCAGCAAAAGCGTAATGATTGGCGATACCAAAACCGATATCATCAAAGGCATTAATGTCACCATTAATGCTAGTGAGTTTGCGGTAATAATGGGCAAATCGGGGTCCGGTAAATCTACGTTACTGGGCCTATTGGCAGGTCTCGATTATCCGGATAGTGGTGAAGTATGGCTTGATGGTCAAAATTTAACCCAACTGTCTGAAGATGAGCTAGCTCAAAAGCGTCAGCAGGATATGGGCTTTGTGTTTCAGTCATTTCATCTGTTGCCGACGTTGACTGTGGCTGAAAATATCGCTTTCCCGTTGGATATTGCTCGTCAGCCTGACCCAGATAGAGTTGAACAGCTGTTAGTGGCTGTTGGGTTAACCCATCGCCGTGATAGCCTACCGCATCAACTCTCTGGTGGTGAACAACAGCGCACCGCACTGGCTCGGGCATTAGTGGCTCGTCCTAAAATCATCTTTGCCGATGAACCTACTGGTAATTTGGATGAGCAAAATGCGCAGCAAGTCATGAACTTATTGCTTGAGCTACAGCAGCAATCTGGCACGGCCTTAGTGGTTGTTACTCACGACCCTGCGTTAACGGAACATGCCGATCAGGTTATTACCATTCATGACGGGCAGGTAGAGGCAGCATAGACCTTAGCCAAGCTAGTTATTTAAGAGCCTTAGTTTTTGACTAGCTGTTGGCTTGATTAGCTATTGATCTTAGACCAAACCGAAAATTCATTGCCACTTGGTTCAGTAAAGTGAAAGCGATAGCCGCCAGGAAATTTAAAGGTATCTCGAACGATGGTGCCATTATTATGCACTACCTTATCGTAAGTCGTTGCCAAGCTATCACTATAAAAGACAAGCAAAGCGCCCCCATTTATGACGGTACTTACTTTATCCGACTGGTAAAAACCGCCGTCTAAACCCTGATTTTCAAACGCTATATATTGGTCACCATAGTCGGTAAATGTCCAACCAAAGACGGCATTAAAGAAAGCTTTGGTTGCGGATAAGTCTGTTGCGCCAAACTCAACATAATTTAGTTTTTCATGTTGACTCATTATTAGTTCCTTTTTAATGAAATTATAGATGCTAAACCTAAAAAATATTTAATTAATCTAAACATTTAATAAATAACTATTCAATAATACATCTATTTCCTTTGTAACTATTTAAAACAGATAGTTCAATAGCATTTAGATGAAGCCACCTATATGGAGTCCCATGAAACCTAATAAAAAAGTCTTACTCATCGGTGGCACCAGTGGTATAGGCAAAGCGTTGATTGAACGAATGCTTGAGGATAATAAGGTTGAGCAAATATTTGCCACTTATCATCGTCGTCAACCCATCACCAACCATCCTTATACTGAAGATCCTGACGTCAAAGAGCCTGACACTAAAGCTACAGATACTAGAGCTACCGATACCGAAAATACTGATACTAAAGATAAAGTTGTCTGGTTGGCGATGGATGTGACTTCTGAGCCAAGTATAAAACAAGCCATCGAGCAAATTAGCGAACACGTTGATCATATCGACTGGGCCATCAATGCGGTTGGACTGCTACACAACGGCAGTCATCAACCCGAAAAAGCAGTCAAACAACTGGATCCAGAGTTTTTTATCGACAATATGAAAGTCAATGCCCTACCCAGCTTATTGATAGCTAAACATATAAAGCCGTTATTACAAGCAAGGTTAAAAGCAGGCAAACCCAGTGAAACTGACCCTGCTATTTATGCCACTATTTCAGCACGAGTCGGTAGTATCAGTGACAATAAGCTGGGCGGATGGTACAGCTACCGCATGAGTAAAGCGGCGTTAAATATGGGCATGAAAACCCTTGCTATCGAATGGCAACGGTCGCTAAAAAATGTCTGTGTGGCAGTGATGCAGCCGGGTACAGTAAACACCCCTTTATCTAAACCTTTCCAAGCCAATGTAGCTAAAGATAGACTGTTTGAGCCTCAACAATGTGCCGATAATTTACTGACAGTATTAAGCCAATTAACGGCAGAGGATACGGGCTGCTTTGTCGATTGGGCAGGCAAGCCAATAGACTGGTAGCCGATTTTGATAGTGCTTTTATGAAATAGCACATCGCTCTATCTTTTTATTTATGGGCTTTCAAACCTCTTAGATGAGTCAAAATTAAAAAACTTGTTGTATGTCCTTTGTTCTCAAACAAAACTTTGGAATTTAACTCAACAAATGGACACAGTTAATTAACCTTAACTATTTATTAGCTAATATAAAGCCACTGACATAAACCGTGAAACGGTATACCATCATTCTCCTCCCTTCTAGACGCCCACTAATATCTCTAGACCTTACCAATAAAAGACAAGTCGTTGCACCACTATGACCACAAATACTTCTCCTACTCGTCCGACCTCTTATTCAAATTTAGGTAGTAAATCCTTACAGCGCAGTTGGTGGCGTCACTGGATATATCCGTTGCTGTTTTTATTGGCGATGGTGTTGTCATTATCGACTTACTTAACACTCGACTCTATTCAACAGTCGGTACGCGATTATGTCTCTGATAATCAGCGTGCGTTGGTGGGTGGTGACTTAATATTGAGCAGCAAAGAAGCATGGACACCTGAGCTATTACAGATATTAAAACCTTTAGAGTCAGAGACAGCCAAGGCGAGACAGACACAGCCAGAAGGTGTGGTTTACGACTATCAGTTTAATGCGATGGTATCCAGCGTGGCAGGAGATGGAGGGTCTGATAAAGCAATTAATGAGCAGCCAAAGTCAAACGACGCTACCCTACTGGCCCGAATCAAAGCAGTTTCAAACCAATATCCTTTATATGGCGAAGTCGAGCTAGCATCGAGACAACCGCTATGGCAAAAGTTGAAGCCCAAGCAAGTGGTGGTAGAGGCTCAAGTATTGACTGGGCTAAATCTAAAAATTGGTGATAAGGTCAAAATCGGTGATGCGGTCTTTACCATTTCCGATGAGCTAATCACTGAGCCGGACCGTCCTTTGACTGCGTTTGGCTTCGGCGCTCGAGTGCTTATGTCTGATACTGACTTGGCGGCTACCAACTTAATGGAACAACGCAGCCGGGTTGATTACCGTATTGAGCTGGCGGGTAGCCCTGAGCTAATGGCCCAACAGCGAGCTGAACTACAGAAAATCACTGCCTCGCAGCCGGAGATTGAACTCACAGATGCTGACGAGACAGATACTTCAGTAACCCAAGTATCTGATAATGTGCTGATGTTTCTTAAGTTATTGGTGATAGCGGTGCTATTTTTATCGGCAGTGGCGTTGTTGAGTGTGGTCAAAGCCTTCGTCAGCTTACAACAAAATCCCAATGCCATACGCCGTGCGCTAGGTGAGTCAGTGAGTTCTATCAAACGCAGTTATTATCAGCTATTTATTGCCATGGCAGTATTGGCTTGTTTGGCTTCAGGTTTACTCAGTTTGGGTATGTTAAAGGTGGGGGCTCAATATCTTACTGCCATTTTACCGCCGCATATTGACCTGTCTATTCAGTGGTTAAGCTTTCTTAAAATCAGTGTGGTGGCTTTGGTCATTACCTTATTAGTAGTACAGCATAGCCTCTATGCGGTGACCCATACCAAACCTTCTGCGGTATTAAAGCAGGCCACAGACAATCACCGTCAACATCCGCCTCTTTATTGGTACGGCTTGGTGCTGCTGGCAAGCTTTGGTTTGATGGCTTACGAATTTAGCTCCTTATTGACTGGGCTAAAAGTGCTGGGCGCTATGCTGTTATTGGCTGCGGGCTTTTGGCTCATCGGTCGAGGTTGGTTATGGCTACTGGCCAAACTTGCCAGCAAAGGACTGTTTGGTAAAAAGACCGGTTGGATGGCCCGTACCGCTGTGCATAACCTGTCTCGCAAAGGCAATCAATCAGGGCTATTTTTTGTCACCCTCGCCTTATCGGTGGCGGTATTGACCATGATTACTTTGCTCAATCACAGTCTTAACACGCAGTTTGTGCAGGCTTATCCTAAAGATGCGCCTAATTTATTTTTATTAGACATTCAAAGCGACCAACATAAGGGGCTAGAGGCTGTGGTCAAACAGCCTATCACTTATTTCCCCGTGGTACGTGCCCGTGTCACTGAGGCCAATGGCGTCCCTGCTAGCGAGATTGAACCTGTTGGCAGTACTCAAGATGATCCGACGCGGGTATTTAACTTGAGCTATGCAGACAAGGTAATGGATACCGAGTTTGTTAAAGAATCAGTCACTAAGGATCAATTATACAGTCCAATCGATGACTCAAAATCGAATGAACCCTCAGAATCAGTCGTACCGTTATCGATATTGGATACCGCTGCTGAGCTACTTAATGTGGGTATGGGCGACCAAGTGCGCTTTAATATTCAAGGTATTGAAATCGTCGGTCAGATTACCAGTATTCGCGAGCGTTATGAGAGTGGCCCTAGTCCTTTCTTTTATTTCTTATTTGAGCCAAAGGTATTGAAAGACGCACCGCAAATTCAGTTTGCGACTACCAAAGTCGCTGCCGATCGTATTCCACAATTACAGACTAATCTTGCCCGTCAATTCCCAGCCATTACTACCATTGATGGTGGCGCCATTGCCAAGCAAGTACAGGGCTTTGTGAGTCAGATGAGCCGTCTGGTACAGGTGTTTACCCTACTCGCCATTATTACCGGCATTATGGTACTGATCACGTCCCTATTATCGACGTCACAAGATCGCTTACGTGACAGTGCGTCGTTCCGTTTACTGGGCATGCAAACCAGTGATTTATATAAGATTAATATGTTAGAAATTGGCTTATTGGGGATTAGCGCAGGCGTATTTGCCGTAGTATTGGCCAGTGGTGCTGCTTATTTAGTCATTGTGCACTGGTTTAACTTACGCTTTAGCATTCCTTGGGACAGCTTCGGTATCGGTGCTTTGATGTTGGTGGGGGTGCTGTTACTTATTGCGGTGAGTTATGTACGACTGGTGATTGGTCGTGGGATTATGGCAAGGGTTCGGGGGATGGTTTGAATGTAATTAATTACTACTGTTTAAATACTTTATATTTGTGTCAGCTAGAGAACACTAAACAAAAACCTTCGCATCATTAGTGAAGAAATTATTTAAATTGCTCTGGAGGGTATCTCGGAATATTGAAAAATTTTTGATAATTTTGAGCATAGTAATTTATTAACCCTTTAATTAGACTATTATTCTTAACAGTATTTTTTGTACACTTTCTACCATCAGGGTAAAACAATGACTTACTATCAATATCAGGTAAATAACTACTCAATAGACCGAAATTATTATTAGTACAATTGTGAGATAGTCTACCCAAAACTCTCTCTTAGATTGACAGGTAAATAATCAACATCGACTTCACTTATATCTTCAATGCTTTCATTTTTACCTATTGTAGCCTGAAGTTTTTTAACCCATTGGTTACGTGGGCTTTTATCGGAAACAATAAAATGAGCTACCGCTACATATGGGAATCCAATATCCCATAAACCTTTAGCTTGGGAAAACCCATATTGGTTTGGAGATTTAGTTTGTTTAGCATAAGATGCACGTATAACTTTAGCTTCAACAGCAATTGCTTCTGAGAATACTAAACTTTTATCTGTGTATGGAATGATTAAAATATCAACATCACCCGGCTTTCTGAGATCAGGGTGCAACTCTTGAGATGCTACTAACATACTGACAACAACACCCTTATAAATTTCTGTTTCAAAAAATATCGGATGAAACTGTCTAAAACAAGCACCAAAATATTCTTTATTTAAAATGAGTCTAGCAATAATGCCTCTTTCATCATTATTCTTAAACCATTCGATTGGCAGAGGAAAGCTTTCTCCAGCTGGTAAAGGTGCTATTAAAGGCAATGCATCAGGTTTAATCATAACTCAATTATCTAAAAATTAATAAAAGTATCAATAGCTACTCAAGAACTTAAATTCTGCGAACCCTGTATCGCTCTAAATAATTCTAACTTTAATGACTCCGAGTAATCATCTTCATACAAGATAGAATAAATAAGCTTAGCCAACAGGTCTTTATCAATCACATTATCAGCGACCCAAACGGCAATATTCTCCATTTCCAAAACAAAATGATGCACCAAATAACCAAAACCATTTAACTCCAAAAAATACGCACCCAAAGCGATTGACGAGCGTTTATTGCCATCGTTAAAGGCATGGTTTTTATTAATGCTATACACTAAATGCGTTAGCTTGTCTTCTAGCTCTGGATAGTACCAATCATTTTTAATATGCTCTATTGGGCTTTCTATCTGTCCAATATCTTTAATGCCTGTCAAACCACCTGAATGCCCAATAATCCAATCATGGGTATCAATAGCATGGCGAACGTCAAAATAAAGAAATGTAGGGGCTTCGTCTTCCATCATTTATCTCCCCCTTTACCGATCTTTCAAACGCTTAAACACAGCCAATGTTTCTGGGTCACTTAACTGCTCTTCTAACGAACGACTCTTTTCTCCTAGAAATTTTTCAAAGTCTGCTTCGGGTACGGCTTCAATATAAGCTTCTAATTTTTCATGCAAAGCATCTCTAAAGCACAAATCGCGACTCGCCATTTTGGTACGAGCGTCTATGATGTAAGGTTTATATAAAGGGTGCTTTTCAAAGTGGCTGATAATGTCTTTGGCTTCTTGATTGGTCAGCTTTGCACCTTTTTTATTACTGGCTTGCTCAAATTCATGGGCAATACCTGACTCAAAACTAGATATTAACGTTAAGACTTCTGCGTACATCGTGTCTCGAATATTTTCTTTTTGAGCCAATTTAAGAATTTTGCGATACTCTTTAGCGTTTTCCTGAAAAATACATTGGTAAATGAGGTTAGTAAAATTTTTATACTTCCATTGATTCCCTTCAACATAGTCATCTAATGCATCAGTAAATAATTTACGGTAGCTCTCTTCTTGGAACGACGCAGATAAGAAGTTTTCGTCACGCTGATTGATATACTTGGTGTGACCGCCCGCTTTCTCAGCCATGACATCTAACACAATATCTAACAAACGTGAACGCAATAATCTAGCTGGCTCACTCTCCGTGAGTAACATGCCAAGGTTTAAAACCGCTCGAAAAGAAAAAACACCTAGCACACTGGTTTTGGTACCCTCATTGATGAGGGTACCATAGGCTAAGTCTTTAAATTTCTTGAGCTTAGAACCTCTCAATACTTGGTAACCATTATTCTTAAGTTCAGTATCATGTGATGCTAAATAACGTTCTATAGTGGCGTCACCTATATCATAAATAGTCATAACTTGTTGTTTGGTAAACACAAGCTCGCCATCAAATAAAACGCCACCAAGTTGCAGGTGCTGTTCCGCTTTTTGCAACGCATAGCGGTTATTAAGTATGTTTTGGCGATCATTTACAGATTCGGTAAGATTGTTAGCCACTTTTTATGTCCATCGGTTTTGAATGTTTTTAAGATTTTCAGGTCAATTAGTTCCAAGGTAGTTATTTTAGTTTATCTTATTTAAAATATTATTACTTCCTTAAAGAATACTTATTTGATACTAGGATAAGACAAAGCTACAAATCATCCCAATTCACACTCTAATAACTCTCAATAAAGTCATTAATTTGCTGAGTCACAATCTTCCAAAGCTTAACCTGCGACGCTCGGCTTCCCGCCCCCATGTGTGGCGTTAGGATAATGCGAGGATGACCTTCTTTAGCCAGTTGAACAATTGGATCGTCCTCGCCAGCAGGCTCTCGCTCAAAAACGTCAGTGGCATAGCCAAGTATTTGTTCATCTCTTACCGCCTGCGCCAATGCCTCACTATCGACCACTTTGCCGCGTGCCACATTAACCAATTGACCTCTGCTGTCAACAACGGAGAAAAACATTTGGTAGATTTCATCAGGCAGCCTGACGGTAAAAGTCTTGGAATACTTGAGTAGGTGACTTAAATCCTAACCCTTTTTGTATTCGTTGACGGTTGTAAAAAATCTCAATATATCTAACCACATCCTTAATGGCTTCATCACGAGTCTCATAGACTTTGTGATAAATCAGCTCGTTTTTTAACTGACCCCAGAAGCTTTCAATCGGGGCGTTATCGTAGCAATTGCCTTTTCGGCTCATAGAGCCAGCAAAACCATACTTGTCGATGATTTGTTGGTATTGATGGCTACAATACTGACTACCCCTGTCAGAATGCACGATTAAGCCCCGAGCAGGGCGTTTGTACTTAATGGCATTGTTTAAAGCCTCACAAACCAAATCAGCGGTCATACGCTTATTTAGAGCATATCCCACAATCTCTTTGCTGTACAAGTCTTTGAACGCTGCCAAGTACACCCAGCCTTCATTGGTCCAAATATAGGTAATATCGCTAACCCAAGCGATATTGGGTGCTGCCACGTCAAACTGCTGTTCTAACAAGTTTGGATACACAGGCTTATTATGATTTGAGTCAGTAGTCACCTTAGATCGCTTGTGGCGTTTGCAGTAAATACCATGTTCTTGCTTGATTTGCCGAACCATGTACAGGCTGATGTCGTGTCCTTGGCTGGTTAAATGCTGATGCAAGCGTTCATGCCCATAGCTTTGCTGTGTATCCATATGAGCGGATTTGACCAGTAACTCACAGCGATTGTGGTGCTGTTTTCGCTTGCTCATGCCTCGCTTTAGCCAGTCATAGTAGCCTGATAGGCTGACTTCAAATACGGTCGCCATACGTTGTATGCAGTATTTCAATCGATTCTCTTGCATAAAGGCGTACTTGGCTATTGATTCTTGGCAAAGTACGCCGTTGCCTTTTTTAGAATTTCTCGTTCCTCTTGAGCGATTCTTAGTTGTTTTTTTAGGTCTTTGATTTCATCCAAGGCGGCTATGAGTTCAGAATTGTAATTTTGGGTGCCTGCAAGTACGCCTCTTTCAGCCTTCCTATGCCAGTTTGCTAGTGTGTTCATGGGTATGCCAAGTTCTTTAGCCGTTTGACTGATGTTGCCGTTATTTTCTTTGACTTTGGCGATGGCTTCAGCTTTGAAAGTGTCGCTGTATTCTACTCTTTTCTTACTCATGGTAAACTCCTGTTTAGGATTCTAGTTTACCAAATATTTTTGTCCGTTTTTTTCAGCATACATCA
>Ga0208435_100368_pt1 | contig 13305 bp, 11 predicted proteins | sample 24_taG_FD_184097 | JGI IMG/M metagenome (GOLD analysis project Ga0208435, IMG submission 184097) | Marine viral communities from Cariaco Basin, Caribbean Sea - 24_WHOI_OMZ (SPAdes) (version 2) | ecosystem: Environmental > Aquatic > Marine > Oceanic | place: Caribbean Sea: Cariaco Basin...
AAGGCTTCTATAGTCATTCCACTATAAAAGTATTACTGCGTTAACCTCGCTTGAAGTATTAAATATACATCTACACTCGGTTGCCTTGTACTACTTTTAAATTGAATCGACTATAGCAGCCTTAACATCTATTATTTTTTAAATATTTTAAGCCTGATTCTTTTGTGTCTTGTTATTTCAAAGCTTGTTATTTAAAAGCTTGTTATTTAAAAGCCTATTGTTTCAAAGCTTGTCATTTTAAGAATTATCAAAGCTTTTTATTTTAGACTTTGTCACTTTCATCACGGCGTAGACCATCCTGCCATTTAGAATCAGTAGCGGCAGGTTTGTCTATATCATTCTTCACATTTTCTGCATCTTCAGATATTTCAGAACGCTCTAGGTCGTCAGCATTATGTTGATTCAGACGATGGTTGTTACTCATGCGTTCACTTAAGTGTGACTCTGCGTCACGGTGGCGATGATCTAGTGCTTCCACCTCAGGCTCAGACTCATCAAAATCGGTCTGTGCACGTACCTCCTCAATGGTATCTTGCTCTTTAACCATTTCTACATCACCGTCACTCTCATAACCATGATTGGGGTTGGCATCGCCAGTTGGTTTGTCTGTATTGACGGGCGTACCCAAATCATTAGAGTCGACATCATTTTCAGCTGTCATGTTTGTCGCAATGCCGTTTCTAGCTTGCGCGTCATTTTTTAATTGTGCATAGTCCGTCAGTTGCTGTACAGCATTATCAAGGCTGTGTGGATTGGTGCGCTCTTGAGCGTGAAATAAATGTTTATCGAACACGTCAGTCAATAATGAGTCAAAGCGTATGGCGTTGTACTGAATAAGCACTTCAGCTTCTTCTTCGGTAATATCGCCGTTTTGGCTGGCATATACCACATGATCTTCAAAAGTAAGCCCTTCAAAACTGTCTTTGTGTTCAGCCTTTTTAAACCTCTGCCATAATGGCTCGATGCTCAGTAGCGTTTGATAAGCGTGTTCCATACGTCCAGTGACATCATCGGCTTCAGTATTATAATAGACCATGGTTTTGAGGTAATCACGGAACGGGTTGGCTTCAAAGTCATCCATAAAAGCATCGCCCAGCTTGCGTTTGAGCTCATCGCTTGGCGGCGTAAAGATAGAGCCGCTGGGGAAAGTCACAAAACTGACCAAACTGGCCGCCATACGATTAGGGAAGTTTGCAAAAAAGGCTTCAAAAGCTTCTTGAATGGTATATAAGCTATTTTGTAAGGCAACCTCAGCATGCAAGCGTTCGGACGTTGATTTAGTACCATGCTCATAAAACTGCAAAATAGCAGTGCTAATGAATAAATGGCTATGAATATCAGCTAAGCGTCCAGACAGCATCTCTTTACGTTTTAAGTCACCAGCGAGCAACCCTAACGCCATATCAGCCGTTAAGGCAAAGCTTGCGCTCAGGCGGTTGATGTGTTTGTAGTATGGACGAGTAAAGCTGTCTGCGAAGCTTGGTGCATGATTACTGCCACCGACATAACCTGCGACAAATGCCTTTGCGCCGCGATTAAAGGTATAACCCAAATGTTTAAAAAACAGTGTGTCGAACTGTTTGAGTGCGCCTTCTTTATCTTCGCTTTGCAGCAATTGCAGCTCATCAAAGAGATAAGGATGGCAACGCATCGCGCCTTGACCAAATATCATGAGCGAGCGCGTCAAGATATTTGCGCCTTCAACCGTGATAGATACTGGAATGGCTTGATAAGGCGTCGCCAAAAAGTTACGTGGACCCATCTGTACCGCGCGACCACCAACCACATCCATACCGTCGTTAACCACACTGCGCATGGTTTCAGTCGCATAATATTTTGCCATTGCCGTCATCACTGATGGTGTGCCGCCTTGGTTCAGACCGCAGGTGACGAGGTGACGAAATGCCTCTAGCATATAAGTGTTACTGGCCATGCGGCTGGTGGCGTCTTGGACGCCTTCAAACTTGCCAACAGAGATTTTAAACTGTTCGCGTACTTTGGCAAAAGCACCGACAGACAGATACGTCATTTCACTGGCTGAGGTTGATAAAGCTGGTAAAGAGATGCCGCGACCAACGCCCAAGCACTCCATCAGCATACGCCAACCGCGACCCGCATTTTCGACGCCACCGATGATGTAATCTAGTGGAATAAAGACGTCTTTACCATCGACTGTACCATTCATAAATGGCGAGCCAATTGGATTATGGCGTGGTCCTATGATGACACCTTCATGGCTGGCAGGCACAAGCGCACAAGTGATACCGTAATCGGTCTTATCAGGATTGCCAAGCAAACCTTCAGGATCGTGCATCTTGAATGCTAACCCCACGACCGTGGCGATAGGTGCGAGGGTAATCCAGCGCTTAGAAAAGTTCATACGCAAACCGAGCACTTGCTCTCCCTCATGCCCACCATAACAAACCACCCCTGTATCTGGAATCGCACCAGCATCGGAGCCAGCTTCTGGGCCCGTCAAACCAAAGCAAGGCACCTCGTCACCTTTGGCAAGACCGGGTAGCCAACGCTGTTTTTGTTCGTCCGTACCATAATGCATCAACAGCTCACCAGGGCCGAGCGAGTTTGGCACCATACAGGTAACCGCAGCGGTTGGCGAGCGTGAAGCGATTTTACTCATGATACGGCTTTGTGCATAAGAGCTAAAATCTAAACCGCCAAACTCTTTTGGAATGATTAAGCCTAAAAATCCATTGGCTTTGATAAATTGCCACGCTTCAGGCGACAGCTCTTTGTCTTCATGCTGAATTTTCCATTCATCAAGCATGGCGCATAGTACTTCTACTTCATTATCAATAAAGCTTTGCTCTTCTGCCGACAGCTCTGGATAGGGATATTGAGCAAAAGTATCCCAGTCGGGATTGCCCATAAACAGCTCTTTTTCCCACCAGCTGGTACCCGCATCCAGTGCTTCGCGCTCGGTATCGCTCATGCTCGGCATTGCCCCGCCCAAAGTCTTGTAAACAGGTCTGGTAATCAGTGACTGACGAATAGGAGCGACGAGCAAAACGATGCAAAGTAAAGCGATTGGTATGCCCAAAATAAGCGACCAAGGACTGATAAAGGCGGTGACAAGGACGGTAACTAGGGCAACGATACTGCCTGTGACTCGTGATAGGGACAATAAAAAGATGGCCAAAACCATGGCTAATTGAATAATGATTGCCAAAATAAATAAGCCAATTGCCATGACTGTCTCCTTTTATAACGCTAAACCAAAAGCGCGAAAAATGTATGTGTATTAAAGTATTTGAATAAATCTTGTTGTTATTTTTGCTGATGTTTAAGGGTCTGGTGACCAAATTAAACCAATGAGCCGTTATGGATTTTGTAGCATATTTTATGATTAATTTTAATTTGTTGAGCATTTTACAAAAGTGGCTTTGATAACTACCTAACCAGTGACAGACAAATAAAAGACAAATTTAGCCATCAATATGAAACAGTTGCCGATAACTATCAATAGCTAAAATGCTACGCTGTGTCGATTATATGTATCAAGATTTTCTCATATAGGCAAAAATAACAGTCGTAATCAGTTATCCAAAGGGCGCTAAGCAGCTTTCGGCATAAGATAATGTCTCATTGCGTCCAACAATGATATGGTCTACCAAGGATAAATCGATTAAATCGCAGGCTTTCTTTAGCTCGTAAGTTAATAAGTTGTCTGCCGTTGAAGGGGTCGCATCGGTATGCGGATGATTGTGTGCGACGATGAGTTGGCTGGCGGCGTGACTCAAGGCATGACGTAGAACGTGTTTGATACAGACGGAGCAAGAGGAGATGCCGCCAGTAAATAGTATCTCAAAATTAATGAGATTTAACGCATTGTCTAAGCAAAGTACCGCAAAGACTTCGCGATGCTCCCCGCGCAGCTGAGTGCTGATATAGTCTTTGACCATTTGCGAGCGCCCAAGTGCGTGACCAGTTTTAAGCTGACTGTCCAAATAACGCGTGCCCATCTCAAGTGAGGCCAATATCTGCGCGTATTTGGCAGGACCAATACCATGACAAGCCAGTACATCCTCTTGCGGCGCCGCCAATAATTCTGCCAAGCTACCAAATTGCTCGATCAAATGACGCGCCAATTCGATAGCTGACTGTGACTGCGTGCCTGTACGCAGAAATATCGCTAATATCTCGGCATCAGATAAATGAGCTGCCCCAAATTTTAGTAGTTTTTCACGTGGTCTATCATCTTCATGCCAGTCTTTAATCGCCATTGTCACTCCTTGAGAATGGATTGCTGTCAGATATATTGAGTAAATACGGAAATTCTTACCCAACTTATCTCATAATTGTTACTATAAGCGCAATTTTATCTTTCAACTTTTTATTGATGCCATGCTTATGTCCAATATTGTGCTTGCTATCACTGGCGGTATCGCCGCTTATAAATCTGCTATCTTTGCCCGCCTATTAATCAAGGCAGGCTTTGAGGTGCGTGTCATTATGACCACAGGGGCACAAGCTTTTATTACGCCACTGACCCTGCAAGCTTTGACTGGCAATGAGGTGCATATCTCATTACTCGATGAAAAAGCAGAAGCGGGGATGGGGCATATCGAATTGGCGAAATGGGCAGATTTAATCATCATTGCGCCAGCCTCTGCAAATACGCTTGCGCGTCTCGCGATGGGCATGGCTGATGATTTATTGACAACCGTATGCCTTGCAACGGCGGCACCAGTCATCATTGCGCCAGCCATGAATCAGCAGATGTGGGCGCACCCTGCGGTCAATCTCAATGTCCAAACCCTGCGCGATATGAATTATCAGATTATTCAACCTGCTAGCGGTGAGCAAGCCTGCGGTGATCTGGGAGCAGGGCGTTTGCCTGAACCTGATCAGCTATTGGCAGAAGTATTATTATTTAACGCCATGCAAACCACGCCGCAATTATTGGCCGGTAAACGAGTGGTGATTACTGCAGGACCGACGGTAGAAGCTATCGATCCGGTGCGTTACTTGTCCAATCACTCTACTGGCAAGATGGGATTTGCATTAGCACGTGCTTGCGTGGCTGCTGGTGCAGACGTTATTTTGATTGCGGGTGGCAAAGTGGCACTGCCGACACCGCTGAATGTCACGCGCATTGATGTATTGTCGGCTAAAGAGATGCTGATAGCAGCCCAGCAGTGCGTGGATGGTACGCACAGTGCGCTACAGTATGTGCCTGAAGATGAGCACGACCATTCTCACGATCACGACCATAGCCATCAACATGAACATCATGGCGAGTGTGATTGTGGCGATGATCATAGCCACAGTCATAACCACAGCCATGATATTGATGATGAGGAGCATGCTCATAGCGAGAATCAAAATGTAATGGCGGATATCTTTATTGCCACGGCGGCTGTCGCTGATTATCGTACTGAAGAAGCTGCCCCGCAAAAAATTAAAAAAACCCAAGATGCTATGACGCTGAGTTTGGTCAAAAATCCTGATATCTTAGCGACGATTTCGCTTGCGCATCCAGCGCTGTTTGTCGTTGGTTTTGCGGCAGAAACGCAAGATATCGAGCGCTATGCTCGTGGCAAACTGGTGTCTAAAGATTTAGATTTGATCGCTTGTAATGATGTTTCCCGAGCAGATATTGGTTTTGCCAGCGATGATAATGCCATGCAGGTATTTTTCTCAGAGCGTTATGAGCACGATAGCATCACACTTGAGAAGGCGAGCAAAGATAAGATTGCAGAGCAGTTGGCTGGCATCATTGGTGAGACAATATGGCAACGCCACAATGGTCACAATGCCTAGTTATGTCACTATTAATCCAGATATTAGGTCTTAATGTTTATGGCTAATATGATGGATAGCGATAGCACCCAGACGTTGTTATTGATGGTAATCTTTGCGCTGGCATCGTTGCTACACGGTATTAGTGGGCTGGGTGTGACGTTGGTGACGACCACTGCGCTTGCTAGTATCTATCCGTTACCACATGCCATTGTGTTGGTCATTTTTCCGTCATTATTGCTTAATGCCATGACTTGGCTCGCGGGTGGCGGGCGCACAATCTGGCAAAATTTCATCTATTACGGCAGGCGCTATTGGTTACTGGCGTTGACCAGCTTACTCGGTAGTATTCTAGGCGCGAAGCTCTTACTATGGGTCGATAGCGCCTATATTTTATTACTATTGGCAGCCGTTATTGGTTTTTACGTCATAAGCAGCTTGCTTGGTAAGCAACTCCGTCTACCTGCTACCAAGCCTGTGTTAATCATCGTTGGTTTTAGTGCAGGGGTGATTGGCGGCTCGACCAATGCTATGTCGACCATATTGATGATGTATCTACTGTCTGCCAGCGATGATAAAAATACCATCGCCAAAGTCGGTAACATGTGCTATTTTTTGGGTAAAATCGCCCAAATTATCGTATTACGTGAGCCTATTATGGCGCTCAGCAGTGGTGAATGGCAGCTGATTACTTTGCTCAGTGTTTTATCTATTGCCGCGCTTTTAGTTGGTATCCGCTTACGTCGTTATTTACCACAAGCACGCTTTCGTCAGCTCATTTTATTGATTCTCACGGTGCTTGGGTTGCGTGTTGGCTGGCAGGGTGTTACGGCGTTATTGTAGTAAAGAGTTCTTTTTATTCCTTATTGAAATAATACTCCCTTTAGATAAACATATATTTATCGGCTAAAATAATTTATGAATCTAGATTCCATTAGAGCCTTAGGTAGTAAACTACGGAGAAGTAATGAAGAAAGCTTAATTCTCGATGAATGGAGCATTTTTCATACTTACACAAGCTTTTTAGATGTGAATGATTTAGACCTTTACGAAGTTGCAGCAGCGCTTGTCGGTAATGACTTTGCTCCATGTATTCTACATAGAGATGGTACAACTTGGTTTAAGTCGAATGGAAGAGTATTGTTTGGCGAAACCATTTACGGAATTGAGTCAGGTAGAACTAAAGTAAACTTGATAGGACAAGATTCTGATAATATTCTTGATCAACTAAATGATTATGCTCAAGAGTCATGGTATCAATCGATTCAATTTAGAATGAATGAATTGATTGTTTTTGAAGATAGTTTTCTAACAGATTATATAAGAATATCGGTAGGACTCATCAAAGCATTTTCAGAAGAAAAACAAGTCAACTACCACCTATACCTAACAATAAAGTTATATATAAACGGCGTGATCATAGTCGAATATAGAGAAATCTCACCTCAAAAAAAGTTGCATTACGCAGATTTTATCAGCTCAGATTTAAATTTAGGCATGGTTAGTTTTGAATCTGTTGAAGTGCCATTAACCATAGTAGATTTAGGTGCTAAAGCTTATCATGAGTCTACTTTTAAATACTCATTTCACCAAAGATTAAAAATAATAGGTATAGGTAAGCGACATAGCAGAGCAGTTCAGGATGTAAAAAAGAGTGTGGAAAGTGGTGATTTTGTTTTCGAGTTAGCTGAACTGATAAATTTAGAAAATAGTCGTGAAAATTTAAGCTCTATCGCTCAAACTATTTTTTCTATAATTGGATATATAGCAAGTAATCCCAGACAAGGTCTAAGCTATATCTTTTTCGGACAAAAGAAATTAATCAAAGCTGGAAATTTTTGGAGTGGTAGGCCTTACACATTTATTACTAATTTTGAAGGGCAAAGGACATCAGCTAAAGAGAATATTGATGTTTTTGGACATAGTTTAGGGTGCATAATGGGAAGGAGCATTATACAAAAGGAGGCTAATCCCAAACAGTATTTATCCAAAGACTATAGATACTTTGATGATTACTCAATATTTCTGTCAGACTCTTTTTCATTATGTGTCTGGTCTAAACAAGGTGTTGATTCGCAGAAAGAATGGAATGATTCTAATAATGGCAGCTTAATTTATGGACAACAAGCTATAAATGAATTTTTAGAATATGGTTATATGATAAACAGAATGTTACTTCAAAAAGTAAATGACTCGAAAGATTTGAAGGCTGTTAATCAGTTAAGGAGCCAAATATTAGATTTCAAAAACTATATTAAAGACGCACCTAGGCATGGCGAGATTAGAGAGCTTATTAATGCGTCGTTAAAGGAGTATGGAGTGCCAGAGTTAGAAGCTAGAATAAATCAAAGGCTTGACTTGAGACTAGATGAGCTCAATCGTCTATATAATGTTAATAATAATTCTACGAATAGATTAATCGCTATAACATTTGGACTAATAGCTTCTTTTTCTCTATCAAATAGACTTATTGAGCCAATATGGCTTTACTTAAATTTTCCAATCAGTGATAACCAAAATGTGCAAAGTTTAGTATATATAATTTTTGCTTTTTCAATATCAGTCTTTCTAATTGCTGTTATATTAATGGTTAACAAGTATGTAGTTACTGAAAAAGGTTAGTACAAACGGTTTATTTAACGATTATATAAATTCAACACGATAGTCACGACGACACTGATCACTATCATGGTTACGATCGGGAAATAAACGCTAGTATTGCCTGATTTGTGTTTAATATCTCCTGGCATATTACCTATCCACGAAAACGCGCTTGGGAATATCAGCCAGATAACGCCTATAAGAATTAGAACAACCCCGATACCAATCAAGATTTTTGCCATATAAAAACTGCCTCGTGACGTTATTTCGCATCGCCTATTAATTCGCTAATTATTAATCCGCTAATAGTTAGTTAGCCCTATCATTAAAAAATATCTGTTGCGCCAAACGAAAGGTATTACAGTGCGCTTCAACCACATCGTCGATATCTTCTGAATAGCCACCACCCATCACGATAGCGATAGGAATTTTAGCGGCTTTTGCTTGGCGTAACACATATTCATCACGCGCTTTACAACCCTCTATCGTCAGCCCTAACTTTCCTAATTTATCAGTTGCCAGCACATCGACAGCGGATTGATAAAATATCATATCTGGTGCAACGTCGCTAATCAAACGTGGTAATGTCGCCTCTAGTGACTGCAAATACTCCGCATCGCCAGTATCATTGTCTAGCTCAATATCCAAATCTGATACTTGCTTTCGAAATGGATAGTTTTTTGCGCCATGCATGCTAAAAACAAAAACGCGCGGCTCACCTGCCATAATACTGGCATTGCCATTGCCTTGATGGACGTCTAAATCAACGACCAAAATCTTTTGCGCTTGTCCACGATTTAATAATAAATTACTCGCGATACAGACATCATTAAACACGCAAAACCCTTCGCCATGATCAGCAAACGCATGATGCGTGCCACCTGCGACATTCATCGCCGCGCCATATTGCTGCGCATATAATGCACACTCATAAGTTGCATGAGCAATATAACGTCCACGTTCTACCAGCTCAGGTGTCATTTCAAAGCCAATGGCTCGCGCTTCCTTTCGTGGTAGCGTTTGGGTTTTCAGCTGATACCAGTAGTCCGCAGTATGCGTGGTCAAAATCTCATCTTCGCTCAAACGTGCAGGGGCAAAAAAGTTGTCGGTACTGATAGTGCCTTCAGCCAATAGCCGCTCGGGAATCATGGTGTATTTTTGCATAGGAAAGCGGTGTTTTTCAGGCACAGAATATCGAAAAATATCAGAGTAAGCAATTTTTAGCATAGTGTTAGAGGATGTCTTTTTTGAAAAGTATTTTAAGGATAAATAGGTTTAAGCGCTTTGAAAGTAAGGTACAGATGAGACATTGTAAAAGCTATGGATAGCTATGGTAGTCAGTTCATTACTGCACAAATTGCGTTGGCAAAAAAAAGGTTCTAGAATCTGATTGGTGACGTAGCTCGGTCAGCAATGTCGGTAAGTCTTCCGCAGGGTTTTGATTATCGATCAAATCACTAAATATCTCATTCGCGACCGTGGTCATCGCGATGACACTTTGTAATAAATGCTCGATAGCATCATTACCGATGCCTACCGCTTCGACATCGATAGCGTGTTTGTAGCGTATCTCGCCATCATTGACATCCATTTCTAGATTGCCGATTAGCAAGTCATAATTTATTTGAGTAATCAGTAGCATCGCCGCGCTTTGATGACTCTCTGGTATTAAAAATGGCAAAATTCCATAGACTGCCAGCAGCTTGTTGTTTTCTTGCACGCGAAACAAATAGCCGCAATCGAGACTTTTATTGCGCATTCTAAGCGATAAGTGATGTGATTGCTGACGGTCATTGTTTTTGTTGCCACTGCTTTTGGGTCGATAGTGAGTATAGTGCCATTGCTTATCATTAAAGTACTGTTTCAGAAAATCGATAATGGGCGTGTCGCTAGTTTCGTGTTGACTGGCACTCGAGTTAAAGGCGTCAGTTTCTGAGTGTTCGCTATTATTTTTGACATCAGATTCAGAATCGATTTCGGTATTATCATGAGCGTCACTAGTATCCTCATCATCTGTATCACTACTATATATGTCATGAGGCTCTGTTTGCGTCATATCAATTTCATCAGCTTGCACTGCTGAACCAGTCAGTAACTGTTTGAGTTTTTGCCACAAGCTGAGTGTATTACGTTGACTCATAAGTATGGTGCTGTCAAATAAATGAATGAGATGGAAAATTGAGACAAATACATCAAGACAGTAAATTATTGAGCATTAAGTGCTAAACCTTCTTTGATATTCGGTTGCTCATAAAACGCTTGTAACATTTCACGAATATGTGCCGTCAACCACTCGCTTTCAATGGCATCGTGCACTATAGGTAATAGCGCTGTACTGAATTGAGTCATGGCCCGCTCATCAATATGAAGACTCGAAACTACTGTCGCAATAGTATCTGACTGATGATTACCATACCAAGTATCGATGCTCGCTGCCACAAGGCTGTGTAAGTAAGGCGACTGGCGCAAGCGGTTATAGCTTTGCTGAATGCTGGCCTCGATATGATCGATACTGCTGTTGTCAGGTTCATCACGCAGATAAGTCTGTAGATGACTGACAGGCTGGTCTTTGATTCGCGCCCAACCAGTGATTAATAATCGTGCGACTTCGTCATTTGATAAATGCTCTTGCGCATTGGCTTCTGCGCGGCGTGCTAAATCTTTAATATTACGATGCAAATACGCCTGCAGTTTTTCATCAAGATTTCTATTGGTCGCCTTTTCAAAAGAGCTGCGCCCAAATTTCATCAGTTTGCCAGCAGCGCCTGCTTTATCCAGCGTGGTTTCCATAAAGTCGTTAATGGCGTGATATAGCGTTTGGGTTAGCAAATCGGCAAAAGTCTCGTTGCCGACCAGGGTATGAATCAAGATATTGCGTTGCTGCTCATGGCTACCCACATAATTGGCAAGGGTTTCAACTTGAGTGTCATCCACCAGCTCAGACAGTGGCACGTTATCATTGACTGGATGATAAATAATCGTATGCAAGATATCGCGAATATCTTTACGTATCACATCAGTCATCGGTTGATTGAGTAGCCAGTCATTAATCAGCTGTTGCAAATCATCGGCACTGACATATTTATTCAATGGCTGTGCAGCAAACCATTGCCATGCCTGCATAGACAGCGGTTCAGCTTGCATGCGTAGCCATTGCTGCATAAACGCAACTTGTGCCTCGATTAAGCCATCTATGGTTAGCGCTGGCATATCTAAATTTTGGTTATCTTTTGAAGTCTGCATAGGTTTTGAGGTCATAATAATCGACAATTTGTTATACTGTGTGGGTGGGGTAAGCATAAAGTATTATGCCATGAACGTCATCTGTGTTTGTGATGAATATTGATTGCCGCTTAATAAATAATGAGAGGTTTTGATGACAGCTCTGAATACCGCCTTACTTGCGCTTGATGAGCTGACCGTTCAGCGCGGCGAAATCCCTCTATGCGAAGGGGTTGTACTCAATCTGGCAGCTGGTAGCATTTGCCATTTAATTGGTGCCAATGGTACTGGTAAGACCACTTTACTGATGCAGCTGGCTGGGTTATTGCCAGTGTTAAGCGGTGAGGTTTATTATCAAGGAGTAGCGAATTTACCTATTCAGCCTTTGTATGTGTCGCACCAGTTGGGTATACATCCAGATCTAACGGTCGCACAAAACCTGACCTTTCTGCTAAATTTATATGGGATTAGCCCAAGCGTTACTGATATTGATGATGCCCTCACTTGGGTAGGATTACAAGGCTTTGAGACGATTAGCTCAAGCCATTTATCTGCTGGGCAAACCCGCCGTATCACCCTTGCAAGGTTATATTTATTGACCCCTGAGGTGACACCATTATGGCTACTCGATGAGCCTTTTACTGCCCTTGATGTCGATATGGTAGCGCGAATGGAAGACAGATTGCGCGATTTTGCCCATGAAGGCGGCGCTATATTAATGACCAGTCATCAGGCCGTTGGTGTTGCCAATCAAGTGCTCGATTTGTCCGATTATATGGTTTGAATACTAGTTTGCATACTCTCAGTATAAGTGTCCCAAGCATCCGTAGAAGAGCAAATAAATGATAGAAATAGACAATCCAGTACAAACAGTGAATAAAAGCTCAAATACTGACTTAGCTGCGGTGCGCGGTATCAGCTTTATGCAGTTATGGCGGCGCGAGTGGCAAGTCAAACAGCAGGGTGCCGTGCAGTGGCTTTATCCGCTAGTGCTGTTTTTGGTCATTATCACCTTATTTCCGCTAGCAGTGGGTAGCGAGCCTGCACTATTGCAACGCCTTGGCGTATCGGCGGTGTGGATTGCCGCTTTGTTGTCACTGGTCATGGGTGTCGATGGTTTGTTTAAGCCTGCCCTTGATAATGGCACGCTGGCGCAATTGGTCGTTGCCAAAGCATCATTGCCCTTATGGGTGTTGATTCGTTTGGTTATCCATTGGATTTTTAGTAGTGGTATTGTGGCAGCGCTTAGTTTACTTGCCGTGCCTTTGTTTCAGCTTAGTTGGTTTGAGGCGTGGATATTGATGGCTTCTATTGTGACGGGCAGTCCGATGCTCTTGATGCTGTCAGCGGTCGCGAGTAGTTTGACGCTGTCATTAAAGAATGGTGCGGTGCTGGTGCCTTTGATTGCTTTGCCGATGCAGTTACCAGTGTTGATTTTTGCCACAGGAGCGGTTGATTTATTTGCCACTGGTCTCAATGGTTTACCGATACTGGCTTTATTACTAGCAGGCAGTATTATCTCGGTTTTGGTGATGCCATGGGTGATTGCCATGACGTTAAAAATGGCGTGGCTGAATTAGAAACGACATAAGTTATGTACAACTCTCTGTATTGAGAGTTTGTAATAAAAAACGCTATAAAAAACCTTTGTATTAACAGCATGTTGAAAACTGGCAATTTTGCTATAATAGTCAGTTAACTAAGCAAACAATCACTTGTAGA
>Ga0208435_100370_pt1 | contig 13277 bp, 10 predicted proteins | sample 24_taG_FD_184097 | JGI IMG/M metagenome (GOLD analysis project Ga0208435, IMG submission 184097) | Marine viral communities from Cariaco Basin, Caribbean Sea - 24_WHOI_OMZ (SPAdes) (version 2) | ecosystem: Environmental > Aquatic > Marine > Oceanic | place: Caribbean Sea: Cariaco Basin...
GCAATCGTGGCCAAGCCAGATGCTTTAGGTGGTTCAGATGCTTTAGGTACGTTTGACGCCATCTCTAGGGAATCCACAATTACTCTCAATAGCTAAAAACTCCATTATAGACGGCTGGACACAGACTGACAAAGCAAACTTTAAGTAGCCATACTTTGCGCTTATTTTATTTCAGATCAGTGAGCGATAATAGAAATATCACGCATAAAAAAACCACCGCCGTAGCGATGGTCTTTTATCAATTGATGAGCTACTTAGTCCAATACTTTAACAGTACGACGCTTTTGCTCTTCTTCGACTTTTTTATTGACAATATATTGCTGAGTCATACTGAACAAGTTGTTGACTGTCCAGTACAGTACGAGACCCGCTGGGAAAAACAGCATGAAAGCAGTAAAGATGATTGGTAAGAACTTCATCACTTTCGCTTGCATCGGATCAGCTGGCTGCGGGTTTAGCTGCTGCTGTACAAACATCGAGGCACCCATCAGCAATGGTAAAATAAACCAAGGATCCATCGCCGATAAATCCTGAATCCATAAAATCCAAGGTGCATGACGCAGCTCAACACTCTCAACCAACACCCAATATAGCGCTAAGAAGATAGGCATTTGCATCAAAATAGGCAAACAACCTGCCATTGGATTGACTTTTTCTTCTTTATAAATAGCCATCATTTCTTGCGACATCTTCATTCGATCGTCGCCATGCTCTTCTTTAAGTGCGGCTAATCTTGGCGCAATCGCACGCATCTTCGCCATCGAATAATAGCTCTTATTCGAGAACCACATCAGAGCAATTTTAACTAAAATCGTCAATACAATGATTGACCAACCCCAGTTACCGATGACTTTATGAATACCGTCCAAGATAGCAAATAAAATCTTCGATATTGGCCATAACAACCCATAATCGACTGTTTTATTAAGGCCTACTGCCACATCTTTTAGCTCAGACTGTACTTTAGGGCCAGCGTATAACGTGGCATCTAATGTCACTTGTTTATTTGGCGCGACATTGACAGGTTGACTGTTGAAACCGATGAAGTAATCATCGCCTGTTTCACGGCTAAAGAAAGTAGCGGTAAAGTTTTCAGGTATCCATGCTGATACAAAATAATGCTGCACAACACCAACCCAACCTTTATCACTACTAACAGCTAGCTCACCATCATTAAAGTCTTTAAATTTGAGCTTATTATATGGATCATCAGGAGTACCCCAAGCGCCGCCTAAGTAAGTAGCCATACTAAGCGCACCCTTATCAGACATACCTGGATCTTTACTGTCATCACGTTTCAACTGGGCAAATAGCTGACCTTGCCACGGTTGTGTAGAAGCATTTTGTATTTGATAGCTAATATCAATCGGATATTTATTTTCAGTAAAGGTAAATGTCTTAGTAACGGTCAAGCCATCTTTTTTATAAGTAAGCGGTACTGACAGCGTCTGTTGCCCTGCTTCCATGACGTAATTATTAGCAGTATGGTTGTATTTGGCACGACCTTCCGCAGTATCAATACCGTTAGGACCAATAAGACCAGACTGAGCCACATACACGCGATTACTATTATTCTCTAGCAATACGAAAGGCTTATCGCTATCGAGCGTTGCGTCATACTGCTTAAGAGCAGCATAAACAATATCGCCGCCTTCTGGGTTGATCTTTATATCATAGCGATCGGTAGTGACCGTGATTAATCCCGTGTCTTTAGCAGGCGTTGCCGTCACAGCATCATTAGCGACTGTATTGTTATCAACAGGCAACGTCTGTACCGGAATATCACCTGCGGCACCAGTTGTCGAAGGGATATCAGCACCTACTGAAGTAGTGGTTTCTGACACCGCATCTACAGCTGGCGCATCGGCATAATCATCTCGCCATGCCAAAATCAGCAGATAAGCGGTGATTAACATCGCAATGATGATCATCACCCGAAATATCTTTTGCATAAACCTTTCCTAGATTAAAAAATTAGGGAATGAAAAATTAGGGCATGTGTCATGACCGTACAATTATCATCATATGTGACAACAGTATTGCCAGTCATTTACATAAAATGTGCATCATTTTACTAAAAATCCGCCTTAAATGATACCAAGAGTGTGGATAACTTGTGGGTAACTAAATAGATATCCACAACTTCGCAGTCGATGACGAACGCTATGTTAGTTTCATCATATGGTTTAAGCGAGACACATAGCCTTTATTATCTCTAAAAACATATAAACCTTGAACTTTGACACTAGTAGCTAGTGCGTTAAAAGGTACATATTGATAATGATAAGAGGATAACGGTAGCGGCACAAAATCAATGCCGTGTCCACCCAAAGGATGACAACTGCTGATACGTTTTAATAATAACCAACTGCCTGCTCGGACTCCATGCCATGCCAAAGCTTGTTTACCATAATTCGAGCACGTAGGGTAATAGCGGCAACGAGCAGGTAATAGTGGACTTATTAACTTTTGATAAAAAACAATAAAATAATAAATAATTTTATAAAGAATATTATTTAAATTAATAAATAAAAAATTCATTTTATTTTTTTTCTACTTTTTTAATAATGTTAATTATTTGATTCTTCAATTCTTTATTATCTATATCTTTTATAGATTTTTTGACAATAAAAACAATATCTTTGTTTTCTAAAGAATGAGCCTTTACACGAAAATGTTCACGTATTTGACGCTTGATTAAATTTCGCGCGACAGCCGTAGGAACTTTACGCTTGGTAATGGCCATCCCGACTCGCGGCTGACCATGATCATTGGTACGCACAAATGCCATTAGATGGCTCTGATGAAGCTTACGCTCAGGTGCATCAAAAACCTCACGGAAGGCTGCAGGCGTGAGCAAACGCTGCTCTTTGGTGAAGCGGGCATTAGCTGCCGCTGAAACAGTATTGGACATAGCACAACCTAGTATAAGAGCGAATAACGGTAGCGGAAATAATAGCGCAGAAATAACAACAAAGTACAGAGACAAAAAAAGCGCCGATGTGGGCGCTTTTAATATATGGCTAAGTGTCAGTTGTGGTGATTGACTATCGCAATCTATAAATAATAGAAACACAACAAGCACTATAAGCCATGCTTATCGCAATCTACTGATTATACAGTAAGACGATGACGTCCTTTAGCGCGGCGACGAGCTAAGACCTGACGGCCTTTTTTAGTTGCCATACGAGCACGGAAACCGTGAGTACGTTTACGCTTGATCACGCTTGGTTGGAATGTACGTTTCATAACTCACCTATCAAAATAATGGACTAAATTCGTAATAACGGAGGATTATACCACCGCATAGAATCTTGGTCAATGAACTAATTTAATCTATGTCGATGCAGACAGATATTTTGACAGAGGAAATATCATTTTAAATGATTCATCGTGTGTAAAGTTCATATTCATAACTCAAAAATAACGACTCAGTTAATTAATTCAGTGATGGATTCCCAAAAGTTATCCACAGTTTGTGTCGAAATCTATAATAATTAACTATTAATATATATAAGTATTGTTGTTATTGGGAGCTCGATTATCTGTGGCTAAGTAAGTTTTCCTTTTTATTATCAATATATTGTACTATGGGTAAACCTGTGGATAACCTGTGGGTTAAATATGGATAACTCACCTTTCAAAGTTATGCACAAAAGTATCCACAGCCTTATCCCCAAAAAACAAGGTTTTATCCACAGGGTATTTGTGTTAGATTAGCCCCTACTTAATATGTGGCTTCGTATAGTTTATCAACGTAACTTCCAATATGGTTTCCAACGGAAATAATTGCGGAAAATATGAAGGGCTACGCAACAGATCACACTGCTAAAACACAAATATTATTTCAAATTATAGGGTTAGTATTTTTCATGATAGACACAGCAAATATTTGGGATAAATGTCTAAATGACCTACGATATAACGTCAAAGACAACGTATTTACTATGTGGTTGAGACCATTGTCAGCTCATCAAGAGGCGCAAACGCTGACTATACTTGCTCCTAATGATTATTTTGTGACTTACATCAAAAAAAACCACTTGCAAGAGATACAGCAGCTGGTTGCTAAGCACAGTCAAGGGAGTATCGAAGAGGTGGTTGTGCGTGTTGATAACGCTGGCCGCGATAACGAAGACAATCGTCAATTGCAATCAGGGTCTTTGTTTGATGAAGATAAACCCTCCCCTACCCCTGCAGACCATAAGTTTGAAACCATTCATCATAACAATGCAAAAGCAGATATTGATGCCAATATGCGTCATGCAGAATTGGTTGATTCTGCTGATGCCAAGTCGTTAAGTTATCTAAACCCTGACTTTACTTTTGAAACTTTTGTCACTGGCAAATCTAACAATCTGGCTTATAAAGCCTGTTATGAGCTTGGTAAGCGCCAATCAAAAAACCGACACAATCCTTTATTTATATACGGACCTTCTGGTTTGGGGAAAACGCATTTAATGCATTCTGTAGCACATCGCTATTTAAAAAATAATCAAAGTTTTTATTATTTCACTTCTGAAAAATTTATTAATCAATTAGTTTATTCATTAAGAAATAATAAAATAGAAGATTTTAAAAAGAAAATTAAAAAAGTGGATTTATTGATTGTAGACGATATTCATGTATTAGCAGGAAAAACCAAAAGTAGTAATGAGTTTTTGACATTATTTGCAGATTTTACCAGTGGTGATAAACAACTGATTTTGGCTTCAGATCGTCATCCTTCGCAAATGACCGAATTCGATGAACGTTTTAGATCGCGATTTTCTTGGGGGCTAACTGTAGCAGTTGATCCGCCTGAGATTGATACTCGTGTGCAAATTTTACAAAAAAAAGCAGCTTCATATGGTATGACACTGCCTAAAGAATGCGCATTATTCATCGCTCAAAATGTGGTTTCAAATGTTAGGCGTTTAGAAGGTGCTCTAAACCAAGTTTTTGCTAATGCTAACTTGACGGGTGCACAGATTACTCTTGAAATGGTGCAATATGCGCTGAAAGACATCGTCGCGATGCGTGTGCAAGCTGTGAATATGGATAATATTCGCAAAGTGGTCGCTGAGTACTATGATGTGACCATCAAAGAGATGATGGGTCGTAAACGCACGCGTAGTATTGCTAGACCGCGTCAAATAGCGATGGCATTATCGCGTGAGTTGACTGGTGATAGTTTTCCTGAGATTGGTCAATCATTCGGCGGTCGCGATCATACAACGGTGATGCATGCTTGCGATAAAGTTAATGAGCTAAGAGCAGCAGATCCTGCGTTTGATAAGGATTACAAAACACTGGCATTGATGCTACAAGCGGGTTAGCAGGTCACGGTATCACTATGTTTTAGTGGATTGATATGGTTTATAATATTAAAAATACGAGTAGACAGACAGCGAATGGATTATAGTCAATAGACAGGGTATGATTAAGCCATTATTGTTAAGTTTTATAATAAAAATCATTTAAATAAGAGTAACCAAGCATGCAATTATCGATTAATCGAGAGTCGTTACTAAAAGCCATTAATTTGATCGCCAAGGCTGCTGATAAACGGCACAATATGGTTATTTTGGGCAATATCAAGCTACAGCTATCCGAATCAACGCTTATTTTGACGGCTTCTGATTTAGAAGTAGAGCTGACATCGACTTTGAAATTGCCTGCTGGTGCTTGTGTTGAAGCTGGTACCACAACTTTACCTGCAACAAAATTAAAAGACATCTGTAAATCATTGCCGGCACAAGCTCAAATTAATTTGGCCACTCAAGCAAATGAACGGTGCTTATTAACCAGCGGCAAGAGTCGCTTCACCTTAGGCACATTACCTAGCGAAGATTATCCGAGTTTGGGTAATCCCGAAAATATCACGCCATTGACCATCAGTCGCAATCGTCTTATCGATTTGATTCATAAAACACAGTTTGCAATGGCGATTCAAGATGTTCGCTATTATCTCACTGGTATGTTGTTTGACGTGTCGCAACAGCAACTGACGACGGTTGCAACCGATGGGCATCGATTGGCTTTGGCGCGCAGCGTTATCGATGTCAGTGCTGATTTAAATATGCAGGCTATTTTGCCCCGTAAAGCTGTGATTGAGCTTGAGCGCTTGGCCTCTGAGCTAGGAAAAATGCTTGGTGAGCAAGACAATCAGGTCACCTTGAGCTTTGGTCGTGAGTTTTTGCAAGTGAGCTTACCCTTTGGTGACGTTGATAGTGCAGGACAGGTTAATCAAAACCTGATGGTTACTTTCACTGCGCGTCTGATTGATGGAAAATTCCCTGATTATCGCCGAGTGATGCCAAGTAATACGGATAAATTGGCTTTATTCAATCAAGAAAAAATGACGGACGTACTGCGCCGTGTCGCGATTTTAAGTAATGAGAAATCTCGCGGTGTGGTGTTTAATTTTGCCAGCGATGGCATGGTAGAAGTTCGTGCTAATAATGCAGAGCAAGATGAAGCGGTGGAGATGATACAGGCGAAGTATCAAGGTGAGCCGATGGAGCTGTCTTTTAATGCGGCTTATTTACAAGATGTGCTTGGCGTTATTCAAGGTGATTTGCAAATGCACATGAGTCAATCAAACGCGTCGGTGCTAGTCAATCAGCTGAATGATGAGTTCCATCAGTATGTCATTATGCCAATGCGTATATAGTTTCTGTATGTTTTCAATAGGCTTGAGCACAGAGGCTAAAGACACTCAGTTTGCACTAAAAAATTAAGGTAAGCTGAGTTTCTTTGATTAAAATCCGGTATTTTAAATTCAATAATTATTAAACTTTTGCCTATTTTTATAGGTAGCGTCAATAGGCGGTTGTCGGCATTATGATTGAACGTCTACAAATATCGAACCTACGCAACCTGGCGCACGTCAATCTACATGCAACAGCTTGCAACGTCATTATCGGTGCCAATGGCAGTGGAAAAACTTCATTACTTGAAGCCATATTTCTGCTATCAAGAGGAAAAAGCTTTCGTCATCACCAGCCAAAACGCTATATTCAGCACCATCAAAATACAGCGACTGTATATGCTAGACTCAATGGTAGCAGTACCTTAGCTATCCAAAAACAAGCTGACGCGACCACAATTCTACGTCTGAATCAAACCACTGTCTATAACCAAAGTATCTTAACTGAGCAGCTACCAACGCTACTGATAGATCCCTCAACGATGGATATGTTAGAGCAGGGGAGTGCTAGTCGTCGCCAGCTGTTAGATTGGTTAGTGTTTCACATGAAACAAGGCTTTCATCCACAATGGCTCGCCTATCAGCGTCTATTAAAACAGCGCAATAGTTTACTAAAAAATACACGTCATTTGACCCAAGTGCAGCTCGCTGAACTAAAATCGTGGGACAAAGGACTTAGCAATCATGCGGCACTTATTCATCATTATCGCGAACGGATATTCGCAGAATGGCAGCCTTATTTTGCTGAAAGTATCGCGCAGTTATTGCCTGCTTATGCGGAGCAATTGAGCCTTAGCTATAATGCTGGTTATGATACGAATGTTGCGCTGGATATACAGCTTAACGAGCGCTTAGAACAGGATTTGCAACTGGGATATACTCGTATCGGTAATCACCGTGCTGATATTCATGTGCATTGGCGCTCTAATGACTCGGCAGCGTCGAATAATAATTTCTCAGATACAATGCATGAAGCGGACACTAACCTCAAAGTAGCTGTGATAAAAGAGCAGGCAGCCAATGTGTTGTCGCGTGGTGAAAAAAAGCTATTAATCACAGCACTGCGTTTATCGCAACTGCCATTACTGCTAAATACTCAAAAGACTAATGATCTATCAAATGATAGTGCTCATGCTCAGGTGACACCAGTGGTATTGCTAGATGATATTACTGCAGAGCTTGATGATAGAGCGATTGAGATTCTATTATCAACGCTAGCGCAGCTGCCATGTCAGGTATTTATGACCAGTTTGACCGACGATATTTTGCCGTTAGTGCATGAATATTGGTCAGAACCTAATATGTTTCATGTGAAACAAGGTCAAATCTTGAGTCCTTAATTATCTCCTTTATGTTATTTCCTTTCTCCACGGTCTTTCATATCGATACTTATCTACCTGTCGTTTCGTAATGATATAGGCTATCTTTGCGAGCTGGTTTTACAGGCATAAAACGCTCAGTAAACAGTGACTTAGAGGCAAAAAAATGCTAAAATGGGGCTTTATTTTTGTCCTGTTCTCAGCAAGTTGTTTGATGACGTTATATAGGTGTTTTCCAATGCCTGTAAATTTCTAAGTATTTGATAAATATATGTTTTATTTGCTCTCTTGGTTTTTATAATGTTTAAAAAAAGAAGCCGATGTTAGAGAAAAAAAACGCGGACTTGAAACTCTTTTTAAGTCGCTATCAACACTCAAGAATTTTCAGCTAATTGTGTTTTAGCTGGTAATGCTTATCAAAGGTTTTGACTATAAAAATTAAGTCTAAAATAACGTTATGAGGCGTCATCGTAGTGGTGCGCTAATAACAAACGGCTGATTATGGCTAGATTAAGGAATGCACATGAGTGATTCATTACCTACCGACCACGAGCAACTGACGTCAGACAGCATTGCTGAAACTACGGCACCAGCGGTGGTTCCTGAAAGTTTACCTTCTGATTATAGCTCCAAAGATATTCGTGTATTGCGCGGGTTAGAAGCGGTACGCGTACGCCCTGGTATGTACATCGGTGATACGGATGATGGTACAGGCTTACATCATATGGTCTTTGAGGTGGTGGATAACTCTATCGATGAGGCTCTCGCGGGTCATTGTGATCAAATCGATATCATTATTCACGAAGACGAATCTGTGAGCGTCATGGATAATGGTCGCGGCGTGCCTGTCGATATCCATCCAGAAGAGGGTGTATCTGCGGCGCAGGTCATTATGACTGTCTTGCATGCAGGCGGTAAGTTCGATGATAACAGCTATAAAGTATCAGGCGGCTTACATGGTGTTGGTGTCTCGGTCGTTAACGCCCTATCGAAAAAGCTTGAAATGAATATCTGGCGTGAAGGCTATCACTATCATCAAACCTATACTGATGGGGTGCCTGATGCGGACATTCAGCAAATGGAGCCAACCGACAAAACCGGTACACAAATTCGCTTTTATCCAAGTAGCGATGTGTTTACTGGCACCATCTTTGAGTACGATATTTTAGCGAAGCGTTTGCGTGAGCTATCATTTTTAAACTCAGGTGTACGCATTGTTTTAACGGATGAGCGTATTGATAAGCGCCATGAGTTTGAGCACAAAGGCGGCTTGTCAGAATTTGTCAGCTATATCAATGCCGGTAAAGATGGCATCAATGAAGTCTTTCATTTTGTGAGTGAGCAAGATGACGGTATCAGCGTCGAAGTGGCATTACAGTGGACAGATACTTATAACGAAAAAGTGTTTTGTTTTACCAACAATATTCCCCAAAGGGATGGTGGTACGCATTTATCTGGCTTTCGTTCAGCGTTGACGCGTTGTTTGAATACCTATATGGATCGCGAGAATCTCTTTAAAAAAGAGAAGGTCGTTGCTACTGGTGATGATGCGCGTGAAGGTCTAACCGCTATCGTATCCGTTAAAGTTCCAGATCCTAAGTTTTCGAGTCAAACCAAAGATAAACTGGTATCAAGTGAAGTGAAATCTGCTGTCGAATCAGCAATGCATGATAAGTTTAATGATTATCTGCAAGAGAATCCAAGCGCTGGTAAAGCCATTGCCAATAAGATCATCGATGCGGCGCGTGCCCGTGATGCGGCGCGTAAAGCTCGTGAAATGACCCGTCGCAAGACCACGTTAGATATCGCTGGTTTGCCCGGTAAGTTGGCAGATTGCCAAGAAAAAGATCCGGCATTGTCAGAGCTTTACATTGTGGAGGGTGACTCTGCAGGTGGTTCAGCAAAGCAGGGCCGTAGCCGCAAAACCCAAGCGATCTTGCCATTGAAAGGTAAAATCCTAAACGTAGAGCGCGCGCGTTTTGACAAAATGCTATCTTCTGCTGAAGTCGGTAACTTGATTACTGCGCTTGGTTGCGGCATTGGTCCAGACGAATATAATCCGGATAAAGTACGTTATCATAAAATCATCATCATGACCGATGCGGACGTTGATGGGTCACATATTCGCACCCTTCTATTAACCTTCTTTTTCCGTCAAACGCCTGAGCTGATTGAACGTGGTTATATTTATATCGCCCAACCACCGCTTTATAAAGTGAAAAAAGGTCGTCAAGAACTGTACTTAAAAGACGACGAAGCACTCAAAGCGTATTTATTATCATCAACGATTGACAATACCAAGCTGCATATCAGTGCGGATGCGCCTGCGATTACTGGTCAAGCGCTAGAGACGCTACTGAATGATTATAATCAAACGCAGCTGATAAAGGCACGTTTGCAGATTCGTTTCCCAGCGGTGTTATTGGATGCGCTGACGCATACGCCGAAGCTTAGCACTGATATGACTTATGATTTGCCTGCGATGCAAGCTTGGAAAGAGGCAATGCAAGCCCAGCTTGAGCACTTCGGTAGTGACTTGAATCCGGAGATTGAACTGGTCAATATCCATGCGCCGCAACCAAAAAATATGGATGCTGCTGCTGCTGATTTACTGGGTATGAAGCCTGCGGTAGAAACTGAAGAAGGCGCGGCGTCTGATAGTGAAGCGTTATCTGCTAAAGCACAGTGGCTACCGCGTATTACGGTGTATGTACACCAGTTAGCCCATCATTATCTGCTAGATGCTAGCTTTATCAATTCGGGCGAGTACAGCAAGTTGCTGCGTTTGTCTGCTGAATGGAATACCTTGCTTGCAGAGGATGCCTTTATCCGCCGTGAAGCAACGACTGGTACGACCAAAGACATTCCAGTACGCGACTTTGATTACCTCTGGCAGCAGATGATGCTTGATGCACGTCGTGGTCTAGCAATTCAACGCTATAAAGGGCTGGGTGAAATGAACGCAGATCAGCTCTGGGATACCACGATGGATCCTGAAAACCGTCGTATGCTACGCGTGACGATTGAAGACGCGATTGCGGCGGATCATATTTTTACCTGCTTGATGGGTGATCATGTTGAACCGCGTCGTATTTTCATTGAAGAGAACGCATTGACGGTGTCTAATTTAGACATCTAGGTTGGACATAAAGAGTTGCGAAATTATTGTTAATTAATTAAAAAAACCACCGCTTTGGCAATCAAGGCGGTGGTTTTTTAATGTTAGAATTGTTTCACGTGAAACTTAGTTTACGAATTGCTTTAGACAATGGATATAGAAATGATCGAAGTTTTTTTACTTGCGATAGCCTTGGCGATGGATGCATTTGCCGTCTCGATTGGGTTAGGGGCTAAATCGCAAAAGCAATCATCTGTTTATGTGCTGCGTTTAGCCGTTTATGCAGCGCTTTATTTTGGTATTGCACAGGGTGTGATGCCGCTGATAGGTTATCTATTGGGTGCAGTATTATTAGGCTGGTTAGCGACTGCTGCCCCGTGGATTGGTGGGGGGATTCTTATTCTGCTTGGCGCTAAGATGTTATATGAAGCGTTTAATGGTGAGGTTGAAACGGTATTAGCAGGCAGTTTTGACGTCAACATACAAGAAAAAATCAATCATCATATGATGTTTACATTGGCTATCGCTACCAGTATTGATGCGATGGCAGCAGGCTTTACTTTAAACTTACTAGCAGTTAATGCGTGGCTAGCGTGCTTCATTATCGCTATTATCACCGCTGGATTTGGCTTTTTCGGTATCTATTTAGGTACGTCTTCTGGAACTTGGCTCGAGGATAAAGCTGAGATACTTGGTGGATTAGTATTGATAGCCATTGGTATAAAGGTGATGTTTATCCGTTAATAAGCATCATTATTTGATTTGATTCTCTACAATAAAAAGCACCCCTTTGATGATCAAAGGTGTGCTTTTTTAATAAAGGCTTTGTTTCACGTGAAACTATAACTATTTTATATTAACTACTATCTACTCTTCGTCAGTATCAAAACGCCATGCAAGTATACGCGTACTTTTTTGACCTTGGCTCATCTCAATGATGCGCATTTGAGCAACACCAAGTTGTTTTAGCAGTAGTTGCATTGGTTTCACGTTTTCTGACTTTGAGACTAAACTTGTGAACCAGCCAACATGCTCAGCGAAATCTTGACTCTCTTTTGCCATTTTGGTTAAGAAGGCAATCTCACCGCCCTCAGACCATAGCTCTTTATGCTGACCACCAAAGTTTAGATTCTGTGCGGCATTGCCAGACTTGGTTGAGCTACGGCTAATTTGTGCGTTCTCATTCTTACCGCGATGTCGTTGCAAATTATGCTGCTTACGGCTATTGGCTTCCATCGCTTCTTCTAATGAGGCATGGAATGGCGGGTTGCAAACCACCACATCAAAGTAATCTTGGCGACCGATGATATTTTTAAAAATAAATTTAGGTTCGGTCTGTAGTTTGACTTTAACCGCACTTTTTAGCTTTGGATTGGTTTCACAAATCAGCGCGGCGGTATTGACCGAAATAGGATCAATGTCTGAGGCGGTAAATCGCCAACCGTAGCTTTGACTACCAATAATCGGATAAATCGCGCTGGCACCGGTGCCAATATCAAGGGCGTGGATTTCTTTGCCAGTCGGTGGGGTATTGTCTTTATTCACATGCGTGGTTTGTGCGAGTAAATCGGCAATATAGTGAATATAATCGGCACGTCCTGGAATCGGTGGACAGAGATAACCTTCCGGAATATCCCAAAACTTCACACCATAATAATTTGCTAGTAGTGCCTGATTAAGGACGCGCACGGCGGCACTGTCTGAGAAGTTAATCGTCGACTCGCCTTTGGGATTGGTAATGGTGTGCTTAGCAAGCTCAGGCAAAGCGCGAGTCAATACTTCAAAGTCATAACGACCTTGGTGCGGATTGCGCGGATGTAGCTGCCCTAATTTTTTGGCAGTTTCAGGCGATCTGTTTCGTTGATTGTTGGCGGTCGGGCGACGGTTCATAGGCTTACTGGTCATAGTATCGGGCTTTGATGTTTGAATATAATGCACCATTTTAGCAGATTTCACGAGTCACTAGCGTCTTATCGACTACGTAAAATCAGATTTAATCCCAATATTATCATCGCTGTACCCAATACGCGGTCGATCCAATGTTCAAAACGCTGAAAGCGACGATGAATGGCAGGAATAGACAGTAACATCACCACGGTACTAAACCATGCCATCTGCAAGACCATCATCCATACGCCATAAATAGCCA
>Ga0208435_100371_pt1 | contig 13259 bp, 10 predicted proteins | sample 24_taG_FD_184097 | JGI IMG/M metagenome (GOLD analysis project Ga0208435, IMG submission 184097) | Marine viral communities from Cariaco Basin, Caribbean Sea - 24_WHOI_OMZ (SPAdes) (version 2) | ecosystem: Environmental > Aquatic > Marine > Oceanic | place: Caribbean Sea: Cariaco Basin...
AGCTTTCATCGAGTCCGTAATCCGGCAACCGCGTAGGAATCGAAAGGCTTTCAAAAAACTGGCGGGTGGCCTGAATCGTTTTCTCAATACGCTCGGCTTCAGAGCCTTCCCGAATGTTCCAGACCCGCTCACCATACTGTAGCAACTTTTCAGCTTTTGACTCGCGGCGCACCTCCAGCATGCCGGGCAAGACAATGGCCAGGGTCCGGGCATGGTCAATGCCGTACAGCGCGGTTAATTCATGGCCAACCATATGGGTTGCCCAATCCTGAGGTACGCCCGCACCGATCAAACCGTTCAATGCCAGCGTTGCCACCCACATCAGGTTTGCTCTCAGCTCGTAGTTTTCCGGGTCTTCCAATACTTTCGGGCCGATCTCGACGAGGGTTTGCAGCAGACCTTCCGCAAAACGGTCCTGCACCAAACCATTCGCCGGATAGGTCAGATATTGCTCAATGATGTGCGTAAATGCATCGGCCACCCCGTTGCTGACCTGCTTGGCGGGCAGCGTGAAGGTTTTCACCGGGTCCAGAATGGAGAACGCGGGATACACCAATGGGCTGGCAAATGGCAGTTTTGCCTGCAGCGCCTTGTTGGTCACGACCGCGCCGCTGTTCATCTCGGAACCGGTGGCGGGCAGGGTCAGTACAGAGCCGAATGGAATGGCGTGGCTAATATTCCGCCCGCGTTTCTCAAGAATGCTCCATGGGTCGCCGTCGAAATTCACGGCGGCGGCAACAAACTTGGTTCCGTCAATGACAGACCCGCCACCCACCGCCAGCAAGAAGTCGAACCGCTCTTGCTCGATCAGCGCTACGGCTTTCATCAGTGTTTCGTAGGTCGGGTTTGGCTCAATGCCACCAAACTCAGCAATGTGCCGGTCGCCCAGCGCTTGCTTGACCTCATCAAGGGTGCCGGTTTTCCTGGCACTTTCACCGCCAAACAGCACCAGCACCCGCGCATCGGCCGGTACAAGGTCATCAAGGCGCGCCACCGTGCCTTCACCAAATACGATTCGGGTGGGATTGTAGAACTCGAAATTATTCATAACACCTCACTCTTAGACCAGTCGTCTAGTGTTTAGGTAAATAAAAAGCCGATCAGATCAGCTTAGTTTTTAACATCTGCTCTCAGTCTAAAACATGATTAGACCAGTCGTCTACACTCAAATGAAAATTCGAATATTGCACCGACATACCACGGGGCCTAGACCAATGACACCAACGCCAACAGCCCAAATAACAAGCCGATAATCGCGGCCATGGGCAGGGCCTCGGCAGTCGATTGCGTCGGTTTCATGAAGCTACGCTTCAACGCTTTCAGAAAACGCCTGGGGGTGTAGATGTTTTTCCGGTAGTTGGCCTGATAGTACGCCTGCATTTCCTGGGGCATGCTGTTCCGGTCGAAGCGGTACCAGAGTTTTAGTACGCCCAACTGATCCTTCTTGCGGGCCCACTCTCCTATCACCCCCGGCAATAAACGGAAAAATACGGCAGACCCAAAATCGATGATTTTCGGTTCGCCCGAAGGCGAGCACAGCACGTTACCGGAATTACCCAGATCAAAATGCACCACGCCGCTTGTGTGCATCTGTTGCACCGAGGCGTATAGCTTCACGAAGAAGTCGTTCGGAACACCGCCACGCCGGCTCAGCTCTTTGAGGGGCACACCCTCTACGTGCTGATACTGAAGAGCACCGCTGCAGTCAGCGCACCGATAAACGTCATTAGGGGTAAACGGAAGACCCTCGACAGCCTTAAGCATTCGATATTCATGCCGGGCCAGCATTCGAAAGTATTGGGTAAGCGGAAACACAAAAGAAGGATAGGTTTTCACCACCTGCTTTGCCCCCGCCGGGTTCTCGGCCACAACGGTTAACGGCTTGTGCCAACGCTTGGCACGCTCACGGCTTCCACCACACTGTTCACCCACATCAAAACAATCGACAAAACTGCCACTACGAGAACTCATTCCGCCTTCCTTTTGATGGATGTTACCGAGCAATGTCGGAGGAAGGGCCATTATTAGCGGGTGGAGGGGGTTTGAATAATTCGTAAGTCGTATCCTTCATATCACTGTGAATGATATGAAGAAAAAAAGGTCGTCGGCGGTATGTTCGGGGCTAGCTCTAATTCAACGAGGCGTTATAGACCAAGCATTTCTTTAGTCGCCGTGAGCGCGCACTTCATGGGCTCCGGGTCCCGGATGATTTTGCTGCGCAGGCTTGCGCCCAGCCACAACTGGTAAAGGGTGGACGCGGTGACTTTGGCATTCAGAGTCGCTGGCAAGGAACCATCTTCTATGCCCTCTGCAACCGCCTGCTCCAACCGTGTAACAACCCGGGAGGTTTCTCGCGCTAAAACCGCTCGCATGGTTTCGGACAAATCACTGACCTCGGCAGCCAGCTTTACCGTGAGGCATTTACCTTTCGGATCACAGGCCGATTGCGTTTCCAGCCAGGTTTGCCAATAGCTGATCAAGCGCTCGGCACCGTTCAGGCCCGGACGCGACAGCATGGCATCAAGTGTTTCGTGGTAATCGGCAAAATAGCTCTTGAGCAACTCTTCACCAAACGCTTCTTTGGAGCCGAAATAATGATAGAAAGATCCTTTCGGCACACCGGCAGCCTGCAGGATCTGATTTAATCCCACAGCGCTAAAACCCTTGCCACTGATGATGACTTGGGCGGTTTCGAGGATGTGGCTGCGCACATCTTGAGTTGCTACTTTTGGTTCCATGGCGAAATTCTAAGTGGGATTAGACCAATTGTCTAGAAAGCAAACACTAACCGGCGATCAGGAGTTTCCGCAGCCTTGGCGTTAAAAACTCATCCTAGGCTGTGAATCACATTTATCAGTGTTACTGATAACGCAAACACAATTAGACCAGTCGTCTACAGTGTGCGATAGTAAGAATCGAAATCGGCAAACACTTTATGGAGCCCACCCTATGATTCTTGTTCACCACCTAAACGACTCGCGCTCTCACCGCATCCTCTGGTTGCTCGAAGAGCTTGGCCTGAATTACGAAGTTCGATGCTACCATCGCGACCCAAATACCCATTTGGCACCGCCCGAGCTGTTTGACGTTCATCCCTTGGGCAAGTCTCCAGTCATCGAAGATGGCGAGAACATCATCCACGAATCAGGCGCGATCATTGATTACCTCGTTCGGAAATACGCGACCAATCAGCAGCTACAGCCAGAACCAGATAGCTCAGCCTACGAACAGTACGTTCAATGGCTTCACTACGCCGAGGGGTCGGCGATGCTGCCGCTGTTACTGAAGATCTATGTTGGCCAACTCGGGGATAGCGGCGAGCCTCTGCAGCCCCGCATTAACAGCGAACTGGACAACCATTTAGGTTTCATCGAATCATCGCTGGCCGGTAAGACGTACCTGGTTGATGAACAGTTCAGTGCTGCAGACATCCAGCTGAGCTTTGTTGGTGAGGTTGCCCACTCCTTTGGGCTATTGAGCCAGCGCCCCCACCTGAAAGCATGGGTTGAGCGCTTTCAGGCCCGTCCCGCCTATAAAGCGGCAGTTGAACAAGGCGGGGCTTACTCTTTGGCCAAGTGATGCGGGTCAGCGATCACCTCAAAGTGGAGAGCACGGTGAAGCCGTCATGATTTCTTCCCAGCGCTCCTGAAGGAGTCGCTCAAGATGGCCCCGGATCCAAATAACCCCGGGGTCACGATCGTGGCGGGCGTGCCAAATCAAGTAAAGACTGGTCGGGTCTACTTTGAACGGTAGCTCGCCCATCCACAGCCCGTTCACGAAGCCGCAATCCTGACTGATCAGTTCCGGCACGGCCGCAATCAGATCGGTTTCTCTGAGCAGCTCGGGGGCAATCGAAAACTGGTTGACGGTTGCCGCAATTCTGCGGCTCTGGCCTTTCTGGTCGAGATAACTGTCTACGAACCCGTGAACATCTCCGGACATGGTCACCAGCAAGTGACGCGCTTCCAGAAATTCCTCTAAGGTGATGGGCTTTCCGGCAAGGGGGTGGTCTTCGCGCATGGCCAGCACGTACCCACTTTCAAACAGCCAGGTGCTGCGCAAGCTGTGATCGTGGTGATGCAACATTCCCACCGCCAAATCGACGTTCGCTTCCCGCAAGTCGTCATGGGTACCCTCGGGCGTATAGGGAACAGCATAGATATCGACTCCCGGCGCCTCTTGTTCCAGCAGCTTGACCAAAGGGCGCCAGACCATCTCTGCGATGACGTCTGTCACCGCCAGCCGGAACTTCCGCTTCGAGGTTTTCGGATCAAACTGTGTAGCGCTTACGGCGTTCGTCAATGAATACATGGGCCCGCCCACTTGGTCCCAAAGACTCAACGCATAAGACGTGGGCTCAATGTTTCTGCCTTTGCGCACGAACACCGGATCGTTCCAGATCTGGCGCATTCTGGAGATCGCATTCGACACCGCCGGCTGAGTCATGGCGAGACGGTCAGCCGCGCGCGTGACCGACCGTTCCGTCATGATGGCATCGAAGATATAGAGCAACTGAAGCTCTTGGGTTTTCATCAACAGTTACCCCAGTTGATTCGGTTGTGGTTATTACAGGTTGCCTTTCACAAACGTGCGCAGCTCACCCAGGCTACCCGCACCGGTTTGGCGAGCAACGGCAGCACCGTCTTGAAAGAGCGCCAGAGTCGGGATGGCACGAACACTCATTTTGGCCGCCGCTTCCGGGCTATCATCAACGTTTACTTTAGCAACGGTCAACTGCCCATCGAATTCCTCGGCCAGCTCTTCAAGCAGAGGTGCTATCGCTTTACAGGGACCACACCACGGCGCCCAAAAATCAACCAGTACGGGCTTATCGCTCTGAAGGACCGCTTTATCAAAATCGGCATCGGTTACATGGATAATGTCAGTCATCGTCATTTCTCCTAAAGAATAAACTGCTGACCGATACCTTGCGACTGAATGACCGGCAATACCAATTTTCCAAACGTATGATTCGCATTCACATATCTGATACCAGACTTACCCCTTACCGTTGGCTAGCGACGTTTTTACTTTTGCACCCTGGCACCGGGGGCGGCGCATCTTTTTCCTTCAATTTTATTGGCTCCCACAACCCCAGTCCGCTAGAGTTCTAAACCAAAATTCCGCGCTCTAGATAAGGTATGAAAGATGATGTCTGAATCCAGCCGTAGTACCAGTCCCGCTGGCCCAAATACTCTGTCAGCAGGCTGGAAGCTGGCGCTTATCGGCATCGCCGTGGTTTGCCTATCCATCGCTTCGTACATCGAGATCCCCATGGTGCCGGTGCCTATTACCGCGCAAACCTACGTGCTGCTGACCGTTGCCGGGGTTCTAGGCTGGAAACTGGGCACCGTTTCAACGGTTTTATGGCTAGCTCTCGGCGCTGCGGGGCTACCGGTTCTTGCGGGCGGCGGAAGCGGGCTGGATTACTTCTTCGGCGCTACAGCAGGCTACCTCTTTGCCTTTCCCTTGGCCGTTGCTCTTGTTGGTTTACTCTTTGCCCGTGGCTGGGACACAAAACACCTGAAACTTGCCTTCATAGCCATGCTGTTGGGCCATGTTGTATGCCTGGGTTTTGGTGGGATATGGCTCGCTTTTACCATCGGCCCAGCTGATGCATTCCTGAAGGGTGTTCTGCCGTTCTTGCTCGGGGGCGTTATAAAGTCCGCTCTTGCGGTTGCTACCGTCGTTTTCGTTAATCGTTTTACCGGACAAAGTGCTTCCCGCTAAGGGAAACAGGGACCTCATGCCTAGAACACGTGCTTATAACTGCCCTGCATGCTCCAACTCTGCTCTGGTGGCCACCAGCAATCCGTCGATCTTTAAATGCCGGCACTGTCACGGCATGTGGTTTGAAGACGGTGCGCTGAATCAAGCCATTGCCAACCGGCATGACCACATCGACCACTACGACCATGAGCAACACTTAGGCTCTGCACTACGAACCAGCGACCGACAATGCCGACGCTGCCGGACTTCCATGGTTCATTACCAACTGCTGAAACACTACACGACCGAAATCGACTGCTGCCCGAGTTGCGACGGAGTCTGGCTGGATAAGCACGAAGTCGATCAAGTGATGCACTCTCCGGAACTGAAACGGGCGTTGAACAATCTCAATGAAAAAGTGAACTGGAAATCTTGGCTGTTTCAGTTTTTTACGGCCATGCCGGTGGAATACAACATCAAGCCCCATCGCACGCCTTGGGTTACCCGAGCATTAATTGCACTTTGCAGCATCGTGTTTATCGCCGGCCTACTCTCCCCCGAAATCAACGATTGGGTGTTCGCATACTGGGGGTTCAACTCTGAAAACCAGAGCCCTGCACATTTTGCCATCCAGCTCCTGACCTACCAGTTCATCCATGGCGGTTTCATGCATTTGGCTGGCAACATGTATTTTCTGTGGATCATTGGGGACAATCTGGAAGACGCCCTTGGCCATGGAACCTTTCTGGCGCTGTACCTATTCGCCGGCGTGATGGCGGCTTTGGCGGAATGGTTGTTCTTCAACAGTAGCCAAGGCCCGCTGCTGTTGGTGGGGGCCAGCGGGTCTATCGCTGCGCTATTCGGCCTTTACTTAATGTGGTTCCGCCACGCCAGCCTGACCTTCATGTTCTTTGTTTACCAGAAGAAACTCGCACCCCACTGGTACTTCCTGATCTGGAGCCTGATTAATCTGTTCGGCATGTTCTCCGGCCAAGGCGGTGTGGCTTGGGTGGCCCACTTGGGCGGCTTCGCGCTTGGCCTATTGCTGGGTTATCTGCTGCGGGATTATGTGTTCAGGAAGAACCCGCTGATTGCGATGCTGAATCGGTCGGAGGCTGAGTTGTTGCGTTAGGGCGCTTGCTGCTTTGTCAGTACCAGACGTTTCCTGAACCTTTTTGTCATTACCACTGATTGTTATACAACTTATGACGATTGTCTTTCATAAACCGCTCGTAATCCTGCTTGCTCATATCCCGCCAGTAACGGGGATTTCGGCCCGTTTTATCGTCATGGCGAACAGTGCGCGGATCTTCGTGACGAAAGGACTCGAATAGCGGAATATCCGGTAGTGGCTGGGTGACATCCATGTACCGGCAAATCAGCAGCCAGAAAGCCAGGACGTCTTCCCGGTTAGTGGTGGCTGGCATCAACTGGTTCAGGGGTAAGGCCCACTCTTCAGTTTTGTGTACCAGGTTCAGTCGATACCAGAGGTTGCCCTGACGATCCGGCAAGGTAACCAGGTAACCATCCCATTCATCGAAGGGTGCCTGGGCACTGATCTCACCTGCCCGCTCGTCCGTGTCCGGATCGTAGTAGAGGGTCACCATGCCGGTGCGACGGTTCAGCTCCCATTTGGGGCCTTTGGGGCGGCGGTAGATGATGTGGGGGAAGTGCTTTTCAAGAAAGCGACCTATCGCCCAAAATAAAAAAGCCGGTGCATAGAGATATGCGACAAAAGGGAAAACCGCTTCCGTCCAGAAAGCGTGAGCGCCAATTTCTTCGCCTATGTTGAACCAAGTCATCAACATGGCTATGACAAACAAACCAAACAACCAGGTCGCTATAAAGCGGCCGCCATGCTGCATCCACAACAAAGCCCAACTCACGCGAGGAAGTGTTGCGAATCGGATGCTGATTCCGTTGATCCAGCCTGCTGGATTATAGGGCTCTCCGCCTTCGGCCGCTTCTCGCTCGAACTGGCGCCTGAGATTATCCTCTTCCACCATGACTTCGGGCGACCAGGTTTCCAAAGCCTTGGGTGGAAAAACACCAGAGCGGCTGCTTTTCGCAAGCGGCCGGCCACCCTGAGTCCAGCCATTTATGAACAGTTTACTTTGTTCAGATGGAGCAATAGGTTCAGGGCTTTTTCTGTTGCCACGATACGCGGTGTCTTCGTACTGAAGCGAGGCAGCGTTACTCATAGAATCCTTCCTGTCTAGCTTGTACCGTGGGTTTTCTGGCTCGCCCAGAAAAGCAGCTTATCTGATTCAAAATCCGGATCACCATGGGCCGCCGGATCAAATCGAGTACCGTCTGCAAGTTTGGGAGCCGGAAAAACCAATTTGCGGCACCGATCAGCACCGCTCCAGATCGACGACCATTGGGCACGCACTTCCAACCCTGAAACTGTACTGCCGGATTTTCGCTCTGGTAATTCCAAATACAGTTTTATCCCGTTTTCGAGCGGTTCCTCCACCACAACCTTTACGTTCTGGATCCTAGTGACCTGACGGGCCCCTAATCCCCAGCTTGATCCCATGTAAGATGCTTCAACAATTCTTAATTCGGACCTCAATGAAACCTCATCCAACAACCCGTACAAGTTGTTCTCTATAGTCACTTCCGCGTTTATAGCGGAAAGCTTTCGATCCTGCTCCAAAGTCGGGGCATAACCACGTTTAACCGCATTAATGTTGAAGTTATACACGTTCTTTACAGCAATTCGCGGCCGGCTAAGAAGGTTGGTCAGCCGATAAAAAGACTCGTCCGGATCATTCTTTAAATGCTTAAACTCGCTGTCATTCTCTCTTCCAAACGGACCACGTTTCAGCCACTCTTCTAAAGGTTCATCATCGAGAAAAACTGCCGCAACTCCTCCAGCGATCGCCAGTGTCAGGCCAAGGGCCACCCAACCCCACGGGCCCGCAAGGGCTAACCACCCGGCTCCTTTACCGGCTACCTGCGCCAACAACATACCACCGTACATCGTCATGCCAGTGCCAATAATCGACACCCCATACGCTGCGGCTGCGTCATAATCACCGGAGTTCACTTCATGAATAAGATCCAACACCGAGACTATAACGGCCAGTCCACCAGTGGCCATACCGCCAACGACCCGTGTAGTAATCACTTTCGGAAGCGCTTTGGCCAGAGATGGGAAGAGCCGAACGATTATCGTTCCCTCGGTTTTCAGCAAGGTCTTATCCAACAGCTTGGGAACTCCTTTCCAAACAGCAAGCTCCTTACTTATTCGCTCAGCAGCAAGACTACCAGCAAAAGTTAAATCTGCCAGAGCGCTTAGCGCACCTGCGCCCATCCGGGCAAAGCCCTTGTCATTGGTGATCTGGGACTGCAAACGCAGTTCACTCGTCAGGTTGAGCGTCTCAATGGCAAAAACTAAATATGGGATTCTCGCATGATCAAGAAAGCGCTCCCATTTAGTGGTTGATCGTAGCTGTCTATGGGTTTCAATCACCTCAGAATCTGCTGGCGCTGCAAAAACCTGCATTTCCCTCGCATGACGGGACGCCCCGGGGTCAACATCATCCGCGGACAAATCCAGGCGGGATTTTGACGTCGTCGCCAGGAGATTACCCTCCTCATCATAAAGTTCACCGTACAACCTTTTATGCAGATTCGCTTTATGGCGATATTCGTGATCAGCCTCGGTCAGGCCATACTTCAAGCCGATTTCAGGATCAGAGATTCCGATCATTAACCACCCCTGCGGAACAGCATTTCTGGCAACCAGTTCCACTGTGCCGAAGAGATCAGGATCCCTGGCCTTCGCCATGCGCAACAAAGGCCCATAGAACTTGGCAGATATCGAGTAACTTCGGGATTTCAACTTGTTCAAAAGTGCTTGTGAATGCTTTTGCAAACTATCCAGTAGCGTATTGACTGCGGCACTCCAACGCTTCAACTCAGTTACCAGATCAAGACTTTTCTCGTCTTTGGCGACTGCCGCCAGGGCAACGGCCGTCAGGGATTGAGAATTCTCTATCTCCGGAAAGGACTCGGAGATACCTTGCAAATCATTGGGCCGGCAACGGCCGTCACCACACTCCTCGGGAGCTGGAGTTTCAGCCCTTGATTTCAAAAGCTCATCACTGGGAAAAATCATCGCATGTAAGGGCTGATCACTGCCCTCTTCAATGATCTTCAACAAAAGGTCATTGGCATCGCGCACCTGCGCTTCATTGGTGACGGCTCGCTCGGACTCCGGATCCCAGTCGTTCGGGTTCTGACAAAGAACCTGAAAAATATTGCTGCAAACAGCAAACCCTTCGATATAGTCCTCTTTCTTCAGGGTAAACAGATCAGCAAGTACTGACTGGTACTCTGTGGACTTGATGGTATCTGCAACCAGCTTCTGGGCCCTGGCCAACTCCTCTCGGGCAATGCGTCGTTGGGCAGACCGCAGCGCCATGTGAAGTGGCCCGAAATAGGTCGTATCCAGGTGTCGGGCAAACTCGTTTAAAGGATTTTTCTTTCCGCCGAGCTTCTCAGGCAGAATGACCGACTGCACAAGGTAAGCACTATCAATGTGTTTCGACTTCTGCGCCAGCTGGGCAACAGTTTCAATCAATGACTGGGCCGACAACGCCTGAGATACGTGGTGACGTACACAAAACAGGTGATCTTGCAGAATCACGCCGGTGTAGCCTGCATCCCTCGATTCTGCCAGGCTGTCACCCGTTTCGCCGAGTGCTTGCCACAGTTCGCTCTCCTCGCCACTTAGCTGACTCTCCAGTGCCGCCAATCGGACAGATGCTGATCCTTTGAGAGCCGAGTCCCGATACCCCGCGTTTTCCCAGGCAGAACTGGCGGATTCCTTGTTCGCTGCAAAGGCTTCGGCTTCCTCCTTGGCCTGGGCGTACAGGTTTCGGGAGTATTGACCCTTAAGGTCGTAAACGCTCTTCCATGGCCGTGACAGGTTTTGCTCCAGATATGGCTCCCGCAACCTCATTTCCGGAAGTTTAAACAAAGACATCAAGCAGCCCGGCTTTTGCCTGTCTTCCGGTTGAGATGCCACTTCAGGCAGTGGCTCAGGACCTTTGAGAGACTGGCACCGCTCCTTTCGTGCAGAATGGGACGCTTCGAGGTAAGCAATGCGCTGAGCCGACCACTGCACCTCGGAAAAGGCCATCTCGAATTCAGACAACAGGGACCGGCTCATTTCACTGACCGGAATCCAGATAGCAGGCTGGGCCTTCCCTAAGGCCGGCCGCCGGTCTTCGGTAACGCCTTTCCTCCCGTCTTGTCGATAATCCGTCAGGCGAACATCCCGAAATTCCATGACGCCCGAATCGGCGTACTGCACCTCAAGCTCTCGCCACAGGCGACCATTGCGGAACACATAAATAAACCCGGGGCGCACCGGCACAAGCTGTTCCTTCGGCTGCCCCGGCTCAGGTTCCGGATCATGGATCAGCGTCAGGGGAACCAGCGGCAGAATGCGGTTCTGTTGTTTCTCCATCTCCCGTTTTGTTGAGGTTACGGACTCGAACAACGGCACGCGGATGGCAGCACCCTCTTCCGCAGAAATATCCAGCCACAGATTATGACTTAGCCCCCGCTGCCAAGGCCAAACATGCAGGACTGAATTATCCAGGGGATCTACTTCAAGCTGTCTCTCCAGCCATTCCTGCTGCTCATAGTTAGTTTCATCGAAGATTCTGAAACTATGCCCTTCCGGATGCTCCTTACCGATCACTTCAATAATCAGTGATTCGCCCTCACAGGCAGGGCCGCAGTTTCCGGCAACCTGATTTGAGTTGTTCTCAGACATCCCTGTCATTCCTTGGTTTGCATAGGGTGAATTCGTGCTCAGACAGTAACGGTGTTCAATGCCTGCCATTGGCTTTCGTTCAGCGTGGGCACAGGTAACATGTTAAACGGGCTTGGTTTTTCGGTGGTCAGCCAGCGGGCCTCACCCGATTCACCATGCCAGTAGATAACGCGCTCCACCACATCCGCTTGCTCCTGGACCACTGGAGATAGCCGATGCCAAACATCCGGGTCATAGAAGCGCAACAGGCCCTGTCGTTGCCCATCGAAGCGTACTTTCAGACGCGTTCTTAACCATTTCGTGACGGACTCGAGTCCTACTGACGACTCCAGAATCAGGCCCGTTAATCGTCCCTCTTTCAGTCCTTTCAGCGCCCACTGGTATTCAGGGCTACTCTGGTTTGCTTCCAGGACAACGGGGCTTTCAGTCAGGTATTGCTGCCAGTCTGTTTCAGCAAACAGGTGCACCCACGTCGGGTTGTCTGCCTGCTCATACAACGACCGCACAACCGGTGGATTCTGGCGGGCTTCCAGCACCAGATAACACACTTTGTCAGATGAAGGTTTTGGTAATGCCACGGACCTCTCCCCTCCGATCATGCCGACTTGTTCTTGCCGCACGGGCAGTTCCCGAGCGGACACGAGCCATCGGGTTGTTGCTGACACTGCTCAACAATGGCGGTTCCTTGCATGCGTGCCTGCTTGAGGCGATGGGCAACGATGGCTTTTGGTTCGGCATCCAGACGTTGATCGACTTCCGCCAACGCCACCGGCGCCACAACCCCGCCCGCAGCCGTTACCAATCCGGGCCGCTCCGGCACCTGCACCTTCTGCCCACTGCCTTTACCTGCAGCCCCACCGGCATTCATCTTGATACTCGCGCCCCCCATGGCCACGCCACTGGGATCGATCTTTACGAAGCTGCCACCGGCTTTGAGGGTGATTTCGGCTCCTGCTTCGATCACCGCTTTCTGACCGGCTTTGATATGCAGCTCGGTGCCCGAGTCACTGAGCCAGGCGGTGCCGGCTTTGAGGTGCAGGGTGCCGGTGACGTTGAAGCTGTGGTCTTTGCCGGTTTGTTCGCGCTTCTCGCCGTCCACGGTGTGGTGGCTGTTGCCTTTGGTGTGGCTGAAGCGGTTGTTCTCCACCGTCAGGTGGCTGTCGTTCTTGATGACTTCTGTGCGGTTGTTATCCGTCAGCAGGTCCAGGTCTTTCTGGGCGTGGACGTAGATCTGTTCCTGGTCCGCTTCGTCTTCAAACCTGAGTTCGTTGCTGCCCTCACCCTTGTGGGTTTTGGTTTTTAATGTGGTCCGGGTTTTGTGTTCCGGCAGCGCGTAGGGCGGTGTGTTGGTGGCGTGGTATGTCCTGCCGGTAATAATGGGCTGGTCCGGGTCGCCGTCCAGGAAGCTAACAATCACTTCGTTGCCGATTCTGGGCAGGGCCATAAAGCCGTATTGGCCGCCGGCCCAGCCCTGGGCGACGCGCAGCCAGGCGCTGCTGTGTTCATCATTTTTTGAATAGCGATCCCACGGGAATCGGACTTTCACCCGGCCGTACTGATCGCAGTGGATCTCTTCACCCTCGGGGCCGGTGACGATGGCCATCTGAGGGCCGTCCATCATGGGTTTATGTTCACAAAGAGGCCGCCAGGTTTTGTCGGCCGGGATGGCGGTGAAGTCGTTGTGGTAACTGGTGGGTTCGCTGCCACCCTCTTCTTCCATGGCCTGGGGCTGTTTGCCGGTGTGGGGGATGGCGGT
>Ga0208435_100373_pt1 | contig 13177 bp, 8 predicted proteins | sample 24_taG_FD_184097 | JGI IMG/M metagenome (GOLD analysis project Ga0208435, IMG submission 184097) | Marine viral communities from Cariaco Basin, Caribbean Sea - 24_WHOI_OMZ (SPAdes) (version 2) | ecosystem: Environmental > Aquatic > Marine > Oceanic | place: Caribbean Sea: Cariaco Basin | collected...
CAAATGCTGCTCTGCTAAAATTTCTGTGGGTGCCATAACAGCCACTTGCCAACCACTATCTAACGCATAACCCGCCGCACCTGCTGCAACCAAGGTTTTACCCGCACCAACATCGCCCTGCACCAACCGCAGCATTGGGATAGAAGTCGCCATATCAGCCGTAATATCTTTCATGACTCGTTGCTGGGCACCCGTTAAATCAAATGGTAATGCGGCAAATAGCTTATCAGCCAATGGACTTTGCATGGCACATTTGGGCGCTTTATGCTGATGTAATTGCTGACGACGATATAACAAGCTGAGCTGATGGGCGGTTAATTCTTCAATAATTAAACGCTGGCATGCCGCATGAGTACGGGCACTTAATTGGGTAAGTAGCTGATATTGTCGTCCGGAGTCAGTATAAGTCGGCGGTGTATGCAGCAATACTAAGGCTTCAAATATCGTCAGATTATAGACGTTGTTATTAACTGTTCTATTAGCGACTGTATGGATATCACTGTTTGTATTATTATTGGCATCATAGACATTGGCTTTATTGACACTACTAACGCTATGAGCAATCGTATTATCTGGCACACTACGCGCCAGTGTCGAGAATATATCTTCTGGATACTCTGCCTCTGTTATCGGTATTTTAGCTGGTTCAAAAGGTGCTAATGGCAAGTCAGCCACGACTGCAAAGTCTGTAGGAGTAAACAGCGTCATTGGTAAGCCTTCACTGCGAACCGTCTGTAATGCCAGCTTAATTAAGGTACGCAGCTTATTTTGGTGCAAACCTTTAACACTTGGATAAATGGGCTGCAAACCAGTATTTACTACCGTCTCATTACTACTGATAACTTGATATTCAGGATGGTGGATTTGCTTACCATAACGACTCACCTTTACTTCGCCAAATAATTGCAGTTGCGTCCCTAAGCTCATGGTTTGTGCAAGACCACGATAAACCTTAAAAAACCGTAGCGATATGGTGCCCGTATCATCATCTACCACGACCGTCATACCGCTGCGCTTGGTGTCGACGTGCACCACACGCCCAGTAATCAACGCAGACTGCCCGTGCCCCACCTCTGCTATAGACAGCAATCGGCTACGATCTTCATAATCACGTGGCAGATGCAGCAATAAATCAAATATTCGTTTAATATTCAATTGTGCCAACTGTTCTGCGACTTTTAATCCCACACCCGCTAGTGCCGTCACTGGCATATCTAGCGCTGAGAGTGGCAGCTCAGACCTTATATGGTCTGTTGGGCTGGTTAAAGAAGCGTTCACTGATACTGACATCAAAGATCCTAACGATATTATTTTTAATTTTCATATACTCATTCAAGTATTTTCAATATACCGTAGATGATGATATTTTTTATAAAACAGCTGTCATCAACAGGACACATCAAAACACCGACTCATTTCATTATAGCTGACAATACAATTGCTTATGCTCAGCTATTTAGTAATACTGCGTCAAAAAGCCTGAAAGTCAAACGGCTCATTTGTATCATATCAATAACTGATGTCTTATTTTCCGTATTATGGTCATTTTATAAGGTGTTTTTATGTTCCCTCCTGCCCAGTACCGACAACCTCTTCATAGCCTAAGAGTGCGACATAGTATGAGAGTGCTATGCATCAGCTTAATTGCCGTACTCGGATTATCTATCAGCGCTTGTAGCGCTCTAACGCCAGCGCAGCCGTTACCTGAAACACCAAAAATAGCGCCACTTAATGTGGCGTTAGTATTGGGCGGCGGCGGTGCCAAAGGCTTCGCCCATGTTGGGGTGATTAAAGCACTAGAAGCAAATGGCATTAAGCCCACACTTATCGTTGGCACCAGCGTCGGCAGCTTGGTTGGTGGCCTATATGCGAGCGGTTACACACCAGTACAGCTTGAGCAACTGGCACTGACCACTACAGATAGCGAATTGACAGATTTTGTCTTATCCAATCAAGGTGTCATCGAGGGTATCAAACTCAAGAACTTTATCAACGATAAAGTCGATGGACGAGTAATAGAGGATTTCCCTATCCGCTTTGCAGCAGTCGCGGCGGAGAAGCATACTTTGAAAAAAGCCATTTTTACCACTGGTGATGCGGGGCTTGCCGTTCAAGCGTCCTGTAGCGTACCGAATATTTTTATTGCGCCGCGTATTCCCGAAAAGGTCGGTAAAAAATATATCGACGGTGGCGTGGTCAGCCTAGTACCTGTCGATAGCGCTCATGACTTGGGTGCTGATATTGTTATTGCCATTGATGTGACAGATACTAGTATTAACGATACTAGCGGTGTGTCTACACTAGATAAAAAATTAAACCTCAACGGATTAAGCAGCTTTTGGGGATTTTTGGAGAGTAATGTTGTAGCCCCGCCAAGCGCCAATCGTGCCTCATCGATGCAGCGTGAACGAAATCGTGCTGATGTGCTGATTACGCCTGCGGTCAGTCATATCAGCTCACTAGATACCAGCCATCGCCGTGCTCTCATAGCTGCAGGCTCGCAAGCCACTACCGCACAAATGGCTGCCATCAAGCAATTAATCAAAGAAAAATCTAGCCGAAAATACGCGACGCTTTAAGCGCCTTGCAACGGCGTACCAAAATTTCTTGTTAACAACCCACAAAAAAGCACCACAGCAACGAGCCGTGATGCTTTTTATGATTAAACGAATATTAAGCCAGTATTAAATAAATCACACTTATAAAATACTTAATATTAAATGACTGGCTTATTTCACACGTGCACGGTATTTAACTACTACGGTGTCATTAAGACCAACACCCTCTAAATCCCAGCGTACCGCTTTATAATACTTTAATGGAATTTCTTGCAGCTGGTTATCCACTTTTCCACGTAATGGCATACGGGCAAAAGTATTGCCGTCAGCACTGCCGTATGGAAATTCAGGTGATACTGTACGCAATAACTCTACCTGCTCAGGGATACTCATCGTCACAGTCATTTTACGGACGCGATCTGCATTGGTATTGGTAAAATAACCTTGGTACTCCAAGACATTACCTGATTGCAGGCGCGTACTAGCATTCACCGGAGCCAAAACCTCTTGACCGTTTGCATCAACGCTAATCAATGACGCGGTAATTTTACTATTGACGGCTTGTGCACTCGAGTTGCTGCTTTTAGTAGCATTGGTCTGTACAGCTGCCGAACTATCAACGGCTTGTTCTGGCGTCGGTAGCATTGCCGAGGCTTGCGTCACTACCATCGCACCGATGAGCGTACCAGCCACAACGTGGAATAAGCGATGTCCGCTCCAAGCACTAAATGGGCTAGCAAATTGGTTACTTTTTTTCATGGTTTTCATTATCCCTAGTTAATATGTCGGTAAAACGCAGCTGGTAAAACTTGAATGACTTTTGGTGCATATTGAATCGTTGATAGGCAGCACAATTTAGACGGAACATACCCACTTATAAGAAATATGCTATAAGAAACATAACTCATTATAAATGGTCGACTGTTATAGTATTGGCAGACCTAGTATCGCTGCTGATTGTAGTGACAGCTAATGGCAAGCGCTGCTGGCGTCTATCTTGTCATAGCTGGTAAGCTTAGCGTATAAAGTTCTTATTTTTATTGATTATCTTCGTTCATCGCCTGTAAAGCAATAGCGCTTAGCATAGCAAAAAGTGTTTGTACGTACACTAACCCCGTGTTGAGGTTGTGTATATCGTCCATCAGTGATAAAAATTGATCGATACTACTGAAATAAAAGATAGCTCATAACGGCGTTTTTTGCTATGGTAATTCTTTAGCGATAGGCATTTTTTGCTACGCCCCTTTTCTTATTCTCACTACTATTGCCCTTATTATGACTACTAGCGCCATGCCCCAAATCAACCCTGAATACGTCCATTGGTTCCGTAACTCTGCCCCCTACATCAATACCCATCGCGGCAAAACGTTCGTGATTATGTTTGGTGGTGAGGCGGTCAATCATCCAAATTTCAGCACCCTTATTCATGATTTTGCGCTACTGCATAGCTTAGGTATCAAGCTGGTATTGGTACATGGAGCTCGACCGCAAATCGAAAAGAACTTAAAAGATGCTGACATTACCTCTCCACTGCATCAAGACATTCGAATTACACCGCGCGTGGCGATGCCTGCTATTTTACAAGCGGTAGGCGCTATTCGCCTACAACTCGAAGCACAGCTGTCGATGGGACTGGCCAATTCACCTATGTATGGTTCACGCATCGATGCCATTTCAGGCAATTTTGTGACCGCACGTCCTTACGGTATTCGTGATGGTATCGATTACCAAATGACTGGCGAAGTGCGCTCTATCGATGTTGAAGCCATCAAAAACAACCTGCTACACGACCATATTGTGATTTTAGGCTCAATGGGTTATTCAGCGACTGGTGAAGTCTTTAATTTGTTGGCTGAAGACGTGGCGCTCAGTGCGGCTGTGGCACTGGGTGCTGATAAGCTTATCTTCTTGGGCGAAGAAGCAGGCATCAATGACGATGATCGCTTACTAAGGGAGATGATTCCTAATGAAGTCGATCGCTTCTTACGTGATCGTGATTTAAATTGCGAGATCAATTATTTCTTAAATTGCGCCAGTTTGGCTTGCCGCCAAGGCGTCCATCGCACCCATATTATCTCGTACGCCAAAGACGGTGCCTTATTAGAAGAGTTATTTACTCGTGATGGCTCTGGCACTCTTATCAGCCATGACCCTTACGAAGAGATTCGTCGTGCCAATATTGACGATGTGGTCGGACTGATTGAGCTATTATCACCGCTAGAAGAGCAAGGCATATTAGTCAGCCGCTCACGCGAACGCTTAGAGCAAGAGATTGATAATTATAGTGTCATCGAGCGTGATGGTATGATTTTGGGCTGCGCGGCGCTATATCCATTGGATGCAGAATCAGCAGAAGTTGCCTGTGTCGCCGTACATCCCGATTATCGTAGCGGTAGTCGCGGTGCAGACTTACTGGCATTTTTAGAGCAACAAGCGCGCAGTCATGGTCTGCACAAGTTGTTTGTGTTGACAACACGGACGGCACATTGGTTCGTCGAGCAAGGCTTTGCCGAAGTCGAGGCCAGCGCGTTACCTGCATCGCGTCAAGAAAAATACCATAATGGTCGTAATTCTAAAGTCTTTCAAAAAACTCTTTAGATGCTCAATCTCTAGTCATAAAAAAGCCCTCATAATATTATGAGGGCTTTTTTATGATTTTATTTTTTAACACTGTTAACTAGGGTGTGTACTAAGTATTATTTTACTTTTAATAGCTCAACCGTAAAGATAAGCGTGCTGTTAGGCTCGATACCTGCGTTACCCGCTTCACCATAAGCAATATCTGATGGGATATAAAACTCGTATTTACCACCCTCTTTCATCAGCTGTAGACCTTCTGTCCAGCCAGCGATGACTTGGTTCAACGGGAACTCAATTGGCTCACCGCGCTCATAAGAGCTATCAAATACTGTGCCATCGATTAACTTACCTTCGTAGTTTACTTCAACCACGTCAGTCGCTTTTGGTGATTTACCCGTACCTGCGGTGATAACTTTGTACTGTAAGCCAGAAGCCGTTTCTTTGACGCCTTCTTTTTTAGCGTTTTCTGCTAAGAATGCAGCGCCTTTGGTTTTGTTTTCTCCAGCTTTTGTTTCCATGTCTTTAACGAACTTTTCTTCTTGCTCTTTTTGATAAGTCGTCAATACTTCCTGCATTTGTTCTTGGGTCAATGCTGATTCATTGCCTTCATAACCATCACGGAAGCCTTTTTCAAAGGTATCAAGATTCAGGTCACCGACCGCTTCTTTGTTACCTTCAGCCATCATGAAGCCTAAGCTATAACCTACTTTTTCATTTGCTGAGCTTTGCTCGGTGATTGAAACGCTTTTAGCAGCTGTCTCTTGGTTACCGTTATTTGTGCTACAGCCTGTTACCAACAACATAGCACTAGCAAGTGCACCAACGCTTAAAGTAGTGATTTTTTTCATAAAGTACTCTCAAATTGTAAGGATAGTGGCGAGATGTCACATGTTCCTATAATAACAAATCTTAGTTTTAGGAACCATGTTTGCCGTCAAATTATCGGGCGAATGTACAGTCTATGTTAATATTTCTCATCATAATAACAAGTTATCACACAAATACAGTAACACGTTAAGCTTTCTATCTTTAAATCCACTAATACATCAGCTAAGCTAAATTAGTTAAGGTGATAAGTAACCGAGTGTACGTCTTTATCATGGATGATTAACATTGGCAGTAAGGTAATCAACACGAGGGAAACCAACGTTTTTTGATAAGGTTTTTTGATAAGGTTACCTACTCAAAAATTATAATATCACCGCATAACTTATTTTAAAAATACTATTAATTATAACCATCTATGTATTGGTTTCGCTCAACACTAGCTGTACTGATGATATTGTTGAGTGGCTTTCGTATGATGATTAAAGGAGGATAAGATGAATCCAATGTACACATCTTTTAACGGTTATCTTGGTGGGCCTATCGGCTCTATTATTGGTGCTATTTTAATATTTATTATTGGTTGGCTAGTGGCACTGGGTATCGCAGCACTGGTTCGTAATGTATTATCTAGAGTCAATCTGAACCAACGCATGAACTCTTCAACGGGTAAGACCTACGATTTAGAAGGTATTATCTCTAAGATTGTATTTTGGTTCATCTTTATCATCGCGATTTCTGGGGCGCTGAATCAATTGAATTTGAACTCAATCTCGACACCGTTTGCAAATATGGTCAATCAAGTCCTAGCATTTATCCCTAATCTTATCGGCGCTATCGCTGTGGGTATTATTGGTTGGGTCTTGGCTACTGTTGCACGCACAGCTATCAACGCGGCATTGGCGAAAACGTCAATGGATGAGCGTTTGAGTGCTCAAGCAGGTGTAAAACCGATGAGTAGCACGATTGCCGATATGGTTTATTGGTTCATCTTGTTGGTTGTTTTAACGATGGTATTGGGGAAATTAGAGCTTGATGGTTTATTTGCTCCATTGACTAACATGGTTGATAAAATCTTTAGCTTTATTCCTAACATCCTCATTGCAGGTGTTGTCTTTGTCGTCGGTTATATCATTGCCAAAGTGGTACGCGGCATTGTGACTAATCTTGTTTCTACTTTTAATGTTCAAGAATTGGCTACAAAAGCAGGTTTAAGCGAAAAAAATAGCTTGCCTAATATCGCTGGTTCATTGGCATTTTTAGTAGTGATCATTCCAACTATTATTGCTGCATTAAATGCATTAAAAATTGAAGTGATTGCTCGTCCTGCGACAAACATGCTGAACAAAATCATGGAAGCATTGCCAAACATCTTTATGGCAGTTGCAATTTTAGTCGTGACCTTCTATGTGGTACGCATGGTTGCCAATATCATCAAAGGTTTGATCGAAAACACTGAGATTAACCAATTGCCTGCGAAAGTTGGTTTACAAGAAACGATGGGCGACAAGAGAGTCTCTGACCTTGTTGGTTATGCGATTATCTTCTTTGCGATGTTATTTGCCTCAATTGCCGCCGCTGACTTACTAGGTTTTGAGCCTATCTCAGCCATTATCGCCATGTTTATTGCGTTTGGTGCCAACATTATCTTGGGCGCAATTATCCTATTTATTGGCTTCTGGCTTGCCAATATCATTGCAGGTGTCGTTGAGCGTTCTGAGCAAGGCTCACAATTCTTAGCAAACATCGTCCGTGTACTAATCATGGGTTTAGTACTTGCCATGGGTCTAAAAGCGATGGGTATTGCTGATTCTATCGTTAACCTAGCCTTTGGTCTAACACTAGGTGCCGTAGCAGTAGCCTTTGCCCTTTCATTTGGTCTTGGTGGTCAAGAAGCCGCTGCCCGTTTCCTACGTAAAATGCAGGATAAAATGGACAAAGAACGTGAAGAAGCTAAAGCGAAATCTGCTCTTCATACTAGCTCAAGTACACAAGAAAAAGTTGCTGACTCAGTTCGAGAGAACACTCCTGCTGCTTCAGGTACAATGACTAGTGACTTCCCTACTAGCACTGTCGATACCAACAATCTTAGTACGGCTCATGTAGATATCACTCATGTTGAAACAAGTGATGACGATATCGACACTGGTTCAAATCTAGCGCCAAGTAATAAAGGCTTTACTGATATTGATAATAACGACTTAAAATAAGTCATCATTAACGATATATTTTGAATAAAAAAGACAGCCTAGGCTGTCTTTTTTTATGGCGTAAATTTAGTTTCTACAAAAATATCGCTACAAAATATCGCTACAAAATCATACTCAGGACTTGGTCTTCCGTGCAGGTATATTCAAATTTAATTGCATTCGCACTGACTCATTGTTACTTGCTCATAAGTTATTTTTCGTTTGCTTTTTATGCTGTTGGTTTAAGCGCTGTAGTTGCTTGGTCAGCTGCCGCTCACGCTGGGTCATCGGATCAACCGGTTGAATCCATAAATCTATATCAATAAAGGTGTCATTAGACTCGTCAATAAAATCAATGCCCAACACAATTACATGATGCAGCTCGGTTATTGGCAGGCGGCTCGCAACATCCTGTGCAATCTTTGCTAAGTTTGGCTGAATAGCCTGTTTACTGTGCTGGCTCTCAACATCTTGCCCATAGAAGATCAATACATAATGCCGTCCCAAGCTTTCATAAGAGTGCTGATGGACGACATAACCTTCTTTTTGCAGACCATGTGCTTGTTTAGGATGCCTATATAGAGTTCGAACCAGCTCATGGCGCGAAAATAAAGACTCGTCCGATAGCTGCTGTTGCCAATAACAGCGTTTTGTTCCTAGTGTCTCTTTATCAGCATTGTCTAGTACTTCTTCATCGAGCATCTCTATCATTTGGGTACTTAGCTGCGACCACAGAGCTGCCGCTTGCGCCATATGCTGATGATACATGTGCGCAGTCGTGCTTTTGTTGTTGTAGGCAAGTGTCATAGCGACTAATGCAGGATTGGGCTCATCTTGCACCTCGTATTTGATGAGTGCATTATCTATTGCGATAGCGTCCGTAAATAAAGTTGGGCTATGTAAAAACTGAGTGACTAGACCTGCTTCTGATTCAAAGCTAGCGACATGATTACTGGCTGAATACTGTAATTGCCCTAAACGATAATGCAAAAACCGCCATAACTCGCATGGTGCTTGTAGGCTTGCTAATATCGCCTGCCAGTCATGCCAGCTAAAAACTTGTAGCTGCTGCATACTGTCGCTCATATCCACCACCAAATCTTCCATAAAATAGCGGACACCAAAACCATGAGTGAGCCGTTTTAGAAGTTGTCGTTGCTGGTTATTTATCTTAATTTTATTGATTTCTTCAGCTTTATCGGTGAGCTGAATATCAAAAACTAAAACATTATGGCTCATGTTGGCGTTATTTTTATGCTGAGTGAGATATGTCTTGTGCCATATGAGCGCGGCCTTTACTACCGCCACACGCGCAGCTTCAATATCGACCAGACTACTTTTAGCAGGCAAATACAATATGAGCTCAAGTAATGATAGGTTACCCAGTGGCAATTGATAGTGATACTGCTGAGCACGGTAATACGCGTCATATTTATGCTCAAGATGCTGCATATTGGTCAAAGCAATATCTACAGCATCTTTCTGCAAATAGCAGGTCAACTCATTAACAAGACAATCATTATCAGATAGGGTAATAGATGAGTCAGACACAGTGTTAACCTTTTATTATCGAATGGACGCGTTGTATGGTAAGTTGCTATTGATGAGCATAACACTAGAGCATGTTGAATATTCGCAAATGTTTTTGCTATAACGACAGGCTACCAACGAAAAACTTAACAAAATAAGCCTTATTAAATGCAGTCGCTTTCAGGGCAATGAGTTGTTATGATAATAGCAAAGTAGCATGATTTGCAGTCAAACTTATCGCTTATGGGCTGCCTTTGATTACATTTTTTAGAGAGATTTTTTAGAGTCATTTATTAAAATTATTTAATGACCATCATATAATAAAAAGGATTGAACGTTATGAAGCGCTTTAAAGAAAAAACTGTCATTATAACAGGTGCAGATTCTGATATTGGTCGTGCAACGGCGCTTAGATTTGCACAAGAAGGGGCGAACTGTATAATCGTTGGTATTAATAACGATATTTTAGAATACATCTACGAGGAGCTGCCACAGGATCATACATGGATCAATACAGGTAACCACCTTACCGTAACCAGTGATATTAATGATCTGACCCAAACGGCAAGATTAATAGAGCATGTACGCGATAAATATAAACATATTGATGTGATGGTCAATATAGATACTGCGGTTGGCATTCATCAGTCAGTTATTCCAGAACTGATAAAAACACAAGGCAATATCGTTAATGTGTCAACGCTAACGGAGATATCAGCAGACTGGAATATAGAGACCTATAAAGCTAGACAAAAGAATTTGACTGATGTTACAAAGAAGCTGGCATTAGAGAATATACCAAATAATGTACGTATTAATGCCGTATCTGCTGGATTGGTAGCAACGGATATCAGTCCAAATCCATTTATTACCCACTCTCCACTAGGGAAGACAGCGACACCGTTTGATGTAACCGCCGCTGTGATGTTTTTAGCCAGTGATGACGCTGCCATCATTACTGGTATGAATTTACCTGTCGATGGTGGGGTGAGTACGTTCAACAGCTAACTCAATGCTTAGTTTTTTAGCCATTCTTAAAACTCATCACCGCAAACAAAAGACCCCCTGACATTAATCAGTCAGGGGGTCTTAATATAATACAGATACTCATAACTCATTTAAAAACTTTATTCAGCTGAATGATTGATATCTTGTAATGGTTGAGATAAGCGCTCGGGATGTCTTGGTATCACCCCTTTATACTGAGCATAAATTTTTGGTAAATCCGCTTCGATATCACCACTAGGATAAACTAACGACATAAAGCGTATTTCTTTGGTTTTGTAATCCATCGCTACCGGCAAAATAGGTACACCAGCGCCCACTGCTAAATAATAGAAACCTGATTTCCAAGTTTCAGTATATTGACGAGTGCCTTCTGGTGCTAAACCCAAAAATAGTGGCTTACCTGTTTTGAACTTATCAATACTTGCTTGCAGCACTGAGCCTTTATCACTACGATCAATGGGAATCACCCCTATCCAGCTTAATAGCTGAGCAAATACGGGCACTTTAAATAACGTATGCTTACCCATAATACTGATTTTCAAATCTAGGGCAAATAAACTGGGTATCGCATAAACCCCGTCGATATTCGAAGTATGCGGCAGCGCTAAAACTACAGCTTGTGAAATATTTGGAATCTCTCCAACCGTACGCCAACCCGCAGCTTTTAGCATAGCTGAGGCAATCACTGGCGCAATTTTATTACCGCGTTTCGGAACTAAAATACCCAGCTGCTTTCTACTAAGCTTGGGCAATATTTTAGAGTTTACAGACTGAGAAGCAGCAGCTTTTGAGCGATTAAATAACTTTGATGTCATGACGGCACCACATAATAAAAGATACCTACATAATAACATTAAGCTTATACAACTAAATTGAATTTTATAGGCTTTTATTGCTTGCCAGCTTACCGGTTTATAAACTTATATAAATATATAGCTATTGATGGACATATCCATCGAGCCCATTAGGATATGTCAGCCAAATTGCCTTTATTCTCAAGCCAAACCTTGCGATCAGCAGCACGTTTTTTAGCCAACAGCATATCCATCACGCTATTGGTCAACACCATGTCATCCATATCTAGCTGAACTAAACGCCGAGTATCACGGTTCATGGTCGTCTCACGTAACTGCTCTGCACTCATTTCACCCAAGCCTTTAAAACGGGTAATCTGTGCTTTTTTATTGCCCGGCACATTGGCCAAAATGTGCTGAAGCTCAGGCTCATCTAACGCATAATGCACCTCTTTGCCCACGTCTACTCGATATAACGGCGGCATGGCGACAAATAAATGACCCGCATCCACTAGCGCAGGGAAATGCTTCACAAATAAGGCGCAAATCAGCGTGGCGATATGCAGACCATCAGAATCCGCATCCGCTAAGATACACACCTTGTCATAACGCAGCTCAGACAAATCGTCAGATGCCGGATCGACACCGATAGCAATAGCGATATCATGAATCTCTTGACTCGATAACACCGTATCTGATGACACTTCCCACGTATTTAAAATCTTACCACGCAGCGGTAATATGGCTTGATAATGACGATCGCGTGCTTGCTTGGCGCTACCACCCGCAGAATCCCCTTCTACTAAAAACAGCTCAGCACCATCACGCAAATCACCGCGACAATCTGCCAACTTACCCGGCAATGCAGGACCTTGCGTGATTTTCTTACGGGCGACTTTTTTGGCAGACTTGAGACGACGTCCTGCTTTATTAATGGCCAGCTCTGCGATTTGAGTACCCATATCAGCATGCTGGTTTAACCACAGACTAAAGGCATCTTTTGCCAGCGTTTGTACTGCGCCCGCAGCTTCGCGGCTAGATAGACGCTCTTTGGTCTGTCCAGAAAATTGCGGCTCAGAAAATTTAAGCGACAGAATATAGTTCACCCCATCCCAGACATCTTCTGCCGTTAGCTTGACACTCCGTGGTAGCAAATTATGAATATCGCAAAACTCACGCAATGCCTCTAAGATACCCGTTCGCAGACCATTGACGTGCGTACCGCCCTGAGCCGTAGGGATAAGGTTCACATAACTTTCTTGAATCGGCGTGCCACCATCAGGTAACCAAGACAAGGCAAAGGTAATAGCAGCACGTTCGCCCGCTTTCGCATCGTAATTATAATAAAACGGTGCTTCAGGTAAAGTTTCTAAACCATCTAACTGTTCGCTTAGATATTCGACCACTCCGTCAGTAAACTGCCAAACCACCTTTTCATTATTAATATCATCAACAAATTCAATCGTCAGCCCAGCTGCTAGAACCGCTTTGGCTTTTAGATTGTGCTTGAGCTGTTTTACATTAAATTTAGGCGTATCAAAAAAGCGACCATCTGCCCAAAAATGCACTCTGGTACCACGTTTGCGTTTGTTTGAGCTGATTGCTTCAGTCAACGGCGTAACTGGTGCGCCATTTTCAAACGCCATATCAAACTGTGTACTATCACGCCATACCGTCACCTCAACACGTGTTG
>Ga0208435_100374_pt1 | contig 13159 bp, 9 predicted proteins | sample 24_taG_FD_184097 | JGI IMG/M metagenome (GOLD analysis project Ga0208435, IMG submission 184097) | Marine viral communities from Cariaco Basin, Caribbean Sea - 24_WHOI_OMZ (SPAdes) (version 2) | ecosystem: Environmental > Aquatic > Marine > Oceanic | place: Caribbean Sea: Cariaco Basin | collected...
TCTCTACTTATTTAGGTAAGCCAACAGGATTGGAAGACTATATAGGCTGGCTAGGTAATAACTTTGACCCCTCTATTTCTTGGAAAGATTTAGATTGGATTCGCGAGTACTGGGATGGGCCTATGGTCATCAAAGGTATTTTGGACCCAGAAGATGCCAAAGATGCGGTGCGTTTTGGAGCCGACGGCATAGTCGTATCGAATCATGGTGGGCGACAGCTGGACGGTGTTTTATCCAGTGCACGTGCTCTGCCTCCTATTGCCGATGCAGTTAAAGGAGAGATTAAAATTTTAGCCGACTCTGGTATACGTAATGGCTTAGATATTGTGCGTATGTTGGCTTTGGGCGCTGATATTTGCATGCTAGGGCGCGCTTTTATTTATGCTTTAGCAGCGGATGGCGGTGCAGGGGTAAGCAATTTGTTAGAACTGCTAGATAAAGAAATACGCGTCGCAATGACCTTGACTGGTGCCAAAACGATTGCTGATATTAATTCTGACTGTTTAGTAAAGCTGGAGAATTAAACTTGAAGCCGTTAGTTTAGTCATCAATCGTAATAATGAAACTCATAATATTGTTGGCTGACTAGGGATAGACAGATATACCATTACAGGAATGGCTGACCCAGTATCACCAAAAAATAAATGATTAATACATAAAGCTGACAACGTCTTGGCTGATGAGAAGCGAGAGCTTCGAGATCCACATAAACAGGTTAAATGGCTTACACCATAGAAAACCTACATTTAAGACCGCACGACTATATTTGAATGAATTTGATCAGGAGATCAAGGATGACTATTGATAACGACGTACTACGTGAACGCATCAGCTTATTAGGCTCATTTCTAGGAGAGGCGATTTCTCGGCAAACGGGCGAACAAACACTCAACACGATTGAAACCCTACGCCAAGGTTTTATCCAGCAACGCCGGGCGCCTAACGCAGCGAACCAGCAACAACTCATCGACTTTATTGCCTCGTTAGACAACCAAACCTTAAAAAATGTCATCCGCAGCTTTTCTATCTATTTCTTCTTAGCCAATCTCAGTGAAGAAAATTACTTACGAGAACAACGTCAAGCCTTGCGTATGCAATCGGAACATAGCTGGGAAGGCTCGTTTCGGCGTACGCTGCTTGAATGTCGTGAGCGCAATATTGAACCCGCCCAAATGCAAGAGCTGATTGAGCAACTAAAATTTATCCCAGTATTCACCGCCCATCCGACTGAAGCGCGTCGCCGTACGACGATGAATCTATTGCAGAGTTTATTCAAGCATAGCGATGCTTTGAATAATCTTCCTGAAAACAGTTTCGCCTATGAGCAAGCGAAAGAACAAACGGCGCAAACCATTGATTTATTATGGTCATCTGATGAAGTACGGACGCGTAAACCTTTAGTCTATGACGAGATCAATAATGGCCTGCATTATTTCAATGCCAGTTTATTCAGCGCCATTCCCAAAGTTTACCGTAATATTAAAGACGCCATTGTTGATATCTATCCTGAGCTAACAGACTATCCCTTACCGGCGTTCATGAGCTTTGGTTCTTGGATCGGTGGTGACAGAGATGGCAATCCCTTTGTCACTCATGACACCACAGAAATGGCCGTATTGATGCATGCCAATACCGTCTTGCGTCACTATCAAGTGTTGATCAAAAAATTGCGTCGTGAACTGATTCACAGCGATACAATTGTCGCTATCGAACCTGACGTGTATACAAAAATTGAAAGTTATCGTGAGCTCGACAGACGAGTCTTTGATTACAATACTGACGATTACAACAATGAGCCGTACCGAAGACTGTTATCGATTATTCTTGCCAAAATAAAATCGACTAATAGCCATATTCAAAGCAAAGGTAGTGATAGCGAGGCTGAAAAAGATGCTTACACCAATCCGCAAGAATTGTTAGAAGATTTACGCATCATTCGGAAAAGTGTCAATACTCACGATACGGCACATGGCGAAGGCTTATTACTTGATATGATTCGTTTGGTCAAAACCTGTGGTTTTCATTTGGCAGCGCTCGATATTCGTCAAGAGTCCTCTTATCATAGCGAGGTGATAGCTGATATTTTTGCCAATGCCTCTAATCTGCCAGATTATCAAATGCTCACTGAAACTGAGCGCCAAGAATGGCTAACGCGCTTACTTGAAAAGCCCGGTACACCGCTCATTTATACCGATAACTTGAGTGATAAAACACGCGAACAATTGGCTTTGATGAACTCTGTGGCAACCTTACGTAAACTGGTCGGGCAAGATACTTTCGGCAGTTACGTCATATCAATGACCAATAACGCCAGTCAATTATTAGAAGTGTTACTACTCATGCGCTTTGCAGGCTTATGTACAGTGAATGACGAAGGGCAACTGTCCGCTGACTTACCCGTCGCACCCTTGTTTGAAACCATCGAAGACCTTAAAAATATCGATAAGATTTTACCTGCCGTCTTGGATAATCCGCTTTATCGAGGGTTGCTGCAACACTTAGATAACACGCAAGAAATCATGCTGGGTTATTCAGATTCATCAAAAGATGGCGGTATTATCACCTCTGCATGGCAGCTGTATAGCGCGCAGCAAACCATTAACCGTATCGCTGAGGAATATGGTATCAAAACCCGCTTGTTTCATGGCCGTGGTGGCTCTGTCAGTCGTGGTGGCGGCTCAACACATAATGCAATTGCCGCTCAGCCCGCAGGGACACTGCATGGAGAAATTAAAGTCACCGAGCAGGGCGAAGTCCTTTATGCCAAATATGCCAACACCGATACCGCTGTGTTTGAGCTAACCATGGGCATCACTGGTACCCTCAAAGCGTGCTCAACAAGATTTGTGGTGCAACCGCCTGAACTACCAAATTATGAAGCACTCTTTGCGCGTCTAGCCGATGCGGGTGAACAAAGTTATCGTACGCTTACTGACCATACCGAAGGGTTTTATCAGTTCTACTCACAAGTGACGCCAGTGCAGGAAATCTCTTTATTAAATATCGGCTCACGCCCAGCGCACCGTAACAAAGGTCTGCCTAGTAAGACAACCTTGCGGGCGATTCCCTGGGTATTTGGTTGGTCTTTAGCGCGCTTTACCCTACCAGCTTGGTATGGCGTAGGTAGTGCTCTTCATAGTGTTAAACAAGACGAAGCTTTAATGAGGGAGATGAACAGTTGCTGGCCATTTTTTAACGTATTTATTAGTAATATTGAAATGGCGTTTACCAAGTCTGAGATGAGCATTGCTCAGGCTTATAGTCAGTTATGTGAAGATGAGGGATTACGTGAAAAGATTATGCAAGCGGTAATCGATGAGCACGAGCTGACATTTTCAGGTTTAAATTCTTTGCTTAACCAGACATCATTATTGGCACATCAGCAAAACCTTGCCGCGTCACTGCAGTGGCGAAATGCTTATTTAGATCCGATTAACTACATACAAATCGAGTTGTTGAAACGTGCCAGACAAAAAGACACTATATATGATGACGGTGACTTTAGTGTTGAAGATCCATTAATCCGTAGTATCAATGCTTTGGCAGCGGGTCTACGCAATACGGGTTAATTAATAGAGAATTACGTTCAGATATCTAACTTATGACCTAAATACATTGACTTCCTTTAATTAAATTAAGAAGGTTGAAAAGGTGTAAGGGTCAACTAATTTAGATGTGGGTGGGTTTCTATCGTCAGGCTCCCTAACTAAAATCTCCCGAATTTTTTTATACGGATTTGACGGTAGGGGTCAGTCAGCTACCAGCTATCGAGACGACCCGTATGTAACTTGGTGAAACAGATGCTTGATTATGCCACTACAGTCTATTAATTAGGCAGCAATTGAGACAAGATGTTAGAAAAAAATATTGCCTCTCAAAAAGCTCGATTATCACTGCCATATCCTATCCAGCACAGTGAACCAATTCTTTGACGTAATCTTTTCAATGAGTGGATCGGAGAAATGTCGTTGTTGCATGTGCTCAATCAGCATAGAGATTTGACTGATATCAGATAACTCATCTGGCAATAGACAACCATCAAAATCAGAGCCAAAACCGACGTGATCTTCGCCTAAATGATCAACTAGATAATCAAGATGATCGACAATCACATCAACTGAAGTTTGCGTGTTGCGTTGACCGTCAGCACGAAGAAATGCAACATCAAAGTTCACCCCAACCATACCACCGCTTTGTTTAATGGCAGCCAGTTGCTGGTCAGTCAAATTCCTTGCTTGCTGACATAACGCGTGTGCATTAGAGTGTGTCGCGACAATGGGCTGATCAATAATCTCTAACGTATCCCAAAAAGCACGCTCATTCATATGCGACACATCGATTAGCATATGTTTTTCACGACACTTTAGAATGAGGTCTTTACCTTGATCCGTGAGACCAGATCCTGTATCGGGAGAATGAGGAAAGGAGGCATTTAAGCCATCACCAAAGAGGCTTTTTCTATTCCAGAGTGGCCCTATACTTCTAAGACCTGCATCATAAAAAACATCCAATAACTCAGGTTTAATGGCTAAAAACTCAGCACCTTCCAAATGAAGGATGATGGCTAATTGCTGATTCTGCTGACAGGCTTGAATTTGCGCTAAAGACTTACAAATCTGAATCTGACCGTCTGATCGCGCCTGTAATTGTTGCACAAGTGCCAACTGTGCACAGCAAATATCCACGATTTTTTGCGGCTCAAAATCTAAGCCTGAGAGATTTGATAACTTGTCAGGATGGTTTTTTTTAACATAAGCGTAGGGCGGCAGGAAAATAGAAAATAAGCCGCCCATCCATCCCGCTTTCTGACAACGTTGTAAATCCAAATGTCCTGGTAGCGTACCATAAATGAAATCATGCACAGGATCTGCGGCTGCACTCAGCCACAGTCGGGTCAATAGGTCGTTATGTCCATCAAATATCACAGGCTGAGCATTCATTATTCATCCATTACCGTACGAGTAGGAATTAATTGCTCTTGACTCAATAGCTTTGAGTTTTTAGGGTTCCTAAAGCGTAACTCTTCAAAGGAAACTGGCGTTTCACTGTTTATACGCGCTTCCTCGATCAGATAATGATAAGGTGATTTGCCACACACAGGATCGGCATTTTTGGCATCCCCAGTCAGCATAAACGCTTGGCAACGACAGCCGCTGTAATCCCGCTCTTTATCTGGGCAGCTTTGGCACATGTCAGGCATCCAATCGTCACCGCGAAACTGATTAAAGCTCGCAGACTCATACCAAATATCTGCAAGTTGGGTGTTGCGTACGTTAGGGAACTGTATTGGTAATTGTCTGGCGGCATGGCAAGGTAGGGCTGTGCCGTCCGGTGCCACAGTCAAGAAAATCTTACCCCAACCATCCATACAGGGTTTAGGACGTTCTTCGTAATAATCAGGAACGACAAAAATGAGTTTACATTTGATGCCACGTTTTTCAATTTTCTTGCGGTGCTCATTGGTAATACGCTCGGCTCGAACCACTTGCGCTTTGGTTGGTAGTAAGCCTTCGATATTCTCAAATGCCCAACCATAAAACTGACAAATGGCCAGTTCAACGGTATCGGCTTCCAGCTCTAAGCACAGCTCAATAATCTGATCAATCTGATCAATATTCTGCCGATGAATGACAAAGTTGAGCACCATAGGATAGTTGTACTGCTTGACCAGACGTGACATCTCATACTTTTGTTCAAAGGCATGTTTTGAGCCAGCCAATGCATTGTTAACCGTTGGATCACTGGCTTGGAAACTGATCTGAATGTGGTCAAGGCCAGCCTCTTTTAATCGAGCAATCCGAGATTCGTTCAATCCCATGCCTGATGTGATTAAATTGGTGTAAAAACCTTTGTTATGAGCATAAGCGACCAATTGTTCTAAATCTTGACGAACGAGTGGTTCACCGCCAGAAAAGCCGAGCTGCACCGTGCCCATTTGCCGCGCCTGATCAAGAACATCGAACCATTCTTGCGTTGTCAGTTCCTGCTTATACTGAGCATAATCAACAGGATTAGAGCAATAAGGGCATTGTAATGGGCAGCGATAGGTAAGCTCAGCCAATAGCCATAATGGCAGTCCTACTGGCGCAGTCATACTAAATCAATCCAATGTTCACGTTGAGCCACCAACATATATTCGATAATGTCTTGCTCGATTTCAGGTATATCACCAAACATAGCCTTCACCTTTTTAATAATATCAGCAATGGACGCTTGACCATCAATGTGTTGACCGATGATGCTGGCACTCTCATTTAATTTGATCATCCCTTCAGGGTACAGCAACACATAAGCGTTCTGTGCAGGCTCAAACTGAAAGCGATAACCATGACGCCATACTGGGACGATAGAGTGATCTAGTTCAGGTAAACTCATTTGAACAATCCTTTATGCCAGACATTATCATCAGTGACGCTTTGGTAAGGGGCTTGATTATGGACATAGGCCAAGCTCAAAGAATCCAAAATGGTCCACAAAATATCCAGTTTAAATTGTAGAATCTCTAGCATACGCTCTTGTTGTTCAACTGTTTTGAATGAGTCGAGCGTAATGGTTAGGCCATGCTCAACATCGCGGCGGGCCTGACTTAAGCGCGAGCGAAAATAGGTATAACCTTGCTCTTTAATCCAAGGATAATGTTTTGGCCAAGACTCTAAGCGCGATTGATGAATCTGCGGGGCAAAAAGCTCTGTCAGTGAGCTGCTGGCTGCTTCTCGCCATGAGGTACGACGCGCAAAATTTACATAAGCATCGACTGCAAAACGTACACCCGGCAACACCAATTCTTCAGAAATCACTTGTTCGCGGCTAAGACCAACCGCTTCTGCCAGACTCAACCATGCTTCACGACCGCCACCATCAGGATACACGCCATCTTGATCAATCATGCGCTGAATCCACTCTTGACGCACCCGCTGATCGGGGCAATTCGCCATGATTGCCGCATCTTTCAAGGGAATATTGATTTGATAATAGAATCTGTTGGCGACCCACGCTTGAATCTGCTGTTGAGTCGCTTGTCCTTCATGCATCATGATATGAAAAGGGTGGTAAATATGGTAATACTGACCTTTAGCCATAATCGCTTGTTCAAAGGCCTCTACGCTTAGGGCTATTTTTTCTTCTTGCATTATCTTCATTTTGCTGTCGCCTTACAATTCAATCTGCATACCATCAAACGCCACTTCAACACCGTGTTGTTTCAATGTTGCAGCCTGTTCAGATTGTTCATTCAATATTGGGTTGGTGTTATTAATGTGGATCAATACCTTACGAATGTTTTTGAGCTGATCTAAATAGTGCAGTGATCCATCTTCACCACTAATGTGTAAATGCCCCATGTCTTGGCCTGTTTTTGTACCGACACCGCATTCTTGCATCTCACTGTCAGTCCATAAAGTGCCATCAATCATCACACAATCAGAGGCTTCCATAATCTGCATAATATCATCGTCAATTTTGCCCAAACCTGGCGCGTAAAAGAGTTGTTTTTGCGTTTTTAAGTCTTTTACAATCAGCGCAATATTATCGCCATCATGGGGGTTATTACGATGTGGCGAGTAGGGTGGTGCCGAGCTTCTAATCACCAAAGGCGTCAATTCTAAATTGCTAAAACCTTCAATATTAAAGGTCTGTTTCGGATCAATTTGGTGATATTGCAGGCCACCATTCCAGTGTTTCAACATATTGAAAATAGGAAACCCTGTCGTGAGATCTTGGTAGACCATCTCAGTACACCAAACAGGAATCGGACACCCTTCTCGCAGGGTCAATAGCCCAGTCGTATGGTCAAGCTGACTGTCCATCAAAACCACATTCGTGATGCCTGTATCTCTCAGGTTACGTGCTGGCTGTGCCGCCTTAAATTCAAATAATTGCTGACGAATATCAGGTGACGCGTTGAATAAAATCCAATCTATGCCATTCTCTGATATGGCTATCGAAGACTGGGTGCGGGTCTTTGCTTCAATTGTGCCTTGACGAACACCATGACAATTATAGCAATTGCAATTCCACTGTGGAAAACCACCACCAGCCGCTGAGCCTAAAACGTGAATATACATAAATCAATATTTCCAAAAAAATAAAAGCCCTAATCATCTAGGGCTTTTAATGTATTTAAGTCTAGTAAATTTTAACGCGCTTCAAAATACATAGTGACTTCGAAACCGATACGGATATCTTGAAAAGCTGGTTTAGTCCATTGCATAGGATTACTCCGGAAAGATCTCACTAGCTAATAAGTAAGATTAGTAAAAAGAATCTTTAATGGTATTCTAATCTAGCCCCTGCTGTCAAATCTGTAAAAAGACGGGAAACATTTTAGTTACGCAGTCTAACAGTAGTAATCAAACTATACTTATCTTGGCATATACCACTGTTCATTGTAAGGTAAATTGGATATATGCCTTAGTAATAAAACGGCAATGAATCAAATCATTACCGCTTCATTAAACAGGTATGATGTTACTTGGCTTTGTCAGCAAGTTTATAAGCCATAACATAATCCCCAATAGTAGTACCAACTGAACCATGTCCACCAGCTACCAATACGACCATCTGCTCACCTTTAGAATTTAGATAAGTCATAGGCGTCGCTTGGCCACCTGCTGGAATACGAACATTCCACAATACATCGCCATTTTTTAAATCATAGGCGCGGAAGTTGTTTTCAGTAGCCGCTGACAAAAATGCTACGCCTCCTTTTGTGATGATGGGTCCGCCAATACCAGGAACACCCAGCTCAAACTTCAATGGAATAGGGGACAAATCTTGCACGGTACCGTTTCTACGTTGATAGGCAATCTCACCGGTTGCTAGGTCAGCACCCGCTACTGTGCCCCATGGTGGTTGCTGACAAGGAATGCCTAACGGTGATAAAAATGGTCCCAGCTCTACCGCGTAATCTGCACCTTTATTTTCATTAACTCCTTGCTCTCCTGTATTGGTTTCTCCCTCACCAAGATTGTCTCTAGGAATGAGTTTTGATGTAAATGCCAAATAAGTTGGCATACCAAACATTACGCCATTTTCAGGATCAACGGCGAGGCCGCCCCAGTTAAAGGTACCGAAGTTACCAGGATAGACCAAACTGCCATTCGTCGATGGTGGTGTATAACGACCATCATAATTGAGTTGGTTAAACTCAATACGGCACATCATCTGATCAATGAGGCTAGCGCCCCACATGTCTTTTTCTTTCAACATCGGCGGCTCAAAACTCAAACCAGAGTAAGGTTGCGTTGGAGCGGCATGTTCACCTGCAACCAAGTAACCTTGCGGCGCGGCGCGTTCTTTGATCGGTACGATTGGCTCGCCTGTTGCGCGATTCAATACATACACATCGCCTTGTTTGGTGGGAACAACCAGTGCAGGCTGAACACCTTCTTTGGTTTTTAAGTCAAGTAAGCTTGGCTGAGCTGGCGTGTCCATATCCCAAAGATCATGGTGAACAAATTGTTGAACCCAGCGCGCTTTACCTGTTTTAATGTCTAAAGCGACAACAGACGTCGCATATTTTTCTTCATCTGCGGTTCGATAGCTGCCTAATTGATCCGGTACACGATTGCCCATAGGGAAATAGACCAAACCAAGTTCTTCATCAGCGCTGGCGATCGCCCATGAGTTTGGTGAACTGGTTTTGTACATCTGAGTTGGATCATTGACATCGAAAGGCGCTGTGTTATCAGGATCTCCTGAATCCCAGTTCCATAGTAGCTCGCCAGTATTGACATCATACGCACGAATAACACCAGAAGGTGAATTGACGTCGTAGTTATCATTAACGGCACCTGCCACCACAATCGTATTGCCTACCACTATCGGAGGCGACGTTGAATAATAATAACCCGCTTGTTTAAATGGCATATTGTGCATTAAATCTAAAGCACCATCTTTACCAAAATCTTGACAACGTTGCCCAGTATTTGGGTCAAGTGCATATAACTTAGCATCGGAAGTTGGAATAAATATTTTTGCATCGCATTGCTTAGACGCGTTTTCAAAGGTATTACCAGCTACTTTCTGAACTGGTGTATGGCCGGTCTTGACAGTTGTGTTAGTCACAGCTGCATTATTACTATTTGTCTCATCATTAATAACTGGAGAAATACTATCAGTACCAGCTTGACCTGCATAATAGGACACGCCTCGACACGTTTGATGTTGGCGTTGTAGATTTTTTCCTACTTTGGGGTCAAACTTCCATAATGTTTGACCAGAGTCTGCGTCCAAAGCTAATACCCAGTTGTGTGGAGTGCACATATATAGGGCATTGCCAATCTTTAAAGGAGTTGCCTGATAGGTGGTCTCACCGATATCATTAGGACCTTTGACATCACCTGTTTGAATTTGCCAAGCAAGCTCTAAGTCTTTGACATTATCAGTGGTGATTTGAGTCAGAGGCGAGTAGCGCTGCCCATAGTCAGTACCACCATACGCGCTCCACTCACCCTCTGGCGTTTGCTCGCCATTTGATAACGGAACACCAAGATTTGTAGGTGTTGAATTTTGATCAGCACCATCTTTGGCAGTTAAATTGAGTTCACCTAACTTATCGGTGGCATTATTAGCCATACTACCAAAAGAGATCAGTGCGCCCACAACCACACTAGCCAGCAATCCCCAATAATAAATAGGGTTTTTTGAGTTATTTTTGGCGTCTTTGAAGGGAGTTGTAATAAGATTTTCGGAATGTAAGCTCGATGTACCATTAGCAACTAAATTTTTATCAGAGCTCTTTGATACTCGAGTTTTATTACCCTGCATCTTGTTAGATACCCATGGCAATAACATTAATAAACCAAATATCAGCGGAAAGCCCAAGCGAGTTGCCAGTGCCCACCAATAAAACCCAGATTCCCAAAGCGCCCAAGCCAGGGTCGCTATAATAAAAATAGTATAGAGCCCATAGGCGCTCCAATGTCTTTTAAATAGCAAGAATGCTGTGACAAGCATCGTAATGCCAGCAATAACATAGTAAGCGCTACCGCCTAACGAGAGTAAGTAGGTACCTCCAATAAGCAAAGGTGCGGCAAAAACCGCCATAATAATAGCTATGAATTTTTCCATGAGCGGAACCACCTGTTTATATAAAAGCAGATTGGCATGCAATGATGGACGACCAGTTAAAACTAGACGTCCATCATTACATACCTATGTAATTAACAAATAAATCAAACGTCGAATAACGTTTTGGACTTTATTTTATCACTTATACACAAGATCAGTAAAGGTGAGGTAAGATAGGAAAAACTGTTTGGTAAGTGTTTTAGATACTAGGGCGTGTCTTCATTTTAAAAATGGTAATAAAAATTAGATAAATTGTAGTCAAACAAGGAAAATAGCGCCGTTAATATCGGGATATTACCTAGCTATTTGATGAAGTTTGGCAAAATTTAGCCATTTTTAGCCCATTTAGATGTCCATCGATTGAATTGAAGACACGCCCTAAACTGTTTTTGATATAAATCCATAAATGCATAGCCTAAGACTCAAGTCCTCACTAGCAGACTGAGCTTCTTCCTAGAGATGTTACGTTAAATGGTTTTCATGCAAAAAAAGTCATCGGTTCGAGTGCTCGAAAATAGCTCTGCTATCATGAGAATAATACATAAGTTTAAGTTCCAAAAAACTATCTATAGAAATCTGCTATGACCCTCCCTAAAACCTCTTTAACACGTAAATATATCCTTTTTTAGCAGCAGCGATGCTGTCTGTGTCAGCTATGGTTACTGATTTTAGCCAAGTTCAACGCGAAGCTAATCAAGGTGATGCTGATGCCTAATATGTGCTTAGGATGATATACGTCAAAGGCGAAGGCGTGCGACTAAACACCATGACTACTAAAAAATGGTTTGAGCTATGCTGAAGAAACCGTAGAGGTAAATTTGGTAAACTAAGCGTATTAATCGGAGTTTATCATGACCAAGAAAGTAAGAACCTACTGTGACGAATTTAAAGCCGAGGCAGTCAAGAAGATAGCAGACAATAATGGCAATATCTCAGCGACCGCAAAGCAGCTTGGCATCGCCATGCAGACCTTATCTAATTGGCACAATAAAGCCAATCAAGGCAAGCTTATCAGCACTCAGCAATATGAACCTGATCTTATGGCAGCTATTCAAGAAATAAAGTAGCTCAAGCGACAACTTAAAGTTGCTGAAGAAGAGCGAGAGATATTAAATGAGGAGGGATAAAGCGGAGCATTGCTTCGCCCCGACGCAAGGGGAGAGCTATGCTCGAGTGAGGCGACGGCGTACTTTGCCAAGCACAGCTAGTAAAGTACGCCTTTATAAAAACTAATAGACAGGTCTTTAGTATCGTCTCTATGTGCCGTGTGTTAAGCGTCAAACCATCAAGCTATTACGACTGGAGTAGTCGCGATATCAGCGAGCAGCAGATACATCGCAACCATTGTGAGCTACTAGTTAAAGCCGCTCACAGTGAAAGTAAAGAACGTTATGGTTATGAACGTTTGCATGCAACACTCACCGAGCAAGGCCATGACATCACCTATATCTGGACAAATGAGGGTTGGCTGTATTTAGCAGGCGTTAAAGACTTATACATTAAAGAGCTTGTCGGTTACGCCATCATCAAACGCATGACAGCAGATCTAGTATGCAAAGTATTGAACATGGCCATCAAGAACAAACGACCCAGTAAAGGGCTAGTCGTTCACTCTAAAATAGGCAGCCAGTATGTAGCCACGCGTACCATAAGATCATCAAGCAGCCTCACTTTACAAGCTCAATGAGCGCTAAAGGTAACTGCTTTGACAACGCACCCATAGAAAGCTTCTGGGGCATATTGAAGAACGAACTAGTATATTACCAAGACTATAAAACAAGGTTTGCCGCTATTACCAATATCATTAGATATATCGAGTTGTACTACAATCAAACGAGGATGTTGATGAAGATGACTTTATGAATAGTTAGTAGGTATGAGAATTAATCAATCATCAACCAATCTTGATAAAGATTAATCATATAATTATAATTTCATGAACTTATTATACGGCAGCTCTAGTTTAACATAATATACATTATGCGAAAACAAACCAATGGGTTTAGAAGTTAGGCTCATAGTCTTATACAGTGCTATTTATAAGCTCTCATGATTGTTTATGTGACTCTTATTCAGGGTTTATAGTTTT
>Ga0208435_100375_pt1 | contig 13120 bp, 8 predicted proteins | sample 24_taG_FD_184097 | JGI IMG/M metagenome (GOLD analysis project Ga0208435, IMG submission 184097) | Marine viral communities from Cariaco Basin, Caribbean Sea - 24_WHOI_OMZ (SPAdes) (version 2) | ecosystem: Environmental > Aquatic > Marine > Oceanic | place: Caribbean Sea: Cariaco Basin | collected...
ACGATGTTGCGCACTTCCTCGTCGATACGCTGCGCCGTCTCGGGCGAATACACTGTGTGCGACTGCCCGGCAGAACGACCCAGGAAAGGCTCTTCACTGTCTGTGTCGTATTGCAACGGCCCCAATTTGTCGGACAACCCCCAGCGGGTAACCATGTTGCGCGCCAGACTAGTCGCACGCTCGATGTCGTTCGATGCACCGGTGGTGACACCATCAACACCCAATGTGAGCTCTTCGGCGATGCGGCCACCAAACAAGCTGCAGATCGAGCTGATCAGATAGCGTTTGGAATGGCTGTACTTGTCCTCTTCGGGCAGGAACATCGTCACACCCAGGGCGCGGCCACGAGGAATGATACTCACCTTGTAGACTGGATCGTGTTCCGGCACCAAACGCCCAACAATCGCATGCCCTGCTTCGTGGTAAGCCGTATTCAGCTTCTCTTTCTCGTTCATCACCATGGACTTACGCTCGGCGCCCATCATGATTTTGTCTTTCGCCAGCTCCAACTCTTCCATGGACACCAGACGCAGGTTACGGCGAGCCGCAAACAAGGCAGCTTCGTTTACCAGGTTGGCCAAATCGGCACCAGAGAATCCGGGTGTACCGCGCGCGATCACAGCCGGGTCGATGCCGTCCGCCAGTGGCACTTTTTTCATGTGCACTTTCAGAATCTGCTCGCGCCCTTTGATGTCGGGCAAGCTAACAACCACCTGCCGGTCGAATCGACCCGGGCGCAGCAGCGCCGGATCCAGCACGTCCGGACGGTTGGTCGCGGCAATCACGATAACGCCTTCATTGCCTTCAAAGCCGTCCATCTCAACCAGCAACTGGTTCAGAGTCTGCTCACGCTCATCGTGACCACCACCCATGCCAGCGCCACGATGGCGACCAACGGCATCAATCTCATCGATGAAAATAATGCAGGGGCTCTGCTTCTTGGCCTGCTCGAACATGTCACGAACACGCGAAGCACCCACACCTACAAACATCTCAACGAAGTCCGAACCGGAAATCGAGAAGAAAGGAACCTTCGCCTCACCCGCAATGGCTTTAGCCAGCAGCGTTTTACCTGTACCCGGAGGGCCAACCATCAGAACGCCCTTGGGAATACGGCCACCCAAACGCTGGAATTTGCTCGGATCACGCAGGAAGTCGACCAGCTCTTTCACGTCTTCTTTGGCCTCTTCAACACCGGCCACATCACCAAAAGTCGTTTTGATCTGATCTTCACTGAGCAGTCGCGCCTTACTCTTACCAAAAGACATGGGCCCTTTGCCGCCGCCACCGCCTTGCATCTGGCGCATGAAGAACATAAACAACGCAATGATGATCAGAATCGGGAAAGCGGCAACCAACAATTGAGTCCACAGACTCTGCCGTTCAGGTTCTTTACCGATCACCTCAACTTGATTGGCAAGCAGATCGTCCATCAGCTTGTTGTCTGGCACTTGAGGGCGAACAGTCTGAAACTGAGAGCCATCTCCTCGTATGCCTTGAATTTCCAGCCCGTCGACCGTCACCTGACGAACCTGCCCTTGCTGGACCATTTCGACAAACTGGGAATAATTAACTTGTTGCCCGCTGGTGGTGGGCGTGAAATTCTGGAACACCATCAGCAGCACAGCGGCTATTACTAGCCAGAGAACTAAATTTTTTGCCATATCGTTCAAGGATCATCACCTGTGAATTGCAGAGCCGCGGCCTTGCCGCTTACCCTTTTCGAACACCTTACACCAAATGTACGCTCGTAAACCAGAAGTGGCCTATCCGTAAAAGACACAGATTCCGGGAAAACGTTCCCCGCCACCAAATCTACAAACCACACCTGTAAGTGATTACAGCCATTTGTAGCGGGCCTCTATCTGTTACAATCGCTCCATTATACTTCGTTGTCAGCATTTAAGCCGCTGACCTTTTGTTAATAGCATTGATAAAGAGATTACATCATGAGCTTGTCATCGGAACAGCGCCGGGAATACCGGGCCATTGCCCACAACCTGAAGCCCATCATCATTGTCGGCGACAAAGGCCTGTCCGAAGGACTTCAAGACGAACTGGACCGCGCTCTGAATGATCACGAACTGATCAAAATCAAAGTGGCCAGCCAGGATCGCGAAGCCCGTCAGGAAGCCATCGAAGCACTGTGCAAGAGCGCGAAGGCCGAACTGGTACAAACCATCGGCAAGATTGCCGTGATTCTGCGCCGGTCAAAGAAACCCAACCCGAAGCTTTCGAACCTGCTCAGAAACAAATAAGTTTTGAGCAATAAAAAAGCCGGCCCGAGGTTACCTCCGGCCGGCTTTTCTTTGCCTGCAGTAGCTTAGATGTACTGCACCTCGGCAATTTCGTACTCAACGGTACCGGACGGGATGCGGATAGCCACCACATCACCCTCACTTTTACCGATCAACGCCCGCGCAATTGGCGAAGATACCGAAAGCTTGCCCGCCTTGATGTCAGCTTCGTCTTCGCCAACAATCTGGTAGGTCACTTCTTCATCGGTATCCATGTTCACCAACTCGACGGTGGTGCCGAAAATGACCTTGCCGGTATTTTCCATTGCCGTCACGTCGATCACCTGAGCCACCGAAAGCTTGCCTTCAATTTCCTGAATGCGCCCTTCGATGAAGCTTTGCTGCTCACGCGCAGCGTGGTATTCAGCGTTTTCTTTCAAATCGCCGTGTTCACGAGCATCAGAAATAGCCTGAATAACCCGCGGACGATCTTCGGATTTCAATTTTTTCAGCTCCTCACGCAAGCGGGCCTCGCCCAGCTTGGTCATAGGAACTCTATCAGTAGACATATCGTTACTTCCCTGCGTGCAGGTCCTGGAGGCGACGAACTGCGCGCTCCGGACCAAACTTAATGGCTCGACAGTAGGCTTCGCCGCCTGCCAGAGTCGTTGTATAGGTTACCTTACTCTGCAACGCCGACTGACGGATCTGCGACGAGTCAGAGATGGCTTTACGACCTTCAGTGGTGTTGATAATCAGCTGCACTTCGCCGTTCTTGATTGCGTCCACAATGTGCGGACGACCTTCACGGACCTTGTTGACGTGCTCAACGGCAATACCTGCCTCTTCAAGCGCTTTTGCGGTGCCTGTTGTGGCAATGATGTTGAAGCCAGCTTCAATCAGCTCACGAGCCACTTCGACGGCACCCGGCTTGTCGACATTTCTCACCGACATGAACGCCGTACCTTCGGTTGGCAACTTATCGCCAACGGCCAGTGATGCCTTGGCAAAGGCTTCGTCAAAGCTGTCACCCAGCCCCATCACCTCACCGGTAGATTTCATTTCCGGCCCCAGAATCGGGTCAACCGACGGGAACTTGTTGAACGGGAACACAGACTCTTTCACCGCGTAGTAAGTCGGTACGATTTCCTGTGTGAATTCTAGTTCTTTCAGAGTCTTGCCGGACATCACTCGAGCCGCAACCGCCGCCAGAGACAAACCAATCGCCTTGGATACGAACGGCACGGTACGGGAGGCACGAGGGTTCACCTCGATCACGTAGATTTCGCCATCCTGCCAAGCCAGCTGTACGTTCATCAGGCCGATCACTTCCAGCTCGATGGCCATCTTCTTGACGGCTTCGCGCATCGCGTCCTGAACGTCAGCCGGCAAGCTGTAAGGCGGCAGTGAACAGGCAGAGTCACCGGAGTGAATACCAGCCTGTTCAATGTGCTGCATGATGCCGCCGATCACCACATCGGTACCGTCGGAGATGGCGTCGATATCCACCTCGATGGCGGCGTTCAGGAAGTGGTCCAGTAGTACCGGGCTGTCGTTAGACACCAATACGGCACTTTGCATGTAGCGAACCAGTTCGGTTTCGTCGTAGACGATTTCCATGGCGCGACCGCCCAGTACGTAGGACGGGCGAACCACCAGCGGGTAGCCAATCTCGCGTGCGGCGACAATGCCTTCTTCGTGGCTGCGCACGGTGGCGTTTTCTGGCTGTTTCAGACCCAGGCGCTGGATCATCTGCTGGAAACGCTCACGGTCTTCGGCACGGTCGATGGCGTCCGGGCTGGTACCGATAATCGGAACACCGGCCGCTTCCAGGCCGCGCGCCAGTTTCAACGGCGTTTGGCCGCCGTACTGAACAATGACACCCTTCGGCTTTTCAACAGCGATAATTTCCAGAACATCTTCCAGAGTGATCGGCTCGAAGTACAAGCGATCGGAGGTGTCGTAGTCGGTGGACACGGTTTCCGGGTTGCAGTTGATCATGATGGTTTCGTAGCCGTCTTCGCGCATCGCGAACGCGGCGTGAACACAGCAATAATCAAACTCGATACCCTGACCAATGCGGTTGGGACCACCACCGATGACCACGATCTTTTCACGATCGGACGGATCCGCCTCGCACTCTTCTTCATAAGTGGAGTACATGTAGGCGGTGTCTGAGGCGAATTCGGCGGCGCAGGTGTCCACACGCTTGTAGACCGGGCGCACGCCCAGGTCGTGACGCAGCTTGCGCATGCTGGCTTCGGAAATGCCGAGCAGCTTGGCCAAACGCGCGTCAGAGAAGCCTTTACGCTTCAGACGGAACAAGGTGGCGTAATCAATATCCGCCTTGCCTGCGGTCTTCAGGGCAGCCTCTTCTTTGATCAGGTCTTCAATCTGCACCAGATACCAAGGATCTACCTTGGTGTGCCTGAAGACTTCATCAACCGTCATGCCTGCACGGAAGGCATCGCCGATGTACCAGATACGCTCTGCGCCCGGTACGTTCAGCTCGGTGGTCAGAGTTTCGCGGGAGTTTTCTGAATCCAGATCTTCCAGCTTCTCGTCGAAACCTTCGGAGCCCACTTCCAGACCACGCAACGCTTTTTGAACCGATTCCTGGAAGGTCCGGCCAATGGCCATGACTTCGCCCACCGACTTCATCTGAGTGGTCAGTCGAGCGTCTGCCTGCGGGAACTTCTCGAAGGTAAAGCGAGGAATCTTGGTAACCACGTAATCGATGCTAGGCTCGAAAGAAGCCGGCGTTACGCCACCGGTAATTTCGTTCTGCAGCTCATCGAGGGTGTAACCAATCGCCAGCTTGGCCGCGACCTTGGCAATCGGGAAACCGGTTGCTTTGGAGGCCAACGCCGAAGAACGGGATACCCGCGGGTTCATTTCGATGACGACCATGCGGCCGGTGTCGGGGTTGATACCGAACTGGACGTTAGAACCACCGGTCTCAACGCCGATTTCACGCAGTACCGCCAAGGAGGCGTTACGCATGATTTGGTATTCTTTGTCGGTCAGGGTCTGAGCCGGGGCAACCGTGATGGAGTCACCGGTGTGCACACCCATGGCGTCAAAGTTTTCGATGGCGCAGACGATGATGCAGTTGTCGTTTTTGTCACGAACCACTTCCATCTCGTACTCTTTCCAGCCGATCAGGGATTCGTCGATCAGCAGTTCGTTGGTCGGAGAAAGATCCAGACCACGAGTACAGATTTCTTCAAATTCGTCTTTGTTGTACGCGATACCACCACCGGAACCACCCATGGTGAACGACGGACGAATGATGCACGGGAAGCCGATTTCTTTGGAGATATCCCAGGCTTCGTCCATGGAGTGGGCAATGGAGGCCCTCGGGCACTCAAGGCCGATTTTCTTCATGGCCTGGTCGAAGCGATTCCGGTCTTCGGCTTTGTCGATGGTGTCGGCGTTCGCACCGATCATTTCGACACCGTGCTTCTCGAGTACGCCGTATTTTTCCAGATCCAGCGCACAGTTCAGCGCGGTCTGGCCGCCCATGGTCGGCAGCAGGGCGTCCGGCTTTTCTTTCTCGATGATTTTTTCGACGGTTTTCCAGTTGATGGGCTCGATGTAGGTGGCATCGGCCATGACCGGGTCCGTCATGATGGTAGCCGGGTTGGAGTTCACCAGAATAACCCGGTAACCCTCTTCACGCAGGGCTTTACAGGCCTGGGCTCCGGAGTAGTCGAACTCGCACGCCTGCCCGATCACGATGGGGCCAGCGCCCAGGATCAGGATGCTTTTGATGTCGGTACGTTTTGGCATGTCTTGGTAAACCTGTCAGCAACTTTTGAATTCTTGCAGCGCAGAACGCAGCGCCTGTCGTTATCCGTGGTGATCCGGCGTTAGGCGGATCGTGCTTCCATCAACTGGATAAACTCGTCAAACAGGGGCGCTACATCACCGGGACCGGGGCTGGCTTCAGGGTGACCCTGGAAGCTGTAGGCCGCTTTATCGGTCAAACGGAGTCCCTGCAACGTGCCGTCAAACAATGACTTATGGGTTGCCTGGATGTTGTCAGGCAAGGTGGATGCATCTACCGCAAAGCCGTGGTTCTGACTGGTGATCATGACGACACCGCTTTCCATGTCTTGCACCGGATGGTTCGCACCGTGGTGGCCATGGTTCATTTTCATGGATTTGGCTCCACTGGCCAGTGCCAGCAGCTGGTGCCCGAGACAGATTCCGAAAACCGGAATGTCGGTTTCCAACACTTCTTTGATTGCGTTGATGGCGTAATCACACGGCTCCGGGTCGCCAGGGCCGTTAGACAGGAAGATGCCGTCGGGGTTCATGGCCAGTACTTCGGAGGCCGGGGTTTGGGCCGGTACAACGGTAATATCGCAGCCGCGGGCAGCGAGCATGCGCAGGATGTTGTACTTTACGCCATAGTCCCAAGCGACCACTTTGAATTTGGCATCAGTCTGCTCACCGTAACCAGTTGTCAGATCCCATTCGGACTGTTTCCACTGGTAGGGCTTTTCGCAGGTAACTTCTTTAGCCAGATCCATGCCTTTGAGGCCGGGGAAGGCTTTTGCGAGCTCAAGCGCGCGCTCAGCTGTGGCGTTCTCGCCTGCCAGGATAGCGCCATTCTGGGAGCCTTTGTCACGTAGAATGCGGGTCAGGCGGCGGGTATCGATGTCGGCGATGCTTACGATGTTGTTGCTTCGCAGGTAGTCTTCGAGGCTACCCTGGCTGCGCCAGCTGCTGGCAACGAGGGGTAGGTCACGAATGATCAGGCCTGCGGCGTGTACGCGGTCGGATTCCACGTCTTCTTCGTTAACGCCGGTGTTGCCGATGTGGGGATACGTCAAGGTGACGATTTGGCGCGAGTATGACGGGTCGGTCAGGATTTCCTGGTAGCCGGTCATGGCGGTATTGAATACCACTTCGCCGCTGGTTTCTCCGTCTGCGCCGATGGCGGTGCCGTAAAACAGGCTTCCGTCTGCGAGTGCAAGGATTGCTGGTGTACTCAAGGCTTGTATCCTCATCGAGTGGCGTAAGTTCGTCACGAACAGGAACGCAAGCGCAAAGTCAGGTTGCAAAAAAGCGAGACTGAGTGGTGGCTCGGTCCCGCTTTTCTAGAAACTTTTCAAAGGTACGCTTGGTGCAAAAAAATCGACTTATTCTACGAATTTTGTCGCTTTTTGTCCATCGCGAATTATGGCTTGGCTTGATATAGGCAAACTTCAACTCCAACAAACTCAAACTCCGGCAGCGGCTTGCACGCTTGCCTTCCGGAAACCGCTACAAGCACATCCCTGTGCGCTTCTCTTCGGCCATCCATGGCCTACGACATTTCCGGAAGGCAAGCGTGCAATCCACCGCCTCCGAGTTAGCCTGCCAAATCTACCGAAGAATCAACCCTTCAGATTCAGCACATCCTGCATGTCGTACAAGCCTGCCGGCTTATCTTTCAACCACAGGGCAGCGCGCATCGCACCTTTAGCGAACGTCATGCGACTGCTGGCTTTGTGAGTCACTTCGATGCGCTCGCCTTCGGTGGCGAACAGCACGGTGTGATCACCCACAACATCACCGGCGCGGATGGTTTCGAAGCCGATTTCTTTGCGGGTGCGTTCACCGGTGAAGCCTTCACGACCGTAAACGGCACACTCTTTCAGGTCACGCCCCAGTGCGTCGGCAACGACTTCGCCCATGCGCAGTGCGGTTCCGGAGGGTGCGTCTTTTTTGTGGCGGTGATGCGCTTCAATGATTTCTACGTCGTAGTCGTCACCCAGTGTTGCCGCTGCGGTTTTGAGCAGGTTCAGCACCACATTTACGCCCACACTCATGTTGGGCGCGAACACTACGGGAACCGACTCCGCCGCTTGGGCAAGCTGCTCTTTTTCGGCGTCGGTCATGCCGGTGGTGCCGATCACGAGCATTTTGCCATTGGCTTTGCAGAACTCGGCGTTTTCCAATGTCAGATCCGGGAAGGTGAAATCGACCAGTACGTCGAAGTCGTCTTTCACGTCCGCCAGACTGGCCGCCAGTTTAACGCCGGTTTTGCCAATGCCTGTCATGTCGCCAGCGTCTGCACCAATAAGACTGCTGTCCGGTTCAACAACCGCGGCGCCCAGCTCAAGGCCTTCGGTGCCGTCTACCGCTTCGATCAATACCTTACCCATGCGCCCGGCGGCGCCAATGATTGCTACCCGCATCAGCTCTGTCCTCAGAATTTCATTTCGTCAAAGAAATTTTTCACACCCTCAAACCAGGAGGTTTTCTTCGGAGCATGCTCGGAACCGTTTGAATCGTCCAGCGTCTTCTGGAATTCGCCCAGCAATTCTTTCTGTCGCTTGGTCAGGTTCACCGGGGTCTCTACCATCACTCGGCACAGCAAATCGCCAGCTGGGCCACCGCGTACCGGGCTAACACCCTTGTTACGCAAGCGGAACAGTTTGCCGGTCTGGGTTTCGGCCGGGATTTTCAGTTTCACCCGGCCATCCAAAGTCGGCACCTCCAGCTCGCCACCCAAGGCGGCATCGACGATGCTGATGGGCACTTCGCAGTAGAGGTTGCGGCCATCGCGGGTAAAGATTGCGTGTTCGCGCACTGCCACCTGCACGTACAGATCGCCTGGAGGCCCACCATCGACACCCATTTCGCCTTCGCCGGACAAGCGAATGCGATCGCCGGTATCCACTCCCGGTGGCACTTTTACCGACAGAGTTTTCTCTTGTCTTACGCGGCCTTGACCATGGCAAGCCTTACACGGGTTCTTGATGATCTGACCCGAACCACGACACGTTGGGCAAGCCTGCTGCACAGTGAAGAAACCCTGCTGCATACGCACCTGCCCCATACCCTGACAGGTTCCACAGGTTTCCGGGCGGGAGCCTTTTTCAGCACCGCTACCGTCACAGGTCTCGCATTCCTTATGGCCGGGAATGGTGATTTTGACGTCTTTACCTTTGACCGCTTCTTCAAGGTCCAGCTCCAGCGTGTAGCGCAGATCGGAACCCCGAGTGTTGCGGGCGCGACCACCGCCGCCACCGAAGATGTCACCAAATACATCCCCGAAGATGTCTGAGAAGTTGCCACCGCCGCCGAAGCCGCCACCGCCGGCCTGGCCGTCAACGCCAGCGTGTCCGAACTGGTCATAGGCTGCACGCTTGTTGGCATCCATCAGCACTTCGTAGGCTTCGCTGGCCTCTTTAAACTTGTCGTCGGCGTCTGCATCGTCCGGGTTGCGGTCGGGATGATATTTCATGGCGAGCTTACGGTACGCCCGCTTGATTTCTTTATCTTCCGCGTCCCGGGAGACCCCAAGTACTTCGTAATAATCGCGTTTGGCCATGCTTAAAATCCTGTTGCTATAACGCGGAAAACGCGGACATCAGCCCGCGCTTTCCAACTACCTGATGTACTTAGGATTTACTTCTTGTCGTCTTTGACTTCTTCGAACTCGGCATCGACGGCATCGTCGGCTGCCTGAGCTTCTTCGCCTTCCTGGCCTGCGGCTTGCTCAGCCTGATCCGCGTACATCTTCTGCGCCAGCTCGGAGGATACTTCGGTCAGCTTCTGAGTCTTGGCTTCGATATCATCTTTATCGCTGCCAGTCAGAGCTTCCTCGAGATCCTTGATCGCAGCTTCGATAGACTCTTTCTCGCTATCGCTCACTTTGTCGCCCGCTTCGCTCAGGGTCTTGCGCACAGCGTGAACCATGCCGTCACCCTGGTTGCGAGCCTGAATCAGCTCTTCGAACTTGCGATCTTCCTCAGCGTTCGCTTCGGCGTCTTGTACCATTTTTTCGATTTCGTCATCGTTCAGGCCAGAAGAAGCCTTGATGACGATGGACTGCTCTTTACCAGTCGCCTTGTCTTTCGCAGACACGTTCAGAATACCGTTCGCGTCGATATCGAACGTCACTTCGATCTGCGGAACACCGCGCTGCGCCGGCGGAATGTCAGCCAGGTCAAAGCGACCCAGCGACTTGTTCTGCGCCGCTTGCTTACGCTCACCCTGAACAACGTGAATGGTTACCGCTGTCTGGTTGTCTTCCGCCGTGGAGAAAGTCTGGGACTTCTTGGTCGGAATCGTGGTGTTCTTGTCGATCAGCGGAGTCGCTACGCCACCCATGGTTTCGATACCGAGGGTCAGCGGAGTTACGTCCAGCAGCAGAACGTCTTTTACGTCACCAGACAGTACCGCACCCTGAATCGCAGCACCCATAGCTACCGCTTCGTCCGGGTTCACGTCTTTACGCGGCTCTTTGCCGAAGAACTCTTTCACTTTTTCCTGAACCAGCGGCATACGAGTCTGACCACCAACCAGGATCACTTCGTCAATTTCAGAAGCGCTCAGGCCAGAGTCTTTCAGAGCCACTTTACACGGCTCAAGGCTACGCTGAACCAGATCCTCTACCAGAGATTCCAGCTTGGCACGGGTCAGCTTGACGTTCATGTGCTTAGGACCGGTTGCGTCTGCAGTTACGTAAGGCAGGTTCACGTCGGTCTGCTGGCTGCTGGACAGTTCGATCTTGGCTTTTTCGGCCGCTTCTTTCAGACGCTGCATCGCCAGCGAGTCGCCACGCAGATCGATGCCGCTGTCTTTCTTGAACTGGTCTGCCAGGTATTCGATAACCTTCAAGTCGAAGTCTTCACCACCCAGGAAGGTGTCACCGTTGGTAGCCAGAACTTCAAACTGGTGCTCGCCGTCTACGTCGGCAATTTCGATGATGGACAAGTCGAAGGTACCACCACCCAAGTCGTATACAGCAACCGTGCGGTCACCGCTTTGCTTGTCCATACCGTAAGCAAGCGCAGCTGCAGTCGGCTCGTTGATGATCCGCTTAACTTCCAGACCGGCGATCTTACCGGCGTCTTTCGTGGCCTGACGCTGGCTGTCGTTAAAGTAAGCCGGTACGGTAATAACCGCAGCACTTACCGTTTCGCCCAAGTAGTCTTCTGCAGTTTTCTTCATCTTTTTCAGAGTTTCTGCAGAAATCTGCGGCGGAGCCATTTTCTGGCCTTTAACATCTACCCACGCATCACCGTTGTCTGCTTTAGTGATTTTGTATGGCACCATCTTGATGTCTTTCTGCACGACATCGTCTTCAAAACGACGACCGATCAGACGCTTGATGGCATACAAAGTGTTGTCGGGGTTAGTCACCGCCTGACGCTTAGCTGACTGACCAACCAGTGTTTCACCATCATCGGTGTACGCAATGATGGAAGGCGTGGTGCGATCGCCCTCGGCGTTTTCAATTACCTTTACCTTGTCGCCGTCCATTACGGCCACACAGGAGTTGGTGGTTCCGAGGTCAATACCGATAATCTTGCTCATAAATTCACTCCAAATCTTGCTGAAATCTGCCGGTAGTGCGGACACCCCGGTTGCTTCTGTTTAATGGCTATATTGGCGCTTTATTCGGCTTTTCAAGCCTGCTCGTCGATTTTTGGTGCACTTTCTGCCTTCGCCACCACAACCATGGCCGGACGAACCACGCGCCCGTTCAGCAGGTAGCCTTTCTGCACAACCGCCACGACACTGTTGGGTTCGGCATCAGGCGCGGGCACCATTGACATTGCTTCATGCTGCTGCGGATCAAACGGTTCGCCAACGGGGTTCAACTGCTCAACATTGAATTTTTTGAGGCTGCCCAAGAACAGGCTCAGGGTCATTTCCACACCCTGACGCATGGAAGCGACCAGCTCGCCCGACTCTTCATTCCCTTCGGTGCTCTCAACCGCCTTTTCCAGACTGTCGGCAACCGGCAAGAGCTCTTTTACGAACTTTTCCAAAGCAAACTTATGCGCCTTTTCAACATCCAGTTCTGCTCGACGACGCACGTTTTGCATCTCAGCCTGTGCGCGCAAAGCCTGATCCTGGTACTCCTGCAATTGAGCTTTCAGAGCATCCAACTCAGACCCTTCGCCGGCGTCAACCTGCGCTTCGGAACCCTCTTGCTCGGCAGCCTGCTGCTCGGCGTTCGCTGCCGCCTCTTCTATTTCTACCTGCTCTTCTACTTGCTCGTTGCGCTTATCGTCAGCACTCATGATCACTCCTAATACGTTTTCCAGCGCCCGAAGGCACGCGGCGAATAGAGCCCACCGATCAAAACGGCAGGAAAATATGCTTTGCGAACCGATATGGGGTTCCGGGGTTCAGATTCAACCTTTCCCGAAACGGATTCTTTCGTTTTTTTGCAAACCAACATTTGCAAACCCCAAAATCACTGTATATATTCACAGCAACTGTATAGGCGAACAGTATTATTTTTCAGTAGCCCCATCAGGCCCAAGCAGAGGTATCGGCATGCTTACACAACTTACCGTTTCCAACTACGCCATCGCCGAACGCGTTGAGCTGCAATTCAATAAAGGCATGACAGCACTGACCGGCGAAACCGGTGCTGGTAAATCCATTGTTCTGGATGCCTTGGGCCTGGCCATGGGCGGTCGCGCCGACGCTGGTGCTGTGCGCCACGGCGCCAAGCGTGCCGATATCACCGCCAGCTTCGACATTTCCAATATCCCCGAGGCGGGTAAATGGCTCGAAAGCCACGATCTGGATGAGAAGAGCGAATGCATCCTGCGCCGTACCATTAGTAAAGACGGCCGCTCCAAAGCTTTTATCAACGGTCAGCCGTCGCCGTTGTCGCAACTGAAAGAGCTGGGCGGGTTGCTGATGGATATCCACAGCCAGCACCAGCATCAGTCTCTACTTCGCAAAGAAACTCACCGCAAACTGCTGGATGAGTTTGCCGGTGCCGAACAGCTGGCAGAACAAACGAAAGCTGCCTGGAAAAACTGGCACCAAACCCAGCAAAAACTTCGACAGCGGCAGCAGAATGCCGATGAAACCGAAGCCAAACTTCAGCTTTTGCGATATCAGGTAGAAGAACT
>Ga0208435_100376_pt1 | contig 13115 bp, 6 predicted proteins | sample 24_taG_FD_184097 | JGI IMG/M metagenome (GOLD analysis project Ga0208435, IMG submission 184097) | Marine viral communities from Cariaco Basin, Caribbean Sea - 24_WHOI_OMZ (SPAdes) (version 2) | ecosystem: Environmental > Aquatic > Marine > Oceanic | place: Caribbean Sea: Cariaco Basin | collected...
CGGATATGCGGGCCGAGCGATTCTACCTGGCCCCGTCTGAGGAAACCTTTCCGGCCATGGGCAGCCTTGTGCAGGAAGCTCCTGAAGCTGTGGGTGAACAAAGTACCATCCAGTATCCGCTTAACGGGCTGTGTTCGTTCAGCCTGAACCAGTGGACGGCAGGCTTTGTCGGCCTGATGCCGATTCCCTGCGCTGAAGACAACAGTTATGCAGAAGCAGAAGCCATCAAGTTCGAACTGCCGGCAGGGGAAGACGGGCTATACCTGAATGGCCCCATGCAGGCCGACTTGTGGGTTTCTACCACCGCTTTTGATGTGCAGCTTTCCGTGCGGCTGGACACCGTGCACCCGGACGGCTCCACCAGCCCCATCACCAATGGCTTGCTGACAGCCAGCATGAGCACCGTCGATGAAAGCCGCTCCCGTTTCGTAAACGGCGAAATGATCCAGCCCTGGCACACCTACAGCCAGGAAGGTGTTCAGCAGCACGACCCCGGCGAGATTCGCAAGGTTTCCGTAGAAATCTTCCCGAGCAGTGCCTACATACCACCGGGTTCCAGCCTGAGAGTGTCAGTGAACACCAGCAACATGGCTCAGGGCATACCGCCACTGATCACCACCCTCAAATCCGCCCTCGGCGTGATGACCCTGCACACCGGCCCGGAAACACCCTCCAGCCTGGTGCTCCCGGTAGTCCCCGCCGCCAACCTTTAACCCCCGGCGGGGTCAGACCCCCGATACATTTCACCGCTCGAAATGTACCGGGGGTCTGACCCGCTTTTAAATGTACCGGGGGTCTGACCCGCTTTTCACAACAAGAAACTGAGGAGACTGTATGACCACCAAAAACCATTTCCACAAAGCCGCGCTCGCGTCTGCGTTGCTGGCCGTCGCCCCGTTGACTGCGGATGCGGGTTTGTTGTCCGGCTTACTGAACGGAGGCGCGCAGGAGCCCGTTGAGGAGCAGGCTGATAACCGCACGATTCCCCAGCGGTACATTGTGACGGTGGATTCGTCCCTGTCATCGATTCTGGATGTGGGTGGCCCGCTGCTTGCCGGTATTGAACAACTGCTGAATGCCGTTGGTGGCGGAAAGGTTCTTTATTTGTACGAAAACGTGATGTCTGGCGCGACGGTTCAGCTTACGGACAGCCAGGCTCGGATGCTGGAGTCCCTGCCCGGGGTTGAGCGAGTAGAGCCGGATAGCTGGATGACGGCCAGCGGTACGCTCATTCAGCAGAATGCCACCTGGGGGCTGGACAGGGTAGACCAGGCCACGCTGCCGCTGGACAGCCAGTTTACCTATCCTGAACTTGCCGGGCAGGGCGTAAACGTTTACGTGCTGGATACCGGTGTTCTCAGCACCCACGCGGATTTTGAAGGGCGCGCCAGCGGGATGAACTTTCACGATGACAGCGGCCTTGCCGGACTGTCTCCGGGGCTGCCCATTGTAGGTGACCTTCTTAACCTTCTGCTTGGCGGTTTGCTGCCGTTTGAAAGTGAAGAGAGCATTTCCACCTACTCGGCAGAAGACTGTAACGGCCATGGTACCCATGTGGCCTCCACGGCTGCCGGGGAGGAGTTTGGCGTCGCCAAGGAGAGCAATATTATCGGCCTGAGGGTGCTGGGCTGTAACGGATCCGGTGCCACCAGTGCGATTATAGAGGCGCTGGACTGGATGGCCGAGAACGCCGAGAAACCGGCCGTAGCGAACATGTCGCTGGGCGGTGGCAGCTCCCAGACTCTGGATGAGGCGGTTCAGGCGGTAGTTGCCCGGGGAATACCGGTGGTGGTAGCCGCTGGCAATAGTAACGCAGATGCCTGCAGCGGATCGCCGAACAGAGTGCCGGAAGCGGTAACCGTAGGTGCAACCGACAACCGCGACCGCAGAAGCAGCTTTTCAAACCATGGAAGCTGTGTAGATATCATGGCGCCGGGCACAGATATCACCGCAGCCTGGTACACCGGTGATACCGACACCAACACCATCAGCGGCACTTCCATGGCATCACCCCACGTGGCCGGCGCAGTTGCCTTGATGCTGGGCCAGAACCCGAGCCTGAGCCCGGAGCAGGTTGACCAGGCCCTGAAAGCACAAGCAAGTACCAACCAGCTGCAAGACCTCAACGGTTCGCCAAACCGCCTCCTGAACGTTAACCCGTAACCACTGCGGGGTCAGACCCCCGATACATTTGCCATGGTGAAATGTATTGGGGGTCTGACCCGCTGTGACGAACTGCACACGGGCAATCCCCGGCGGTTTGTAATCGCGGGACGGGTGGTTATAATCGGCGCTGCTCAGGACGAGTGAGTTATAGCCATCTAAACTTCAGGGACCGAAGTCATGCCCCAGGCAAGCGGATTGCAGTTCACCGCCCGTGTAGGCGAATTCCCCTCTGATCACTTTTCGGTAGTTGGCTTCGCGCTGACCGAACAGCTGTCTTCCTTGTTTCATGGCCGGTTAGAGCTGGCCAGTACTGACCCAGACGTGGCCGCTGCCGACATTCTGGAACAACCGGTCGACCTGGTGGTTTGGCAGGATGGGCAACCGTTGCGCCGTTTCACCGGCGTGGTGAATGAGTTTGTCCGTGGCAACACCGGCCACCGTCGCACCCGCTACGAAGTGGTGATTCAGCCCCCGATGTGGCGCCTGGGCCTGATGCACAACAGCCGCATCTTCCAGACCCAGACCACCGATGCCATTGTGCGCACCTTGCTCGAAGAGCGAGGCATTGTTGACTCCATCTTCGACTTCAAACGCCCCCCAGAAGAACGCGAATACTGCGTTCAGCACCGGGAAAGCGACTTGCAATTCCTGGAACGACTGGCCGCCGAAGAAGGCTGGCATTACCGCTATCAGCACGGCAGCGTGGATGGTGAGGAACAACCAGCCCTGATCATTGCCGACCACCACGGCGATGCTCCGAAACTGGAATCTGTGACCTGCAACACCAAAGCCGGCGGCAACACCCAACAAGCCTGCGTATTCAGCTTTGCCTATGAAGAGCGGGTGCGTGCGTCCTCCGTGGCGATGAAGGACTACACCTTCAAGAACCCCGCCTATGCCCTGATGCACGAACACAGCGCGGGCGGTTTGAACCACCGGGAAGACTATCAACACTACGACTACCCCGGCCGCTACAAGGCCGACGCCAGTGGCGAACCGTTCACCCAGGCCAGACTGGACGCCCTGAGAAACGATGCCTCCCTCGCCAAGGGCAAAAGCAACCGACCGGACTTCACCCCCGGTGCCAAAGTGGAATTGCAGGACCACGACAGCCAGAGCCTGAACCGGGAATGGCTGCTGACCGCCATCACCCACACCGGCAAACAGCCCCAGGCCATGGAAGAAGAGGGTGGCAGCGAACCCACCAGTTACCACAACGACTTCACCGCCATCCCGGCCGATAAAACCTGGCGCCCGATGTGTGACCACAAGCCGACCATGGATGGCCCGCAAATGGCCATCGTCACCGGCCCCGAGGGTGAAGAAATTCACTGCGACCAGTACGGCCGCGTGAAAGTCAGGTTCCCCTGGGACCGTTACTCGAAGAACGACGAGCACAGCAGCGCCTGGCTCCGAGTCAGCCAAGGCTGGGCTGGCGGCCAATATGGCTTCATGGCCTTGCCGAGAATCGGCAACGAAGTCATCGTATCCTTCCTGGACGGCGACCCGGACCAGCCGATCATTACCGGAAGAACCTACCACGCCACCAACACACCGCCGTATGCGCTGCCGGAACACAAAACCCGGACCACATTAAAAACCAAAACCCACAAGGGCGAGGGCAGCAACGAACTCAGGTTTGAAGACGAAGCTGATCAAGAGCAAATCTACGTTCACGCCCAGAAAGACCTGGACCTGCTGACGGAAAACAACCGTACCGAAGTCATCAAGAACGACAGCCACCTGACGGTGGAGAGCCACCAGTTCAGCCATGTAAAAGCCGCTGAACACTGCACGACCGACGGTGAAAGCCGGCTTTCCGTGGGCGCAGACTGCAGCCAGACCATCGCCGGCAGTTTCCACCAGAAAACCGGCCGCACCATGGCCTCGGAAGCCGGTACAGAAGTTCATCATAAAGCCGGTGCGAAAGTGGTGCTGGATGCTGGGGCGGAGCTGACGATTTCTGGTGGTGGGAGCTTTATCAAGCTGGACCCCAGTGGGGTTACCTTGAGTGGGCCGGGGATCAAGATTAATTCTGGGGGGGCGCCGGGGAGTGGTTCAGGACAAAGTTCTGCTAATCCGGAACTACCAAACCTTGTTGGCAAAGATGGGACGGCAACGCCACAGCCTCCCGAACTGGCAATGGTCGGCCAGCGCAAAACTGCCTCTCCTGACCAGGTGGAGTTTGATCAGTTACCGGGCTCCGATCGAAAACTGATCATTGATGTGATTGGCGGGCATCTTGAGCGTGATTCTGTGGAAGCGATTAAAGGGACTGATGGGGAGGAAACTGTATGACAGATGCTGTGGATTTTGCAGATGAGTCCCGGGATCACTCGATTCTAAGAAGAGCAGATTACGACGATACCGATCCTAAGGATCTCGTACTGACTGTGCCCAAGCGCGATGGCGGCAAGATCGCGATTCCTCTTCTGAAGCACGCAAGATCTAACATCGAGCGTAAAGATCACCAGGATAATACCCTCGTAAGGATCAAGCCTCTGGCCGAGATCGCCAGCAACTTACCTGTTAGACGTGGCTCCAACGCCCCTGTTTACCAAGGGAAAGGTGTAGCACTGTTGCGGCCTGGCTTTCTTTATATTTTTCGCAAAGACAAGCTCTGGCGAGAATTAGAAATCAGTCAGAACTCCCAATTCAGCGATATCGATCTTCAGGCAGTGCGGGCGGAGGTTGGTGACCCAGAATCTGGCTTGAGAATGGTGCGCCCATCAGCCGGACAGTGGTTGGACGATGTGCTTGTTCCGGTGTTTCTCCAGGGGCAAGCGGTGATGCACGATTTCCGTATGGCCTACAGTGAAATCCAGTGGGATTGGGCCTACATCCAAAAACTTGAAGAGAGTGCAGCGACTCGTAATGCAAGGACGACGGGTGTGGGTCACGCCTGGGCTGTCACATCGGTTGATTCGTTGAGTTTTGAAACCGGATTTCCTGCATCACGTGTTGAAGATGTTCCGGAACTGAGGCACAGGGATCTGGGCATTGAACTGATGATAGAGAATCCCAGCGACTTCGTGCTCAGTTTTGAAAGACCGGGTGAAGACGAACTATGCAGCAAGCTTGCGAAGTTATTGGAGAGAAACGAGAAGCAGACAAGTGGGTCGGCGAACATTCTTGACCTTACCTGCCCACCTGGAGCGGATCTTTTGCAGCATCTTCGCTCGCAGAAGGGAGTCGTTTGCGTGGCTATCCCGGATCCGTTGTTCAGGTTACGCCACTCGTTGGCGCAGCTTCAATTGGCGCTTCACTATCTCGATGCTATTGATCTCTCCATACAGGAAAAGCCGCTGGTTCATTCAGCGATGCTGATACGTCAAACCTTGTTTGATCCGCAGGCATCTGACTCAAGCGATCAGATCGGAAAGCTGCGAGCAGCAGTAGATCAGGACAAGCTCAATCAAATCCTGGAGCATTCAGAGCGCCAGATGATGCTTGAGAAGATAACGGGGCATCTGAAGAAACTCGAAACACTGGTTGATAGCGGTGAGTTTGATTCAATCTGCGGTGATTACCTAGATCACACAGGGCTTGGCCCATGTGAAGCATTCTCTCTGCATACAGGTCTGCTCGACCTCATTCAGCAATTGCCCGGTATTTTCAGGGCGCAGGGGAAGGAGGCACCCAGTATTCTATCTAGGTTGCTAAAGCAGGGATTGGACAAGAGTTCGATTATTGCTGCTTTAGCTAATGAAGGATGTGCAGAGGGAGAAGTATCACCGCTGCTGGCGCATTTAAAAGCTCTATCTAACAAGCACGACACGCTCACAGAACAGCATCTGAGTGGACTGGGCCTGTCGGCCATTAGCACCATTGCGCAGCAGTTAAAGCATGAGGAGGCTGATTCTGACACTAATGATGACGGCAATTCTTCTGTTTCTGTTGGCTCTGCCGGCACTGTTGCGGGAATGCTTGAAACTGCGCTGGGTGGCTGGAGTGGGGCTGTTCTCAAGGTCGCTGATCGTTTACGTGAAAGTGGCGACTTGACGGCCATCAAGCTGGAGCGTGTGTTTGCCGCAGTCAGTGAAGCGGCTGATATTGCGGATCCAAAACTCGGCGGCGAACTAAGAGTGATGCGCCGGGATGCTGTAGACCTGACGCGCTTCAGCATTGTCGGAGTGCATGGGAAAGGACTCTCGTTTGGTTTGACTGACGCGGACCTTCAGAGTGAGGCGTTAACAAGGCGCAACGACTACCTGTTTGCTGATCGGGTTGACGCGGCTGGTAGAAAGGTTGCCTCCACCAGTCCGGCAAGGCTTGCTGATGAGGTTGGAGAAGCTGTGGTGAAGGCGGCTGCCCACACTTGGGTGTTTGTGTTGCCGATTGATCATCCGGAAGCTCTAAAGTTCAGTGCGTGGAAATTTGATTGGGCTAACAAGGCTAAGGCTGTTGCCGACGGTCCGGGGTTGTCTCGGGTTTTGGTGGGTTTGGCTGCATTTAATCTCATGACAGAGTTCTGGTCTTTGAAGGACTTAAAATCCAACAACCACGGTTTTTCAGCAGTAAAGATTTTTGGAGCGGGTTTAGACTTAGCTGCCGCTTTAATGAAAATACACACTATAACTTCTCCAGCGGATAGCAAGCTAGTATCAAAATTGATACTCAGGCCACTCTTTGAGATGAGATCAGTTCCGCTCATCGGACCGTTGATTCACGCACGCCTTGCACATGTTGGGGCGAGCACTATAGTGCGCTCGATGTCTTTGGTTAATTTCTTCGCCGCCGGTGTAATGGTAGGGATCAGTGCATGGGATTTTCGTAACAGTGTAGATCGAGGTGATTTTGACGCTGCTTTGGGGCATGGGCTAGCAGTTATTGGTGGAAGTATTTTCGTATTTTCCAAGCTAATGAAGGGGTTACTGTTCGTCCCTGGATGGGGGTGGGCATTGTTTGGGTTGGGGCTTGTTTTGGGTGGCAGCGTATATGCCGCCCTTGTGACCGATAGTGAATTTGAGCAAGTATTGAAACGTGGGCCTTTGGGGATTGGTCCGAGCCATCCGGGGCTTCCAAACGATGATGCATCGTATTACGCGCAGTTGCTTAGCGTGTTCTCACCGGTAAAAGTGAGCGCAAAACGTTACGCTGACTTGAGTCAAGCCGATAAGGCAATGTTTGCTGATCAAAACCCTTCACTAAATGACTACAGGGTGACGGTGAGCTCCCCATTAATCAGCCGATTTAAGTTTGGCAAGAGTGATTATGGCGGAGCCGCAGATATTGGAAACGGTAAAAAAGCGGGTTTACGTCTCGGTGTCCAAGAACTGGAATATACCCACACGACTATTCAGACCTCGAAAACAGCCGCTTGGAGTGCAGACCATTTCAGTTTGACTCGAAAAGTACCACTGAAACGGGTTACTGCCTGGGTCTCTATACCGGATGAGAATTCGGTCCATTTTATTGTTGAGCGAGAAATGACTGGGAGTGAGTTCAAGTCGCATAATTATAGTGAAAAAAGAACTATTAGTTTAAGGGTTGTATTGCAGGCCCGTATCGAAAGTGAAATCGGAGAGATCTGGTTTCCCGCTCCAATATTAGATCATTATGAACCGTTTGAGGTGGCGCGTCATGAGGTGTTGCCCGATAAAATGCAACACTCACTTAATCCCTTCAACAATGATCCTGTACCGTACTGGATTGTTAAAGAGGTAACGGTGTGAGTCAAAGCGAAGAAAAAATCAGAAATCATAATAGTGAGTTGTGTAATAGTCAGATTTCGGCTGTTCCTGAGCCTGTGAAGAGTAGACGGCGTCTTGGTCAAGATATCCAGCCAGTTGGGGATTATGCGGAGATTGAGCCTTACTATAGGGTTTGTGAGGATGTAGGTGAAGTTCAACATCAGGATCAGAGCGATCCCGATGCCTTCCATTCGAGTGATTGGTGGTGGGACGAGCGCCAGATTCGGTTTCTCAATGGTAAAGCGTTTATCGGGCTTTCTATACTGCTATTATTTATACCATATACATGGGGAGGCGTAGTATTAGTCGGTGGTGGAATCTTAACTGTATACAATGCAATCCTATTTACGGTTGATGCGGAATACTTGCTCCGGGTAATCGCTATTCTTATCGTAATGGTGATTTGGATTCCGCTGTCACTATACGTCATCATAAAAACCATGCCTTGGGTTATGGGCGCATTCGCCTTGTTATTGAAACCTTTTGACAAACTCCTCAGCAAGCTCCTGGACCGAGGCCTCGAAGCGGGCGAAAGCTTCTTCAGTCGTGAGACCGGCCAGGTAAGTTTCGCTATGCCGGGCGGCAAGAAACTGACAGCACCCTTTGAGGAGTTCGATGCCTACGTGGAGCGAGTCATTGAAGCCGGCGGTGTCTTTTATCGCCTGATGTTCGTGCATCGCTATACCGCCAAAGAATTCAGCCAGACGTCCCTGAGCCGGGTCGAGCCATCGAAGGAAGAGGTGATGGCGCTGTGGGACATGCTTCAACGCTACATGGACACCTCCCAGCCCCTACCTGATGTGCCAAGGCTGGAGCCGTTCCGGCATCTGGATCCGGTCACTGCGGAGCATGACGAGCGCATCGGGCGTAATCCTCGGTTTTGGAGAGACTTGGATCTGGAAGCCTGGAAAAAAGGCGAAGGTGCTGAGTGGTTGAAGCGCCAGGTGGAGTATCCGTGGGATAAGCGCCGTTGCAAGCTCACTCCGCAACTGGGCAAGATTTCGATGGATGAATACCGCAAACTACGACCGGCCGAGGCTTGGCCGATTTGATGCCTTGGCCTCTGCCCACAATTTGAGGGGGTAGCAGCTGGGGTGTGGGCCTCGGGCCTGTCGCTATTGCGCAGGCCACTCCCCCGGCACCACAAACCACCGCCCCCTCTCAACCCAACACCCAAGCCCCGGTTGCCACTCCACCCGAGCAAACAACACCGGCACGCCTTTGGCCTTCACAAACTCCAGCGCCTCCCGTGCAGCTCGAACATCCGGCTGCTCACTCTGCCTCCAGGGCCCAATCCAATGGGGCTTTTTCAACGGCACCCAGCCGGTCAGGTCTGAGTTCTCCAAATCGCGGGCATAGCACCAGCGCCCTTGCAGGTGCTCCGTCGGCACGTAATCCGGCAGTTCCACCCGATCACCGGGATAGAACAGGTAACCCGGCATAAACACTTTCGGGGTAATGGCCTCTGAAATCCCCAGCTCTGCCAGCAATGCCTGAGCCTCCACCCGCTGCGCCATGGGGCTTTGGTGGTTCAGTATTCGGTCTGCTTTCAGGTCCAGCCGGTCCTTTGCGTTGGGGCCGTACCATCGGGTGCCGGTTTCGTCTTCGTTCACGCCCAGATAGTATTTAATGGCGATCTCGTGGTGTTCCAGGCAACCGGTCTGGCGGTTACGCACTACGAAGTCCAGCTCGCCAATGGTTCGGTTATCGGCTTTAATTTGCTGGTTCTTCAGTAACAGCTCCCACCCCAGCAGGTCCTTCAGAAGTACTTCATACAAGCGCTCAAAGTAATGGCCTAACCTGCGCTCTGCGGGCTGGGCTAGCCTTGCGGACATGGCTTTCGGTTGTTGGTCCCAGTGCTGCAATCTTTCCAGGTAGTCGTCCGGTAACCATTGCGGCGGATAGAAAGACACAGGGGCTTCGAGCAACTGCGGTGCACAGCACAGCCACGCCAGGTGGCGCACGGCCGGTGTCTGAAAGGTGAGTGGGGTTTCGGTATCTGCGTTTGTCGTCATGGCCCGAGAATAACGTAAACTGTGGTGGTTTAAGAGCCATTAAATTCAGGAGCCAACCATGCAATACCTGCACACGATGATTCGGGTCAGCAATCTGGACGACACACTCCATTTCTTCTGCGACCTGCTGGGTATGGTGGAGATTTCTCGTAAAGACAGTGAGAAAGGCCGTTTTACGCTGGTGTTCCTGGCGGCCCCGGAAGACGAAGCCCGTGCCCGTGAAGACAGGTCGCCGATGATTGAACTTACCTATAACTGGGACCCTGAGGAGTACACTGGCGGCCGGAATTTCGGGCACCTGGCATTCCGGGTGGACAACATTTATGCGCTGTGCGAAAAGCTGCAGGCCAACGGCGTTACTATCAATCGCCCGCCTCGGGATGGCCATATGGCCTTTATCCGCACGCCGGATAATATCTCGATTGAACTGCTGCAGAAGGGCGATGCACTGCCGGCTCAGGAGCCCTGGGCCAGTATGGAAAACACCGGTACCTGGTGAAGCCATGGAGTCTATTGGCCAGACTAAAGTGAGACTTAATTCACATTTTTGACGCAGGCCTCGGGCGATTTGACCAAGGCCCTGAAGCATAACACTCGCTTATCATTTGTTGCGCTATGTAACGCTCTGTTACTAACACAACAACAAATGAGGTGGTCGTTATGTTCTCCAGAAACGCTCTGGTTGCAGCCGTTATGCTGGGTTTGGTGGGGTGCGGGGGTTCCGGTTCAGAGAACGCTTCCGATAATACCAATGCCCAGGGCCCGGGGCCGACGGTTCCGGGCACTACGCCGCCCGGTCAGTCCGATGGCAACAAAGGTCTGCCAACAGGTGAGGGCGAGGTGCGGGTTCTGTCCAATCGCGCCGATCTGATCAGCGGTGGCGATGCCCTGATCGACATCGAGGCTGCCAACCCGGAGGCTGCCCGTGTGTTGCTGAACGGCCAGGATATTACCGGGCAGTTTACCTTGATGGAGCAGGGGCAGCTGCGTGGCCTTGTTACCGGCCTGGCGTTGGGCGAGAACACGCTGGAAGTGCTGCTGGATAATCGCAGTAGCCGGCTGGTGAAGACCATCACTAACCACCCGAAAGGTGGGCCGGTATTTTCGGGCCCCCAGGTTCAACCCTGGACCTGCACCAACGCCGCTGCGGTGGACGAGCAATGCAACCAGCCTGCGGAATACCGCTTCAAGTATGTTCCTGCGGAGCGCTTTACCCGGCGGTTGTTCACCGAGTTTGATCCGCAAGACCCCGGCCTGCCGGATGCTTTTTTGCCTTACGACCCGGAAAACCCTCCCGCCGATGACGACATCGCCACCGTGACCACCGACGAAGGCGTTGAAATGCCGTTCATCGTTCGTGTGGAAACCGGTGTGCTGAACCGGGACCGTTACCAGGTAATGTCATTGTTCCAGCCTGGAAACGACTGGACCGCTCTGAATCCCCAGGAGCAGTGGAACGGGAAAGTACTGGTTCATCACGGCGGTAACGTGGGGGTGAGTTACGGTATGGGCAGTCCGCCCAATGGCGATATCTCCGGCGCGACCAATGGCAACGAACTGTTGTTGGGGGACAGTATTTCCGTTGCGCTGGCCCGGGGTTTTGTAACCCTGTCCACCGCCCAGGCCAACCTTGGCCACAACGTGAATCTGGTGACCGCTGCCGAGTCTTTGATGATGGCCAAGGAACACATCATCGAGAACTATGGCCCTGTTCGTTACACCATTGGCACAGGCTGCTCGGGCGGGGCGATTGCCCAGCAACATATTGCCAATGCCTACCCGGGTATTTATCAGGGGCTGATCGTTCAGTGTTCCTATCCCGACGTCTGGACCACGGCTACCCAGTTTGCCGACTACAACCTGATCAGCAACTACCTTGGGCTACAGATGCCGGAGGGTCCGGAAGGGTTCTTCTCCTTCATGACGGATCTGCTGACCAACGGCCTGCTGCCAACGCAGTGGCCCTTTATCTACGGGCATTTGCCCATCAATCCCGTGGTTTCCGACATGGCCTTCTTCCCGGCGGCTTACCCAGACCAGGAAGATTGCCCGCGTCTTAAGGATGGTGTTGAGGTTTATCATCCGGAAGAGCGACCGGGCGGCCTGCGCTGCGGGTTGATCGATTACATGGTCAATCAGTTTGGTGAGCGGCCACCGGAGGTGTGGTCTGAGAATGAGCAACTGCTGGGGAGGGGTTTCGCCGGCATTCCGCTGGATAACGAAGGGGTTCAGTACGGCCTCAGAGCGTTGCAGAAAGGTTTGATTACCGGCCGGCAGTTCCTGGACCTGAACCGGAACATCGGTGGCTTCAACGTGGATATCAAGTATCAGCCCGAGCGTACCCAGGGCGATATCCAGGCGATCACCAATGCCTACCGGACCGGCGCGATCAACACCGGGGAAAACTTCGAAGGCGTGCCGATTATTGACCTGCGTGGGCCAGACCCAGGTTTCGCCCACGATGCCTACCACTCCTGGCAGACCCGGGCGCGCATAGAAGCAGTGCAGGGGCATTCCCTCAACCATGTGATCTGGTACGGAGCCTTCCCCATTGCTGGCGATACCGTGTTCACCACGGAAGCACTCCTGGTGATGGACCAGTGGCTGGAGGGGATAGAGCAGGATGAACAGGGTGGCGAGTTGCCGGAAAAACTGGTTCGAAACCGCCCGGATACTGCTCGCGATCGCTGTCTCTCTTTGTCTGGAGTAACGGCTGAGTCCGGCCTGGTGCTGCCGTTGACGGGTGGCTTGCTCTACCCGGATCCGGTTGTTCCGGGGCTGGAGTATTTGCCCACCTTGCCGCCGGAAGTCGGCCAGATTCTGGATGTTGTGACTGGCCAGGTGTGCGGTTTGGATCTTGGCGCCCTTGGCTTGCCCTCTCGGGTGACCGATCTGCTGGCGCCGATCACAGACCCGATTGTCAAAGCTCAGGCACTGCTGGTGCAAACCCGCTTCGGCACCCCGCGCACAGTTGCCGGCGATGATATCCGTACCCTGAACAACAAATGCCAGCTGAAAGCGGTTGATCCGGCCGATTACCCTGTCAATCTGACAACAGGAGTGCTGAATTCTGAAAACTTCGCCAAGCGCGTGGCAGAGATCTTCCCCAACGGTGTTTGTGATTACAGCAAGCCGCCGGTAGGGCAGGTGCCTACGCAAGTCTGGTTGCAGTACGGCAACTCGGAGCAAGTTGTCTACGGAGGGGAGCCGTTACCTGAGTCGGAAACGGCCGTGAGCGGCT
>Ga0208435_100377_pt1 | contig 13112 bp, 5 predicted proteins | sample 24_taG_FD_184097 | JGI IMG/M metagenome (GOLD analysis project Ga0208435, IMG submission 184097) | Marine viral communities from Cariaco Basin, Caribbean Sea - 24_WHOI_OMZ (SPAdes) (version 2) | ecosystem: Environmental > Aquatic > Marine > Oceanic | place: Caribbean Sea: Cariaco Basin | collected...
ATTGATTCAGGTGCTAGCTTTGATAAAGGGGCTTTTAATAAAGGGCAAGGTAGTAAAAAAATAGATAATCAAGGTACAAGTGGCACATCATCGGCCTTGTCATTTTCATCAATCACCTCAACAACGCCTTCATTGACCAGTATTAATAATCCGCTTAATCAAGTGCAAAGCTTTGAGCGTAGCACGGCTAAAGTATCGCTTGAGATACAAGTCAATAATTTGTTAGGTGAGCATATACGTATTCATCAGCAGACCTTAACCTTTGCCGTCGATGATTTCTTAAGTCGTTTACATCATCATGATACCCAAGTTATCCCTGCCTATAGACGCTATCTGGCCATGCGCTCAGAGATATTGCATGATTCAAAAGAGACGTTGCGACTGGACGAATTTATGCCGCGTCCATTGTCTTCATTTGTGCGTAACCGTCTGATTAACGAGAGCTACCTACCACTTATCGGTGACAATCTTGCCAAACAGATGGGCACGGTCGGTGAAGATAAGCGTACCGATTTGATGGGTATCCTCATGATGATATCGCCACCAGGTTATGGTAAAACCACTTTGATGGAATACGTGGCAAATCGTCTTGGCCTTATCTTTATGAAGATTAACTGTCCGTCACTCGGTCATGATGTGACGTCCTTAGATCCCGAAAAAGCACCCAATGCCACTGCGCGAGAAGAGTTGAATAAAATCAACTTGGCCTTTGAGATGGGTAATAACGTCATGCTTTATCTCGATGATATTCAGCATACGCATGCGGAATTTTTGCAGAAATTTATCTCGTTGGGCGATGGTACACGCCGTATCGATGGTGTCTGGCAAGGTAAGACTAAAACCTACGACATGCGTGGCAAAAAGTTCTGTGTGGTCATGGCGGGTAACCCGTACACCGAAAGCGGTGAGGCCTTTAAAGTCCCTGATATGCTCGCCAACCGCGCCGATATCTATAACTTGGGCGATATTATGAGCGGCATGGAAGAGGTATTTGCGCTCAGTTATATTGAAAACTCGCTCACTTCTAACACCGTTCTCGCGCCACTGGCCAACCGCGACCTAGCGGATGTCCATCGTCTCATCAAAATGGCGAAAGCGGAAAATGCGAATCTTGCACAAGCCCAAAGCGGTGATTTGACGTATCCGTATAGCACTTCAGAGATTAATGAGATTGTCGCGATCTTGCGTCATATGTTTACGGTGCAAGAGGTTATTCTAGACGTTAACCAAGCGTATATTGCTTCTGCCTCGCAAGATGACAAGTACCGCGTTGAGCCGATATTTAAGCTGCAAGGCAGTTACCGTAATATGAATAAGATGACCGAAAAGCTGTCGGCGGTCATGAATAAGAGTGAGCTGAATCAGCTGATAGACGATCACTATTTGGGCGAGTCACAGCTATTGACCCAAGGCGCAGAGAGTAATCTGCTCAAGCTTGGTGAGATGCGCGGTGTCTTGACCGAAGCAGAAATGCAGCGCTGGGCGCAAATCAAAGCCGACTTCTTGCGTAACAAAGCCATGGGCGGAGAAGATGGCGACACAGGCGCGCGTATCGTCGCCCAATTGGTTGATTTGGCCAGTGGCTTCAATGCCATCAGTAGCCAGTTTGAAAAATACTTAACGAAAAATGATCCTGAACAAATTGCTCGTTTACGAGAAGCAGGACAACAAGCGCAACTCGATGCCCAGCTAAACGCTCAATTAGAAGCACAGAAAATCCTTGCTGATAGCGTGCTCAACAATGCCAAAGCCGTCAGCGATAGTATCGATAATGGCTTTGAGAAAAGTCTGAATCAGCTGATGCAAATATATAAGCATGATCACAATACTGAGAAGGCAGAAGGTGAGTATCACAAGCAAAACCAAGAGGTGCAAAAAGCACTGATGGTGCAGCTGGTCAATGCCGTTGAAGAGCTGGCACAGAAAATGGCGAATAGCTTGTCTAATAGTTTAACTGAGACTCTAGCTAAGAATGGAGAGAATCAAACTGCAGATAGCGATGCGACTGACATCACTCAGCAGACCGCACTTATGGCAACTGCCCTCAAGCAAGCATTAGAGCCATTGACGATGCGGATGGATGAGAAGCTGGCGATTGATACCAGTACCGATCAATCAGGCAAGCTAATCGTCAATAGCCTCAACAGACTCAATAAAATCTTTGACGACTATGATTAATAGCTACTGATTAATGGCTGACGATTAATTATTAACGCTTACGAGCAATGCTGATGACTTGCACTTATGAACATCACTTATGAATAGCACTATAAATAGGGCTGATAGTTAAGAGACAGTGGTAATATAGTCGGCAACAGCTACTTTGGATACAATGATGGCGAGTAAGCGTGCTACAAACAGTAGGTAAAGAAAGCCTGACACCGTATCCGATGATAGTGAATCGACTATATCAAACCAATGAGAAAATTATGGCGCACAAAAAGAAGAACGTCCGCAAAAAACTTTGCCCTGTCTGCGAGCGCGAGTTTAGTTGGACTAAAAAGTTGGATAAAAACTGGGAGAGCATGGTCTATTGCTCCGACCAATGCCGACGGGTGAAAAAGTATGAAGGGCTAGATCATCAAAAAGAAGATAAGTAGTCGTTAGTAATGAAATAGAGCTATGTAGACATAAGGGAGCAGACGATGGCACATAAAAAGGTAAACCTACCGCAAAAAACCTGCCCCGTCTGTCAGCGCCCGTTTACGTGGCGTAAAAAATGGGAGAAGGATTGGGAGCAGGTGATTTATTGTTCGGAGCGGTGTCGGCGGGGTAAGGGTAAAGTAGAATAAACAGAACATTGAACAATTTTAATATACATCAGGGACGAGTATGCATCTATCAAATATAAAGTTATGGAATTATCGTAAATTTGGTTCAAAAACTTTTGAACTTTCTAAGCCAAGTCTCAATCTTGAATTTACCAAAGGGCTTAATGTTATTATTGGTGAAAATGATTCAGGTAAGACTGCAATTGTCGATGCTATTAAACTGGTCTTAAAAACGCACAGTTATGATTACATTCGAGTGGAAGATGAAGATTTTTTCCAAGACTCTTTAAGATTCAGGATTGAGCTTAAGTTTTCAAATTTATTAGACGAAGAAGCTGCACATTTCACAGAGTGGTTGGGTTGGGATACAGACAATGGTGGAAAAGTAACTCCGTATCTAAAACTTATATATGACGTTCGCCGAATAAAAGAGAGAGTGCTACCTTCTGATGTTAGAGCAGGCGCAGATGATGAGGGTTATCCATTAACAGCCGAAGCAAGAGATTACTTGAAAGCTACTTATTTAAAACCATTCAGAGACGCTAAAAACGAGTTAGTAGCAAAGAGAAACTCCCGATTAGCTCAAGTCCTTTTAGGAGATGTGGCATTTAAAGGAAAAGAAGACAACCATGAATTACTCAGTTTGTTCAAACAACTTAACAGTAGTATGACTGAATATTTTGAAGGTAATTTGCAAGTCAATAGTCCTGTGCCCACTAGTAGTTCAACAGTTCCGCAAGATGGTAAAAAAATAAAAGACAATATCGATAAGTATGTACAGAACTTTTACGGTGCACATGCTGAAACCGAGTTTTTCGCAAGTGAGAATACTTTAAAAAGCATTCTCGAAAAATTGACCCTTGGGCTTAAAAATGAAATTAATCTTGGTTTAGGAACGCTAAATCGTCTATTTATGGCGACTGAATTATTACATTTGAATAAGCAAAACTGGACAGGTTTACGTCTTGGTTTGATTGAGGAATTAGAAGCTCATCTTCATCCTCAGGCTCAAATGCAAGTAGTAGAATACTTACAGAAACAAGATGATATTCAACTGATTCTTACTTCTCATAGTCCTAATTTAGTATCTAAACTCAAATTGCAAAATCTTATTGTTTGTTATGGCGGAAACGCTTTTCCTATGGGAAGTAATCACACTAAGCTCGAAAAAGATAATTATAAATTTTTAGAGAAGTTTCTAGATACAACAAAAGCTAATTTATTTTTTGCAAAAGGAGTTATTTTTGTTGAAGGTTGGTCTGAGGAAATATTACTACCTAGCCTTGCTAAGCTTATAGGTATAGACCTAACAGCGCAGGGTATTTCAATTGTTAATATTGGGAATATCGGTTTTGAACACTATATTCGTATATATTTACGCGAAAATGAACCACATATGAAAATACCTGTTGCCGTGGTTACTGATCTTGATATACAGGTCTATGAAAGAACTGAAAATAATTTTAATAAATTAGATGAAAAATTGATCGAGTCTCAGATTATAACTAAAAAGACCGAAATGGAAGATAAGAATAGAAATAATATTAAATATTTCATTGCACCATCATGGACTCTAGAATATTCGTTATTGAAATCGACAACCTTAAAGAAAGAGTTTAAACAAACGCTGAAAGATTCCCACACAAAAACTAATTGGGATAATGACTATGAATTAGAGCTTGCAAGAAAGCTTATTAATGGTGGACTGCATAAAACAGATGTTGCTTGTAGATTAGCTAGTGTAATAGATGAAGATTTGGATAAAATCGAAAGTGAACGTGAAATTGAACTAGATCAAAACGATGATTACATAGGATATTTACTTGATGCCATCCGCTATGTAGCAGGAGTAAGCGATAATGCTGATAACGGATGAAGATATAAATTACGCAGAAAAGCTATTACTAGTAGATGGTCAGTCTTTCGATGAAGAACGTAGAGACTTTATCAAAAATATGCAAACGATAGACTTGCAAGCAGTCCTTGGAAGTGGGAAAACAACTGCATTACTAGCTAAGTTAGTAATACTAGAAACTAAGTTACCGCTTGAAGGTGGTGTTGGTATATTGGTGTTGTCCCATACAAATGCTGCTATTGATGAAATTAAACATCGAATTCAAAGCTATTGTCCAAAATTATTCGCTTACCCTAATTTCATAGGTACGATCCAAAGTTTTGTGGATACGTTTTTAGCAATTCCTTATTATAGTAATATATTTAAAAGAAAAATAAGTAGATTAGACAATGAGATATATGAAGAGTTTGCTTTAAGAAGATATTCCAAACTAAAAAATATAAATTATAGTACTTTTAATTGGTTAAAGAGAAAGAATGATCCGGAGAAATATTTTTTAAATCTTAGGTTTGATAAAGATTTAAATTTAGTTGAAGGTTTGCATGGAAATGTATGTCTACAAAATAAGAATGAAAAAAGTTCCCAGTCTTATCTGTGCCTTAGAGATATTAAAATAGATATTCTTAGGTCAGGCTGTTTGCATTTTGATGATGCCTACATAATTGCAGAAGACGCAATTATGTCGACTGGAATATTAGAAATACTCCAAAAGCGCTTTCCTTTCGTCTTTGTTGATGAAATGCAGGATATGGGACAACACCAATACGAGCTAATAGAGAAATTATTTCATCGAAATAATTGTGACTGTATCTTACAGAGAGTTGGAGACATAAATCAAGCTATATACAATTTGGGAAAATCAGATGCTAACTCTATATGGCAACAAAGAGAACCAACGTTACCTTTAGCAAACAGCCATAGACTTAGTCCAAATATTTCAAATATAGTTAATCGTTTAGCTGTAAACGCTGTTGATTATGCGGTTCAGGGTAATAATCACAGTGCACTCCTAAGGCCTCATATTCTATGTTTTAATAATGAGACTATAAAGAAGGTTATTCCTTTTTTCTCACGTTTGGTGCAGCAATATTATAACGAGGAAAAGTTGCCCAACTTTGGTAGAAAGCCTATTAAGGCAATTGCATGGAGTGTCAATTGGAAAGAAGATGAAGCAAGTCGGAATGATATTTCTAGGTTAAGATTAGAAGATTATTTTACTTCATTTGATGTTAATACGAATAGTCCAAAAATTGACTATAAGTGCCTAAAAGAGTATCTGACCCATCATCTAAAAGATACGAATACTCTAGCACCTATCAGAAAAAATATATTGAACGCTTTTATCAAAATACTAAGAATAGAAAATATAAAAGATAATAGTCCAAATAACTCAATGTTTTATACAAAACGTAAATTACTTAACAAGATAAAAGATGAAAACGAAGAGCTTTATGCTAAATTTAAGCTTAAGCTTTACCAGTGGTCTGTTGGCGTGGTCAAAGGTGATATTGATGATGTATTGGTAAACATACAGTCTTTTGTCCCAGAGCTATTAGAGTTTTTTGAATGTTCGGTTAATAAGTGTCAGCGATTCATTACAGATGAAGATATTAGAGAGGTTGAAGGTATTGAAATTATAGCGCAATCGAATAGTTATTATGAAGATGGATTTGAAATCGATATTACAAGTGTGCATTCTGCAAAGGGACAAACCCATTGTGCCACTTTATATCTAGAGTCTTACTATCACGGCTATGAAGCTAAAAAGCTTAAAAATTTTTTCCTTGGGGGAGAAATAGATTTAAGTAAGAGTAGGCAGGTTGAGGCATCTAAAATGATGTATGTAGGTTTTTCACGCCCAATGGATTTGCTATGTTTCGCTGTTCATGAAGATAGATTAAATGATTTGAGAGAAAGTCTTGGAAACGACTGGGAAATTATTAATATGTTTAGCGAGAGCTAGAATTAGATATACATATTTGTTATTTTGCTAGTCTATCATTTAAAAAAGCGGGCTTTCAAATAGAAGCCCGCTTTTCTGTTGTTTAATAAAACACTCCTACAAATTCGGATTTAACCACTTCTCAGCAGTCTTCATATCCCAGCCTTTACGCTCAGCATAACTCTCTAACTGATCACGGCTTATTTTGCCGACGTTGAAATACTCACTATCAGGATGCGAGTAATAGAATCCGCTGACTGATGACGCAGGCCACATCGCATAGCTTTCAGTTAGCGTTGTACCGATTGCATCTACCGTACCGAGCCAATCAAACAATTTGCCTTTTTCCGTATGCTCAGGACAAGCAGGGTAGCCAGGTGCAGGGCGGATGCCGACGTATTTCTCTTTAATCATCTCATCATTGGTGAGTGACTCAGTCGGTTGATAACCCCAATACTCTTTACGGATGAGCTCGTGTAGATGCTCGGCAAAGGCTTCTGCTAAGCGATCAGATAATGCCTGTACCATGATCGCATTATAGTCATCACCTGCTGCTTTGTACTTTTCAGCCAGTGCTTCTGTACCGACAATAGAGACGGTAAAGCCGCCCAAGTAATCGGTATGCGTCTCTGATGGCGAGATGAAGTCTGCCAAGCTAAAGTTCGGCTTGCCACTGGCCTTGTCGCTTTGTTGACGTAAGTGTTCAAACTGATAGGTCGGTTTGCCGCCATCAGCAGGCGCATTGTCATAGACTGTGACGGTATCGGCACCAGTACGGCGCGCTGGCATGAGTTTAAACACCCCTTTGGCGACGATTAATTTTTCATCAATCATCTTTTGCATCAGCTCATTGGCATTCTCAAACAGATCGCGTGCCGCTTCGCCCACCACATCATCTTGCAATATCTTTGGATATTTACCGACCAGTCCCCAAGAGATAAAGAATGGTGTCCAGTCGATATAAGGCAGTAGGTTAGCGATTGGATAGTCATCAAATATCACTTGCCCCAGCTTATTGGGGACTGGTGGCACATAGTTTTCCCAATCATACTGAAAACCAATCTTGACCGATTCGGCATACGTGACCTTCGCCGCTTTTGGTTGACGCTTGGCAAGGCGTTCACGTACTTTGACATACTCTTCGCGAGTTTCATCGAAAAGCGCTTGACGGTATTCTTTGGAGAGCAGTTTAGTGACTACACCGACTGAGCGTGAGGCATCAGATACATAGATGACGGCATCATTTTGGTATTGTGGCTCGACTTTAACTGCTGTATGCGCTTTGGAGGTCGTTGCACCGCCAATCATCAAGGGTAACGTCATGCCGCGCTCTTGCATTTGCTTGGCGACATAGACCATCTCATCGAGACTTGGGGTAATCAGACCTGATAAGCCAATGATATCGACTTCTTCTGCGATAGCGGTATCGAGGATTTTTTCACACGGGACCATGACGCCCAGATCAACGATATCATAGCCATTACAGCCTAGCACCACGCCGACGATATTTTTACCGATATCATGGACGTCACCTTTGACCGTTGCCATGAGGATTTTGCCTTTCTTTTCACCCTCAACTTTTTCTGCTTCGATATACGGATTTAGCCACGCAACGGATTGTTTCATCACGCGAGCTGATTTCACCACTTGTGGTAAGAACATTTTACCGGCACCAAATAAGTCACCGACGATATTCATCCCGTCCATGAGTGGGCCTTCGATGACTTCTAGCGGCTTGGGGTATTTCTCCCATGCTTCTTTGGTATCGGCTTCGATAAAGGTAGTGATGCCTTTGACTAGTGCATGAGCAATGCGTTCTTCTACCGTGCCTTCGCGCCATGACATATCAACGGTGCTGTCTTTTTTCTTGCCACCGTTTTGGTAGTTTTCAGCCACAGTCATCAGACGTTCGGTGGCATCTTGACCGCTCTCACCTTGGTTGCGGTTGAGCATCACATCTTCGATGGCGTCGCGTGCTTCCTTTGGAATATCATCATACAGCTCAAGCATGGCAGGATTGACGATACCCATCGTCAGACCATTCTGAATCGCATGATAGAGGAATACGGAGTTGATGGCTTCACGGATAGGATTACCACGGAAACTAAACGAGACGTTAGAGACACCACCCGATACCATCGCATTGGGCAAGTTATCGGTAATCCATTTGGTGGCGTTGATAAAGTCCGCACCATAATTATTGTGCTCAGTGATACCAGTGGCAACGGCAAAAATGTTCGGGTCAAAAATAATGTCTTCTGATGGGAAACCAACTTCATTGACCAACACATCATAGCTGCGTTGACAAATCTGAATCTTACGCTCGTAAGTATCGGCTTGACCGTCTTCATCAAATGCCATGACGATAACGGCGGCACCGTAGCGCATACAAAGCTTGGCACGCTCAACGAATTCAGTATGACCTTCTTTTAATGAGATAGAGTTGACAACGGACTTGCCTTGGATACGCTTAAGGCTTTCTTCGATGATGTCCCATTTAGACGAGTCAATCATCAGCGGTACGCGGCTGATATCAGGCTCACCAGACACGAGGTTGACGAAATGAATCATCGCTTGCTTGGAGTCGAGCATGCCTTCGTCCATATTGATATCGACGATTTGCGCGCCGCCTTCGACCTGATCTCGCGCCACATCGAGTGCTTCGGTGTAGGCTTCGGTTTTAATCAAGCGTAAAAACTTTTTAGAGCCTGTGACGTTGGTACGTTCACCGACGTTGACGAACAAGCTATCTGCATTAATAGTAAATGGCTCAAGACCTGACAAACGGCAGGCAGGTGGGATATCTGGAATGACGCGCGGTGGATAATTTGCCACCATTTTAGCGATTTGACGGATATGCTCAGGCGTCGTACCACAACAGCCACCAACGATGTTTAAAATACCCGCTTTGGCAAAACCTTCGAGTAGGGCAGCGGTTTGTTCAGCTGTTTCATCATATTCACCAAACTCGTTAGGTAAACCCGCGTTTGGATGCGCTGACACATAGGTGTTGGCAATGTTTGACAGTGTTTGAATATGTGGACGCAGTGCATCTGCTCCAAGCGCACAGTTGAAGCCAACGGATAACGGTTTGGCGTGGCGGATTGAATTATAAAATGCTTCAGCTGTTTGACCTGACAACGTACGGCCTGATGCATCCGTAATGGTGCCCGAAATCATAATCGGTAATTCAAAACCAATATCATCAAACACGCCCGTAATGGCAAATATTGCTGCTTTAGCATTGAGCGTATCAAAAATTGTTTCGATGAGGATGAGGTCGACACCGCCTTCTATCAGGCATAAGGTCGCTTCACGGTAATTTAGTACCAATTCGTCAAAGGTAATGTTACGGAAAGCTGGGTCATTGACATCCGGTGATAGCGAGCACGTGCGTGAAGTTGGCCCTACGACACCAGCGACAAAACGCGGCTTCTCAGGTGTTTTTGCCGTAAATTCATCCGCCGCTTCACGGGCAATCTTGGCTGCTGTCTTATTCAGCTCAGGCACTAGATACTGCATATCGTAGTCAGCCATCGACAGACGCGTACCGTTAAAGGTATTTGTCTCGATGATATCGGCACCAGCTAGCAGATGATCGTGATGAATGTCTTTAATCATGTGCGGCTGTGTCAGTACCAATAAATCATTGTTACCGCGTACGTCTTGATTGATATCGGCAAAACGCTCACCACGATAATCCGCTTCTTCTAATTTATAGGTCTGAATCTGCGTACCCATCGCCCCATCTAACATCAAGATGCGTGATGCCATTTGCTCGGTGATACGTGCACGTGCCGTCAATTGCTGTTCTTTATAAGGAAACACAGCAGGTGGCGTTAAAATAAAGTCATCAGCGGATGATGGACTAGAAGTAGGAGCAGATTGAGAAGTCATCGTTTGAGTCATAGGAGCGCTGCTTATATCGTCAATGTTATAAAAGGGGAAGTAATAAGAATAAGAATAATAAATAGCGTGCAACATTCATAAAAGGCGTGGGCAAATCCGCATTATTCTAGCATGAAAATCATAGCTCACGTGGGACAGTACTTATTCCTCTTTGGCAATACGCTAGACAAAAAATCTGCCTGTTGATTGAGTGAGCATGATGTTCAAAGTTTATGGCATTAAATGATTAGGAACAAATGAATATCATTTCGCTTAAAGATTACATAAAGCTTTGTTTCTATAAATGAAAGCACAACGATTGTGCTTAAAAGTCAGACAGAGTTTACACCTGTACTACAAAAAATTGCGTAAAGAGGAATTGATAAAGCTTGGTTATATGTTAATTTAATTTCATAAGGATTGATGTTTAATAAGCAATACTTACTAGTAAATGTTAATAGTTGTATTAGTGACATCTAACATTTACCACTATTATTAGCGCTAGTATTTGCTATAAGGGAAGACGATCTAATCTGCAAGACAGTTATAGAATAGTCAATAAATACTTAATCATTAAGGATAATGTTATGAAGCTTACTAAAATTGCTACCATCGGTACATTAGTACTCTCAATCGCTGGTTTGAGCGCTTGTAATAATATGATGCCAAGCAAAACCGCAGCGATGAAAGCACCTATGCACAGTCAATCTATGGCAAAAATGAATGTGGTACAAGTTGCCCAAAGTAATCCTGACTTCTCGCTACTGGTCGAAGCCGTCGTAGCGGCAGATTTGGCGGGTGCTTTGTCTAACCCGAATGCAAACTATACAATATTTGCGCCGACCAATGCCGCATTTGTACAAGTCCTGCAAGAAACAGGCATGAGCAAAGCACAACTATTTGCCAACAAGTCACTATTGACTAAGATTTTAGGCTATCACGTGATTAACGGTGCTGCGCCAGTATATGCTAAAGACGTTAAACCGGGCAATATTACTATGTTCAGTAAAGATACTCTGATGGTCACCAATCAGGGCAAATTGATGGATGAAAATGGTCGTACTACCAATATCATAAAAACCGATATTGCCGCTAATAACGGCGTAGTACATGTTATCGATAGAGTATTACTGCCCAAATAAGATTGATTTCAAAATTACAGCTAAAGAATTATATCCCTATTACTTTGTATGATGAAGCTGGTATGAGTACCAGCTACCGTCTTTGATGACATGATTGTTAAATACGCGCTATTTTGATTGCCAATGGTTTCAGATGAAGCTCCTTTCGGTGAAATTGTTGGCATTTAGAATGTTTGAGATATTTTTTGAGCATGTCATCATTATTGTTTAACACTACGACAATAAACGACAGTCATCTTTGTTTCTTGTTGAAAGCTTTGATCATTTAACAATTTCAATCATTCGACTTCAATCATTCGACGGATGCTACTGAAAAAGTAGATGGTCCATCTGGACTCATACATAAGGATATACTCATGCTAAAAAGAACCCTATTATCTCTGGCGCTTGCCATGACCGTTTTGCCGCTAGCCGCTTGTAATGACGACGACAATGATTTTTCAGTTGTTGTAGAAGCGCCAACACAAAATATTGCAGAAATTGCTGCTGAAAATAAAGATTTAACCATTCTTAATGCTGCGTTAAAGGCATCTGGACTTGATAAAGTTTTGATGTCATCAGAGGACGAATTTACTGTATTTGCACCTACTGATGCTGCATTTGCTGAATTATTGGAAGAGCTTGATGTGACGTCAGAAGAGTTATTGGCTGACAAAGAGCTCCTAACCATGGTCTTAACTTATCATGTTATTCCTAATATGACAGTCAAAGCTGCTGACATTCCTTATGGCGACAGTATCGAAACAGTCAATGGTCAAGCATTCTCTATTAGTGATGCCAATGTCATTATGGATGCAAGTGGGGATACCTCTAAAATTATCAAAACAGATGTACTGGCCACTAATGGCGTCATTCACCTCATTGACGACGTATTGCTACCTACTGACAAGTCTATAGTCGATCTAGCCGTTGCCACAGAGGACCTTAGTATCCTCAAAGAAGCAGTGGTAGCAGCAGGATTGGCTGATGCCCTCGCTGATGAAGACGCTGACCTTACCGTCTTTGCACCAAACAATGCCGCTTTTGCTAAATTATTAGCTGAACTTGATATAAGTAAAGAACAGCTATTACAAGATAAGTCGCTGTTGACGAAAGTGCTCACCTATCATGTGATTGAAGACGATCGCGTCTTTGCCTCTGAAATTATGGCAGGCAGTCAAGAGATGCTGGAAGGCAGCAGCATCACATTTGACGATAAAAAACAAATTACCGATGGGAGAAATCGTACCTCTAATATCGTGACCGCGAATATACAAGCGAACAATGGAGTTGTACACGTGATCGATACAGTGTTGCTACCTAAGTAAGCATTAATCTGAAATTAATCAGTTAAAATTATAGTTATTGGTATAGCAGAGGCGACATTATTACTATTGTTTAGTTGCTATCATTTGCAACAGATAAGTGGTTCGCTGTTATATACATTAACTGGGTTAAGTTATTTGTCAAACAAGTCACTTAACAGACCATCCCTTTATAAGGAAATACTTATGTTGAAGAAAAACTTACTTTCT
>Ga0208435_100379_pt1 | contig 13083 bp, 11 predicted proteins | sample 24_taG_FD_184097 | JGI IMG/M metagenome (GOLD analysis project Ga0208435, IMG submission 184097) | Marine viral communities from Cariaco Basin, Caribbean Sea - 24_WHOI_OMZ (SPAdes) (version 2) | ecosystem: Environmental > Aquatic > Marine > Oceanic | place: Caribbean Sea: Cariaco Basin...
ACAATTATCTGCAAGACAATGGACAGCGCTTTAAGGAAATTGATGATCGTTTTGATCGTCAAGGTGCGATGAGTGCTGCGATGTTAAACATGGCAACCAGCACGTCAGGTCTACAAGGTAAGAACCGCATAGGCGTGGGTGCAGGTTTTCAGGGTTCCGAGCAAGCGGTTTCCTTAGGATATCAGCGTGTCATTAATCCCAATACCAGCTTTAGTCTCGGTGGCGCTTTCACGAAAGATGAGAACTCTGGTGGCATGGGTATGGGCTTTAGCTGGTAAGCATTGAGTAAACCAAAAGCCAAAAAAAGGACATTAATTTGTCCTTTTTTTCTGATGACCATTTCATACTTATTATCTAAAGCTTCTTATAGCCCAAACCTTTTTGAATGCTAATCCTGCTGTGAGCTAAGCGGTCGCTTGAGCGGCCTTATTTCTTTAAGAGTTTCTTTAAGAGTTTCTTTAAGAGCTGTCATAAGCTCAGGGGCATAAGGCAATGTCACAAGGCAATTTATATAATGTCACCTGCGTGCATTACACTTCAACTTACTACCGTGTTAAATAACTCTGTGTATAAATTAACAAAGTTACCCTAACAGCACACCGCATAAACCGACAACAGCTATAACACGTTGAATAATCAAACTGTCTTGCAGGTGAGTGTTTAGATAAGTGGCAAATCCTTTGCCGATAGTATATAGACCTAGCATGGCAACAATCATACCTGTAAAGAAGCCAGCGGTACTACTGTTTGCAGGCACTTCGATTGCATGAGCTGCACCGTGGAACATAGCAAGCGCACCAAAGCCAATGACTAAGAATTTATACACGGTTTTGACGGACATCTCGTGGTTTTGATTCAATGCCACATTAAAGTAGCGGCTCATAAGTGCCATGGTCAGGAGTACGATAGAGAGTAGAATACCGTATTCAATAAACAGGCTATTCAAGCTCACACTTAAACTCAGTACAAATCCTGTTACTAGACCAATTAACAGTGCTACAAAGCCTTTTTTAAAGCTGTGCATTTGAGTAAATAGCATGCCCATGCCCAGCGCTAACATCAGATGGTCGAACCCAGTCAAAGGGTGCAACATACCAGACAATATTGAAAGGCTAAATGAGCCATCTGCTGCCATCAATTCATGCCCAGGGTGAGCAAATGCGAGTGTTGGTAGCAACGATAACAGTGCTAAGCTACTGATTATGGTGGTTTTTTGGAAGATATTTTTGCGTATCATCGTTTTGGCTGTGTCTGTTGTCATGATAAATCCTTAATAAATAAACAAATCGATATAAAAACTGACTGATAATCCACTGATCCATCAGCGGTTTGTAGAGCACTTATTGATGCCATTACCTAAGGCATTCTACGCCACACTTAACATGCCTTTATCTAAGATAAAAGCAACAATGTCATCAAGACCTTCGCCTGTTTTCATGTTACTAAATACCACAGGCTTATCACCGCGCATTTTTTTGGCATCATGTGCCATCACCTCAAGTGACGCGCCTACGAAAGGGGCAAGGTCGGTTTTATTGATAATGAGCAAGTCCGATTTCATGATACCAGGGCCGCCTTTACGAGGAATTTTATCGCCTGCAGACACGTCAATGACATATAGTGTCAAGTCGGACAATTCAGGGCTAAAAGTTGCTGCCAAATTATCACCACCAGACTCGATGATAATGAGCTCAAGACCTGCAAATTGCTGCTGTAATTCGGCGATGGCAGATAAGTTAATTGAGGCATCCTCACGAATGGCAGTATGCGGGCAGCCACCGGTTTCAACACCGCGAATGCGCTCAGCTGGCATCGCCTCATTGCGGGTTAAAAATTCAGAGTCTTCTTTGGTATAAATATCATTGGTCACCACTGCCATATTGATGTCATCCCGCAGGCGTTGACATAGTCTCAGCGTCAATGCCGTTTTTCCTGAGCCTACAGGGCCGCCAATACCTAAGCGTAGAGGAGAGAGCGTCGTTTCTAAATTTTTGTTTTCGATTTTGGGTGTTAGGGCCATAAATAAAGTTCCTTGATGAGAGTTATGTATATTAGCGATTAAGAGCGAAATAGGCGGCTATATTGCCTTTCATGCTGGCAAGACAGTATGGCTAAATTTGGTAGGTTGGCGGACATATGTAGCTGTTGATAGAGAAGATTTCGCTTAAATGTTGTTATATCAGAGCAATCAGTCATTAACGCCATATGTTGAACGTGCGAAAATTTTTGCTGGACATTAGCAGCCAGTGGCTGTATTTGCTGACTTAATAACTGTTGCAGCTGCCAAATGATGCGCTGTCCTGCCATTTGTCCAAGCGGTACGGTCTTGACCGCAGCCAGCACCATATTTTCAATTTGACCAAAGGCGTAAGTGGTCATGGCTTGTACAGGGTTAAATTGCCAGTGCGAGCTGATATGGGCAAACAGTGGCAAAAAACCATGAACGAGTAAGCTATCAGGCACATTAAGCTCAAGAACATTATCTAGCCATGCGGATAAAGACAGCGCCAATTGACTTGACTCATAGACGAACTCTTTGGTTTCGCGGCTAGCGTGATAATCGGCACCTAAAGCATCAGTCAGCGCCACATCATTAATCATAATTGCCTCTATCATCAGCGCCAGTAGCGGTAGCTCATAACGACACAATGCCAGCTCCAAATAGTCACTCATAAACGTTAAACCACTGCTTTCGTCGTGAATGAGCCCTGACTCGATAGCAGGCTCTATGCCTTGCGAATAGGTATAACTGCCAATAGGTAGGTTGCTTGACGCCAGCATTAACAGACGTCCAGTTACCTCTGTATTATTCAGATCATTTATACCTTGTGCGGTACGGGTAGTCTGCTGTGAGTGTGTGGCGTGATTAGTCATGAGTATGCTCATGATTACGGCTATGGCTGTGAGCGTCAGAGTGATTGTGCTGATGGTTATCGCTATGTGCATGGCTATGACTATGACTATGACTATGATCACGATTGTGGCTATGAGAGTGAGAATGTCCGCCGTGCTCACCTTTATACGCACCAGTCTCTGGCTCAAATGGCGCTTGTACGGCTTGGGTATGTAGGCCAAGTTGATATAACATCGCTTCTAAAACATGGTCAGGCTCAAAGTAGAGTGCCTTAGGTGTCAGCATTAAAGGAACATGGCGGTTGCCTAAATGGTAAGCGCCTTTCATAAGGTCAAAGCCATTATCAGCGGTTACTTCTATCAAAGCTTGCTTGGCAGCTATTATTTGTATCAAGTTGCCTTGATGGTCTGCCAGCACACTGCCATTCTTAATGGTTTCCGTACGTGGCAAATCGGCACCAATGGTTTCTTGATGCTGAGTGTCTGCTTTAAACCGGCTACGTTGACGGGTATCGAAATCTAAATATAAAAAGTTTTCTGCCTTTTTTTGCCTATCAATAATCGCTTGTTGTTCAGCGCTAAGGGTTGATAGATCAAGACGTTGCGTATAAATGTTCATAATTATGTTTATAGTCCGTTAAAGTAGATGGTTGACAGCTGATGGTGGATTATCAGCACGACAATAAAAAGCAGCTAGAATAAAAAATAGCGCTGTGCCATCGGTAGATAGTCGGCAGGCTCACAGGTCAGCAGCTCACCATCGGCGTACACTTCATAGGTCTCAGGATTGACCTCCATCTTAGGACAGTAGCTATTAAACTTCATGTCTTGTTTACGTACCTTACGAATGTTGTGTACCGCTTTAATGACCTTTTCTAACCCTAATTGCTTATCAACACCCTTATCAATAGCCGCACTTGACATAAAGGTGATGCAAGTCTGCGCCACTGTTTTGGGGAAGCTGCCAAACATGCTGCGATAGTGCACAGGCTGCGGGGTTGAAATGGAAGCATTGAGGTCGCCCATGGACGCTGCCGCAATTAAGCCGCCTTTAATGATAAGGTTGGGCTTTACCCCAAAAAATGCAGGCGACCATAAAATTAAATCCGCCCATTTATCTACTTCAATGGATCCCACTTCGTCACTAATACCATGAGTGATGGCAGGGTTGATGGTGTATTTTGCGAGGTAGCGTTTGATACGAAAATTATCATTGCTGCTATCAGAGTCAGTGGGACTTAGCATGATATTTTCTAAGGATTGCTCAGTTTTAGCCGATTGATCAGGAGCCAGATGACCACGTTGGGTTTTCATTTTATCAGCCGTTTGCCACGTGCGAATAATGACTTCTCCTACGCGTCCCATCGCTTGCGAATCACTACTCATCATGGAGATGGCACCCATATCTTGTAAAATGTCTTCGGCGGCAATGGTTTCTTTACGAATACGACTTTCGGCAAAAGCGACATCTTCAGCAATGGCTGGGCTTAGATGGTGACAAACCATGAGCATGTCGAGATGCTCGTCAATGGTATTAATGGTGAAAGGGCGCGTTGGATTGGTTGATGAGGGTAAAACATTGGTTTCGCCAATAGCTTTTAAGATATCTGGGGCATGACCACCGCCAGCGCCTTCGGTATGGAAGGTGTGAATACAGCGGTCTTTAAACGCGCCTAGAGTGCTATCTAAATAACCGCTTTCATTTAACGTATCAGTATGAATAGCCACTTGCACATCATATTCTTCAGCCACGCTAAGGCAGTTATCAATGGCTTTGGGCGTGGAGCCCCAGTCTTCATGAAGCTTAAGCCCGATAGCACCCGCTTCAATCTGCTCTACAATGGGGGCAGGTAGACTAACATTGCCTTTACCTAAGAATCCGATATTCATCGGAATAGCATCAGTGGCTTTTAGCATACTATGAATATGATAAGCACCAGGTGTACAAGTGGTGGCAAGAGTACCTTCAGCAGGTCCCGTACCACCGCCTAACATCGTAGTCACACCAGACATTAGCGCCGTTTCACATTGCTGAGGTGCAATGAAGTGAATATGGCTATCGATTCCGCCAGCAGTCAAAATTTTACCTTCTCCTGCGATAATTTCGGTAGCCGCGCCAATAGGTAACGTCACATTAGGCTGAATATCAGGGTTGCCAGCTTTACCAATGCCACTGATACGACCCTCTTTGATAGCGATATCTGCCTTATAGATACCGCTGTAGTCCACAATCAAAGCATTGGTAATAATAGTATCGGCAACTTGCTCACCCAGCAGCTGTGATTGACCCATCCCATCGCGGATTACCTTGCCGCCACCAAATTTGACCTCTTCACCAATGCTAACGCTATCAGTATGCTGGTCACTGTGACTGGTCAAGTCATATTCAACTTCAAGCCATAAATTTGTATCTGCCAAGCGTACTTTGTCCCCTGTGGTAGGGCCAAAATGTTCGGCGTAAATACGTCGGTCAATGCGTTTTTTCGAGGTGTTTTGAGAGGTTTTAGGGTCTACAGCGCCCATAACTTTGCCCGAAAAACCATAAATGTGCTGTCTACCTGAGATGGCAACCAGTTCCACTTCGCGCGCTTGTCCTGGCTCAAAACGTACCGCAGTGCCAGATAGGATATTGAGTCGATAGCCAAGCGTCGACTCTCGATCAAAGCTCAGTGCTACATTGACTTCATAGAAGTGATAGTGAGAACCGATTTGAATAGGGCGGTCGCCGGTATTGATTACCGTTATGTTTTGAACATATCGGCCAGCATTCAAAGCCATATCGCCTGCTTTAATATTATATTCGCCTGCTTTTATCGTCATTTTTGTTATCCTTAATCGTCTTACGGCAATGGCTCTCGTTCAATATCGTTTTATACGGCTCTATAGCAAGCAAGCTATACGATGGGGTTATGTACCGTCACCAGCTTAGTGCCATCGGGGAAAGTCGCTTCAACTTGGACATCGTGTACCATCTCTGCAATACCTTCCATGACGTCATCGGCAGAGAGATAAGTGGCTCCTTCACTCATCAGTTGCGCTACGGTTTTGCCATCACGCGCGCCTTCCATAAGTAACATGCTAATGTAAGCGATAGACTCAGGATAATTGAGCTTGACGCCGCGGTTTTTACGACGTTCCGCCACCATGCCTGCGGTAAATAGTAAAAGTTTATCTTTTTCGGTAGGATTTAATTGCATAAAGCTTCCTTAATAATTATTGTGCTTTAAAGGCTATGATTCGTCTTTAATCTTTATAAAGTAAATAGGCTAAGTTAAATGTACTAAGTTAAATGTACTAAGTATAGTTATTCTGGTTTGATTCAGCACTGTTTAAGGATGAGATTAAGTCGGAGCACATGATATTAAGTGTCCCAAATCCTTGGTCGATGAGGCTCAAGTGCGTACCATTTAGACCTGATAAGCTCGCGAATTTGGTAAAAAGCCTCAAAGCAAGCGCGCACATCTGCTCCTAAATAACGGCAGTTGATACCTTGAAAATTGTGAGTACAGTGAATAGGTAGTGACTGCTGATCAATGAGATGGCGTAGATCGGTAATAGTGGCATCTAAATATTGGCCGAGCTTGAGCGGATTATTCTGTAACTCAGGCGCAATGACCTCTGTGCTAGGTATTGCCCAAAAAGAGCCATGCACATGTTGATTATTCAGTCCTAATGGTGAGATAAACCAGCGCGCATTTGCTTGCTGGGAGGTACATTCACTAACCAATAAATTGCCCTCACGCCATATCTCTAAGCGGTTAACATAATGACCATTAGCAAAAGTCTCTTGATACGCTTGACGTCCAAATACCGCAATATCCCAAGTCAACAAACTTGCTGTCTTAGCTAAATAAAAGCGGTTGTTCGCATTAGAGTTGGAATAATCGTAATAGATGCTTTCTTGGGGTAGCCATTCTAGGACAGCGTGGTCATCGAGGCGGGCGTCGATATGCTGTTCTGCGCTGACAACATCATTAAAATAGTCGTTAGAAGTGTTGCTGTTTGCCGATTGAGTGCCGTTGTTAAATTTTGATGAGTAGCTGGGTCTAGAGGAACGCAACGATTTGCGTTGCCCGTACCATTTACCGGCTCCAGGGGTGGTAATCACCGCATGGCTGTTAGATTGTAGATCAAATTCCAATGTTAAGCGGTCATCATCAGCAATACCAGCAGGAGGATACAATACATAAATATGGCAAATCCCTGCTTGGCTGTTATCAGTACTATCAGGCTCAGGATACAGAGCGCGCTGCACCATGAGTGCGCCAGTATGAGCACGATGACACAGCCGAGTTTTTGCAGCATTAGAGGCGCAGTCGAAATGAAGCTGTAGTGAGGATTGCCAAGTCAAAACTGTATTTCCTTTTAGAAAGCGTCCTTTTAGAAAGTGTCTTTTTAGAAAGTGTCCTTCTAGATTGCCACCAATTCTTGAATGTTATTTTTTGCCATGTCACATCCAGCCCCTTGAGCTATCACTTGTCCTCTAGAAAGCACGGTATAATTATCAGCAAGCTCTTCTGCAAACTCATAAAACTGCTCGACTAAAACAATTGCCATATCGCCTTTATTAGCAAGACTACGAATGACTCTACTAATGTCTTTAATAATGGACGGTTGGATACCTTCAGTCGGCTCATCAAGTACTAGTACTCGAGGCTCTGATGCAAGCGCACGAGCAATAGCAAGTTGCTGCTGCTGACCGCCAGATAGATCGCCACCGCGGCGATGCTTCATTTCGTCCAGCACTGGAAATATATCATATAAGTGTTTGGGTACTTTACTTGCTTTTCGTTGAGAGAATTTCGCCATGCCAATCAGAATGTTTTCTTCAACGGTCAAAGTAGAAAATATATCGCGTCCTTGCGGCACATAAGCGAGTCCTGCGCGTACACGCTGCTCAGGCGTCATCTGACTAATGTCCTTACCGTCCAATAAAATCTCACCTGATTTGATTGGTAGGATGCCCATCAAGCATTTAAGCAAGGTGGTTTTACCGACGCCATTACGACCCAGTACCACGCTACATTCTCCTACAGGGGCGGCGAGGGTGACATCACGTAAAATGTGACTGCCGCCGTAATATTGATTTATAGCATTAATTTCTAACATGTAAGCACCTCTATTTTTTAGGTCTATTTCTAAGCACTACTATCAATTATCGACCTAGATAGGTCTCAATAACGGCCTCATTATTCTGTACTTCACTCAACGTGCCTTCAGCCAAAATAGCGCCATTTGCCAAAACCGTTACTTTCTCACTTATTGCATCAATAAAGGTCATGTCATGTTCAACTACGATTAAGGTGTGATTCTTTTTAAGGCGTAGACATAACTCAGCAGTATGTTCCGTTTCGGCATCGGTCATGCCTGCTACTGGTTCATCAAGTAAGATAAGTTTTGGTCTTTGCATCAGTAACATTCCAATCTCTAGCCACTGTTTTTGACCATGAGACAATAATCCTGCTGGCTTGTTAATCAGCTCTTTTAGGCGTATTTGATCAAGCGTTGAGTCAAGGGTATCTTGGATTTCTGCGTCAATTTTAGTAAACCAGCTTTTTGATACCCGTTTGTCCTTTGGCGCAGCCAGCATTAAGTTATCAAGTACGGTAAATTTCTCAAATACGGTAGGTTTTTGAAACTTACGGCCAATGCCTGCTTCCGCTATTTCTTCGGTAGATAGTTTGGCTAAATTATGTACTTGACCAAAAAATGCGCTGCCTGTGGTCGGGCGCGTTTTACCAGTGATGACATCCATTAAAGTCGTCTTACCTGCGCCATTAGGACCAATGATGCAGCGTAGCTCGCCCGCCTCAATGTATAAAGACAAATCATTGAGTGCACGAAACGAGTCAAACCACACGCTAACGCCTTCTAAATATAGCGCAATCCCATGTCTCATATCTGGACCTGATTTGGGAACAGGATGCGCTAAGCCACCGCTATCTCCATAATCTTCAGCCAAACTAGTGACTGGTCGGGTAGGCGTGGTTTCTGCAATCGTTATGTTATTTGTATTGTCAAAACTTCCCATTGGCTTATGTATACTAGGATCATTTTTATTTTTAATAAGCGCATCGTTAGCTGTTTTTTGGGAAGCAGTATTATTACATATTATTGACATTATTCTTTTTCCTTCTTAAGACGATCAAGTACGCCAATGATGCCGTTAGGTAAAAATAAAGTAACCACTACAAATAATCCGCCTAGAATAAGTAACCAAAACTCCGGATAGGCGACGGTAAAATACGTTTTAATCACATTAATTGTACCAGCGCCTACAATGGCACCGATTAATGAACCTCTACCTCCAGCAGCCACCCATACTGCCATCTCGATAGAGTTGACGGGGTTCATCTCACCTGGATTAATGATGCCAACTTGCGGTACATATAGAGCACCAGCGATACCAGCTATTATTGCAGACAATACCCAAGCTGAAAGCTTGTACCAAAGCGTGCGATAGCCTAGATATTGCAAGCGATTTTCACTATCACGGATGGCACCGAGTACACGCCCATAAGGCTGGCTCATCAGATAGCGTAGTCCAAGATATGACAGTAGCAGCGCCAAAGCGGTCGTAAAGCACAGCACAGTCCTCGTTGAAGAGGCCGTGATGTCATAACCTAATAGCGTCGTAAAACCTGTGAAGCCATTGTTACCACCAAAGCCTGTTTCATTACGGAAGAATAATAAGGCGGCAGCGTAAGTCATGGCCTGAGTAATAATCGAAAAATAAACGCCTTTAATCTTTGAGCGAAATGCAAAATAGCCAAAGATAAAAGCGACCAGACCGGGAACTAGCACCACTAAAGCCATCGCCCACCAGAAATGTTGAGTGCCTGCCCAGTACCACGGCAATTCGGTCCAACTAAAAAAACGCATAAAATCTGGCAAGCCCGTACCAGCAGTTTCACGCGTCAAGTACATGCCAAAGGCATAACCTCCTAATGCAAAATAAAGACCATGACCTAAGCTTAGGATGCCGGCATAGCCCCATACCAAATCTAAAGCCAGTGCTACCATGGCGAGCGCCATTATTTTACCAATCAAAGTTATCCAGTAAGCAGACAGGTGAAAACTAGAGGTTTCAGGTAGTAAATGGAGCCAAGGCAATATCAGTAGCACTAAAAAACACAAACCAATCAAAATGGCATTACGTGGAGAATCAGATAATAATTGAGTCAAACGCATGAGGTTCTCCTTAATCCACAAAACGGCCTTTGAGGGCGAATAAACCTTGTGGACGTTTTTGAATAAACAAAATCACAAGAACCAGTAATACAATCTTAGCCATCACAGCACCAATGCCAATCTCAAGAACCGTACCACTGACACCAAGACCTAAAGATGCCAATACCGCGCCCCATACTTGCCCAACACCGCCAACCACGACGACTAAGAACGCATCAATAATATAAGTTTGACCTAAGTCGGGTCCGACGTTGCCCACTTGTGCTAGAGCGCAGCCAGCGAGACCGGCCAACCCTGAACCAAGGCCGAATGCCAACATGTCGATGCGAGCAGAGGAGATACCAACTGCACGTGCCATTTGCCGGTTTTGAGTCACAGCGCGCACAAATAGCCCAAAGCGAGTCTTGTTAAGTAAGTACACCAACAGCATAAGAATGATGATGGTAAAGCCGATAATAGCGATACGGTTAAAGGGGAGTACAAGGCTTGAGGACACTTGATAGGCCCCGCTCAACCAGTCGACATTGCTGACTTCGACGTTTTGCGCGCCAAATATCATCCGAACCAACTGCATAAGAATCAGACTGACACCAAAGGTTGCCAGTAAGGTTTCAAGCTCACGACCATAAAGCGGGCGAATAATGATTCGTTCAATAATCATGCCGATAATGGCACTGACTAAGAAAGCGACGGGTATAGCAGCAACCAGATACCATCCAGTCATACTAGGAAAATATGCTTGAAAGAGATTTTGCACCATATAAGTGGCGTAAGCGCCAATCATAATGAGCTCACCATGAGCCATATTGATGACACCCAGTAGCCCAAAAGTAATGGCAAGCCCTAATGCCGCGAGTAGTAAGATACTTGCCGTACTAAGTCCCGTGAACAGATGACCTATCCAAGTACTGATGGTAATGCGCTGCTCAATACTATCCTCAGCGTCTAACAGCGCAGATTTGAGTACAGGATCGATATTATCTGCCGCCAATGCTTTTTTGACATCAACTAAGACTTGTGGACTATCGCTATCAGCAAGCACGGTAAGCGCGGCAATTTGCTTGGTGACGTCGCCACCTCTAAAATCAATCCTCGCTTGTAAAGTACTCAACGCCGTTTTGACATCGTCGTCTTCCTCATTAGTGGCAGCAGTACTTATGAGTGCTGGATCTAGCTGTTCGATATTGTCTGCTAAGATGGCAACTGCCTGCACACGTTGCGTAGGATCGTTTGACTCAAGCTTAACCTTGGTTTGTCCAAAGACTAAGGCTGAGTGTAGCGTATTGGTTAAAGTCACTTGCGCCAAGTCACTCGGCCACTCGGTGGTCAGCTGCTTAGCAGGATAAGTAAATAGCTCATCTTCGCTGTTAAGTAGATAAGTTTGCCCACCATTACCTTGGTATAGCTCATCGTTTTTTATAAGCTCAACTAAAGTATCCAAACTCTCAACTGACCCTGGCCACTGGTTGAGCATGGTTTGGCGCATGGTGAAGTCAGTAGCAACGAACTGCTCGATAGCATCCCCTTTACTTACCGTAAGATTAGCAGGCGTAGTCAGAGACTGCTTGTTTTGAGCAAGCAAGGTCTCTTCCCTTACAGCATTGGATGTCGCTGCCACAGTATTAGTCGATACTGCCTCATTGTGATCGTGGCTGTGTACTGCTGGCGTCTCGTGAGCATGAGCAGCTGATGTGATAGCAATGAGGAGGAGTAAAGATAGTAAGGCGATGACAAAAGTCTTATTAGAATCATTGGCTGGCGCGTCACTTTTGTAATAGGAAGGGTAATGTGACATGATGGTTCCTTTTTGCAGTCAACACTCCTCTAACCTCTACTGAAAAACTGTTTTATCAGTAGAGGAGCTAAAGGGTTGCTGGTATTGATACCATTAAGGGGCTAAGGGCTAAGGATTGCGGTTTAGGTGACAACACCTTATTTAGGAATGTACTGACTCCATGGCTCAGCACGAATGACTTTTGGCGTTTTGCTGATCACATCGAACTGACCATCGGCACGGATTTGACCGATCATGACAGGCTTCCATAAGTGATGGTTTTCCTCATCCATTTTTAATGTATACCCTGATGGCGCGTCAAAAGTCTGACCTCCCATACTAATACGCACTTTGTCGACATTAGTGGTACCTGCTTTTTCGACTGCTTGTTTCCACATATTGATACCCACGTAGGTGGCTTCCATAGGATCATTGGTCACGACCTTTTCAGCATTCGGTAGCTTATGATCTAGCGCATATTTCTTATACTTTTTGGTGAAGCCGCTATTGACAGGATTTTTAACCGACATAAAGTAGTTCCATGACGCCAAATGCCCTTGCAATAAGCTGGTATCGATACCGCGAAGCTCTTCTTCTCCTACTGAGAATGCCATGACTGGGATATCAGATGCTTTAATACCCTGATTGGCAAGTTCACGATAAAAAGGTACGTTTGAATCCCCATTAATGGTAGAAATAACCGCCGTCTTTTTACCGGTAGAGAAGCTTTTAATATTGCCAACGATGGTCTGATAGTTGCTAAAACCGAAAGGGGTGTACTCTTCCATGATGTCTGTTTCAGCGACGCCTTTAGATTTTAAGAAAGCCCGCAGTATCTGGTTAGTAGTCCGAGGATAAACATAATCTGTCCCAAGTAAGACAAAGCGTTCTGCACTACCACCTTCCGGACTCATTAAATATTCAACGGCAGGAATGGCTTGTTGGTTCGGTGCAGCACCAGTGTAGAAGATGTTTTCTGATTGTTCTTGACCTTCGTACTGCACAGGGTAGAACATCAAACCATTTAACTCTTCAACGACAGGCAGCACGGACTTACGTGACACCGATGTCCAACCTCCAAATATCACATCCACTTTATCTTGGGTTAACAGCTGACGAGCTTTTTCAGCGAATAACGGCCAATCAGAAGCGGGATCTACGACGATTGGCTCTAGCTGCTTACCCAACACACCGCCATTGGCATTAATTTCATCAATGGTCATGAGCGCAGTATCTTTTAATGATGTTTCAGAGATGGCCATCGT
>Ga0208435_100380_pt1 | contig 13060 bp, 12 predicted proteins | sample 24_taG_FD_184097 | JGI IMG/M metagenome (GOLD analysis project Ga0208435, IMG submission 184097) | Marine viral communities from Cariaco Basin, Caribbean Sea - 24_WHOI_OMZ (SPAdes) (version 2) | ecosystem: Environmental > Aquatic > Marine > Oceanic | place: Caribbean Sea: Cariaco Basin...
ACTGCATAGTACGATTGGTTATGTGTCACCTTTTGATTTTGAAAAGCGGTATTATGATAATTTAACCCTGTCAGGCATCGCTGCCTGACTCAAGTAAATCACTCTCCGATAAAGTCGGGGCGGTTCACTTGCGTAAATCTACTTCAAGCACCTTGCTATTACTTTTCTCTTGCTTATTCAGCTTAGCATCTTCGGCTGTAATGAGAGCTTTATAAGTGCCTAGGTAATCCATAAATTGAGCCGTATTGTAATCGTCCCACCTCTGAGCTTGCGAGTATGGGTCAGCCATCACTTTTTCAGCACTATGTTTGAATGCTTCAACAGTTTGTGCGTACTCCAATATGGAATCGTAATCGTCTAGCAAGGGTAAATACAAGTTTGATAGCTGAACGCTGACTTGACTGATATCGATATCATCAAATAGCACATCTCTGACTAATAAATCGATAGTACTAATAAGCTTGGATTGATGGATATGTGGGTATGACATGAGACTACTCCTATGAATGAGAACGGATTGTTCATAGAGTAGGGTCTAGTGGTATTTTTTAATGATGATTAGTAAGTATTATTAATCAATAACATAGATACCAACCATATATGAGAAATTGGGAAACAGAGTTTCCAGCGTCTTTTCGCTAACTGGATACCGGGTTTTCAGGCTTTTTGAGTGATGAAAATTGGGATGGAGTTACTGTTGCAATGCTATTCAGCAAATTATAAAAATCAGGTGGATTTATCTTGATATATCAATCTGTAGTACTTTTTTAAAGCTATTAAACCTCTTGTATAAGTTATCGCTAGAGCTATTAACTCGGTTATCGAAGGGCAATGAACTTGTACTTTTGCAAAAAACTTATTGTATTACTGATTTAATCATACGTACTGCAAGGTTAAACATAGTAACTATTGGTATTAAGTTCAACCCTTTACTATAGATAGACTAAATAAGTTACTAACTTTGTACTGGAAAGTAAGGATTATCAAGGATTCCTTCATATTTCACCCGATACAATATTACTATTTTATTACTATAATATTATTTTATTATGATTTTAATAGTGGTTTTTATTACTCCAATAGTACTATAATCTAATGTAAATAAATTACATATGGACGAAACATGACAGTCAATCTAGTTTCAAAGAATAAGGAAAGCCTAGCTCACAAAAAAATCAGAAGTTTGAACCTTACTCAAAGACAAGTAAATCTTGCTTTGAACCAATTGCAAGACATAGGACGCATAGTTCATCTACCCAATGATTTAGAATATCTTAATATTGTTTGTAACGATTTTGATCTTGACGAAGATACTAGGAATTGGTTGATTCAGACTTCGAAGGCTAATGTATTACCTGATGAATCTGTTACTTGGGTGCAAAACGATTTAAGAGCAGCTTTATGGTTTGATCATTACTGTTATAAACACAGACATAAACATAATTTTAACTTCTTCTGGGGTAATTACTTTTCAGATTTCCAAAGTAATCTAATTACATCTTTTGATCTCACTCATATTTCTTTGGAAGATTATGATCAAGAGATAGACTATCAGATTGATCGAAAAAGAGCTTTCATGAACGAAGCGAAGGAACTCTATTCTAGTATAAGAACTAAACCACGAGATTTGGAATGGTTAGATGAAAACAATGAGAAGCAGATCTTATGGGCATACGACTATTTACACAACCAGAGACAACTTATAGAAAATCCGTTGTTCATAGCTAGTCACTTAAGCTGCTACTACGCACATATATGTGCATCTCTAGATGTTTTAGACATCGATACTCATATAACTGGGTCACCATATCAAAAAAGTCTTTATAAAACAGACATACTTAATAGAATGCGCGGTGCCTGGAGTCAAAAGAAGTTTCGTGACAAAAAAGATGCTGAATCTGCTCAAGAATACTTCTTAACTAGACCCTATATGAATAAGCTCAAAAAACTGGCTAATAATGATAAAATAAGTAGCGTTGAGTATCTTCAAAGATTAATCGATGAAGCTTGTAATAAGGTGGAATAATAAAAAACAGTTTTTATAGATTTTTGAAAACTTTATCTTATGTACACCACCATGTACATTATATTAAATATCAAATAATTTATATAATAGAATCAAATACTTAATTACTATATGTCGTTCCGGCTCCGGGTACCATTATATTAAAAGGCTTCCAAGCAATTGGAAGCCTTTTTCTTATTGTGCATTTTCTCTTATTAAACTAATTTTTTTCCACTATTTAGACAATTTGCTAGTAATCAACTGCTAGCTTTACTGTTAAACGTCCTTCTCACGTTTAGGGTAATAAGCTATATCAATTGTATATAATCAATAGTTAGCCACATCCTATTATCCCATTCTGAAAAGGCAAACCTTGTGTCGTAATAAAAAATAGATAGAACGATCCTAACATGATAAAAAAAGCAGCCACTTTCATAGTACTTAACGGCCTATTGGTGACACTAGCCAGCGCAAGCATTAATTTGGAATCCGTGAGCATAAATAAACACAGTGCCTGCATAAAGATAGCCTTTAATAATTGCTCATAGATTAAAGGACCGCGAGTTTGTTCAACAAACAGCAGAATCGATATATCTACGATGATCATAGTGAAAAAGGCATGTTTAACAGAGCTATTTAAATACGCATTTCCATTGTGTCGTTGGTAAACTTTGGGTCGCCTGGCTCTTTTCCTTTTTATATAACTCGTGGTAGGTTGAATAGTCATCGGGTTGGTTGCGTTAAAATACCAAATGGTTTCCCACCTTCCTTTAGTCATGTCTGGCATGATGTCTTCTGCTTGAAAATGTTGCAACTCCTGACTGGCAGGTGATCACCAATATCCTGTCTGCGGACAAGGCTGATTTGCCTCACAACGTGAAGATTCCAGTACTACACTACTGCCACCACCACTATCCGCGATACGCTCAACGAGCATCCAAGTAACAGGAGCTCTACCGACAGCGTGTGTCGTATCAGGGTCATAACCGACATTAGCTTCATTTGCTAACATGCCATCCAATAGCACTTGAGCACTGGCATCTGCTCGATTTGGTACATAAATGCCAGCGACAGGGACGACTTCATCTACCTTAACGCTATATTGTTGGTTGAGACTATAGATAGGCCATGATTCAGGCGCATTGAGCGCTCCTCTTGATTCAATGCTATAATTTTCTATTAAGTCGTATAAACACCAACCAAAATAACTGGTTATTCCCATGTTAAAAGCGCATAAGCTTGCCTCTCTTTCCCATTTCTCATAATTCAGCTGTTGCTGCTCTGGCATCCAGTCGGTATCATAATCCATACTGATAGCGCGAAAATCACTCTCAACATTACCACCATATCTTATTGCTATTAAATCGCCATTTAACAGCTCTTGATAGCCAACATTTAAGCTGTCTAGAGTATCACGCAGGTTTGGCAATACCCGCTCGCCCCAGACGATATCAGGTTGTCTGTTAATAGGACGCGTTCGGTAATCAAAGGGCAAATCATTGACGAACAGTTCTAATGCGTATTCAGCAGCTTCTAACATATTCGCAAAGGCATCGCGCATCTCTTTAAAGTAAGCAGGTGAGCTATAGCGCTCTAATAAGTAAATCTCTTGCGGTCTTATGATGTAGTTATTCATTTTTTATTGATTCTCGTACTGTCTAATCGACGTTGGCTAATCAGTTTTCATCTAAGCAATCACCAGCATCACATACAATATAGAGCCAATAAACCAAGTCGCATTAATAGCCATTCCTGAATACCATTTCCGCTTAACGGCTTGATTTTGGTTTGCAAAAGCTGCTTGGCGCTCTGCGGTGACAGGCAGAATATTATATGGGTTGTTTTGCCCATCCCACATGAGCCGACGTTGCACTTCCGGATGTAGAGCAGGATTAGCGCTCGACTGGTATATATTACCCTCGGCTAAATCTAAGTAGCTAACCGTACAAGCGCGCAACCAACCCATAAAAGTCACCTCGTGGCGTAGTCCTGTTAAGCCTTTGTTTTTCTTCTCTTGAGCAATATCAGCACAGGCAAAGAGTGAGGTACTGATGTCTGTCGGACAAGCATGAGCATATCGGGGATCAAGCGGTAGCTCTTCAGCGGGACGTTCCATATAGGTGCGAATAAACGCCCACTGGTCGTAAGGGTTTAGTTGCATGTCTTCAAAGTTAATAGATAAGCTTGGTTCTCTTGTTGACTCATCGATGACATGCAGATTCAGTACTTCATACACCAAACCTTCATTGCGTCTTACGGAGGCTGTGATGTCTTTATAATTAATCAGATGAAAGATAGGGGCTTGCTTACGGTTATGCTCGTAGTAAGCAATCTGCTGGGTATTTTTTAGTAGTAAGATTTTGTGGTATCGAGATTTTTTAGTTTTAAGTTGTTTTAAAGTTAGAAAAGGAGCAGTGAAAAAACTAATGAGGATAAATATTAGACATATAATCGCATAAAGATAGTAGATTAATACTCCTTCCTTTATTACTGAATTGAACATAGCGTAAATTAAGAAAAAAAACTGTCCAAGCAACCATAGTGAGGCATAAGATGCCAATAAAACTAAGTTTTGAATAGAGTTAATAATAGGATGAAATAGCAGATAGTCTGGATTCACATCATGAATAAGTGTACTTATTCTATCAATACTGGCTTTTTTTTCTTGGAAATTACCAATCTCTCCTTCATAAGGGCGACTGAGTATTTTACCGACAGGAGGTATAGGAGGAACAGGTAAGATCATAGTAGCATTCAACTCAAATGTATTGTTTCATCAGATTTTTTAATATTTATTATTATCTAGATAGCTTACGTTTTTTAAGGGGTATGACGGATTGCGGCTACTATCAGGCGTATAAGTAACGATCACTTTTGCCTTGCTAATATTATGGGGTTCAAACTTTAGTAACTGCGTATCAATGATAAAGTGAGTTTCCGACTCTTTTTCAGTCACTTTTTTTGTCACTATCGGTATTAATTTCTCAATGGCTAATGACGTAATATTACTAGCAACGGGTTCATCGCTGGTAGAGTTATAGAATGTCGCTTTATATAGGTTTTGTGCTCTGCCGTTTTTATCAGCGACGACTTCTATCGTCAACTGGCTTGCTTTGTCCCAATTGCCAATGTGAACCTGACTTTCAAATAAGGTCAGATGCTCTCGCACACTGCCGAATACTGGCGGTAGCCTTATTTCACTGGTTGAGTCAACTTTATGCTCTACAGGCATTCTACCTTGAAAGGTTTGCAAACGATTATTGGCTAAGAATAAGGTGCTCGCAGTGATAAAGCCACTAATGTCATCTGCTAAACTGTTAAAAGCGGGCTGTGTCTGAAACGGGTTTATCAGGTAGTAGTCTTGTCCTCGCATAGCTTTATGACCAAACACGCTGTTGTCTAGCCAATACTCTATTAATACGTTTCGTTTATTATCATACTTATAAGCTAAACGCTGAAAGCTATAGATTATTAGTCAATCATCCTAAGCAATCACCAGCATTACATACAGTATTGACCCAATAAACCATGTCGCATTCACGGCGATACCTGAATACCATTTCAGCTTTACCGCTTGGTTTTGGTTTGCAAAAGCGGCTTGACGCTCTGCTGTGACAGGCAGAATGTTATACGGATTGTTTTGCCCATCCCACATAAGCCGTCGCTGAACTTCTGGATGTAGTGCAGGATTGGCACTCGATTGATAGATATTGCCTTCGGCCAAGTCTAAGTAACTGACGGTACAAGCGCGCAACCAACCCATAAAGGTCACTTCATGTTGTAGTCCAGTCAGACCCTTGTCTTTTTTCTCTTGAGCAATATCGGCACAGGCGAGTAGCGATGTGCTGATATCTGTTGGACACGCGTGGGCATATCGTGGGTCAAGCGGTAGCTCGTCTGCGGGACGCTCCATATAGGTACGGATAAACGTCCATTGGTCGTAAGGGCTAAGTTGCATATCTTCGAGATTAATACTTTGGATGGTTTGGTTGGTTTTAGGATCAATCACATGCAGGTTCAAGGCTTCAAAAACGACGCCGTTGTTACGTCTGACTGAGGCGACAATATCTTTATAATTAATTAAATGAAAAACAGGCGCTTGCTTACGATTATGCTCATAATAGGCAATTTGTTGGGTCTGTTTTAACAATACTATTTTATTATAATGGGATTTTTTGTTTTTAAACTGTTTATATGCTATATACGGTAGTAATCCAAACATTAAAATAGACAATAGCTGTACGATAATTAAGAAAACAGCTATCCAATCAAAATCGCTTTTAAATAAAATGTCATAAAAAATAACAACTGAAATAAATAAAGTTTGCCCAAACAACCAACTAAAGCAATAAGCCATCAAAAATCCAACCAATTGATATGAGTTAATAATGGGATGGAACAGTAGATAATCTGGATTTACCTCATGCACATCACGGCTCAGCTTTTCTATACTCGCTACTTTTTCTCGATACGCAGGTATGCTTTCTTCCCAAGGTCGACTCAGGAGCTTTTCGATAGGATGAGTATTGTTTGGAGGATTATAAATCATTATTTTCTCGTAATCTTTAATACTTGTTGTTATCTAGATAGCCAACGTCTTTTAAAGGATATGGCAGATTGCTGCTAGTATCAGGCGTATAAGTCACAATCACTTTTGCATTATTGATACTATGCGGTTCAAACTTTAATAACTGCGTTCTAATAACAAACTGATCGTCTAACTTCTCTTTTGTCACTATAGGTAGCAATTTCTCAATAGCTAATGACGTAATATTACTAGCAACTGGCTCATCGCTGGTAGAGTTATAGAATGTCGCTTTATATAGGTTTTGTTCTATGCCGTTTTTGTCAGCGATGACTTCTATCGTCAACTGGCTTGCTTTGTCCCAATTGCCAATATGAACCTGACTTTCAAATAAGGTCAAATGCTCTTTTACAATCTCAAGGATTGGCGGAAGTCTTATCTCACTGTTTGTGCTTATTTCGTGCTCCACAGGTACATTACCTTGAAAGGTTTGCAAACGATTATTAGCTAAGAAAAAGGTACAAGCCGTGATAAAGCCACTAATGTCTTGCTCCAAACTATTGAAAGGCGACTTTGACTGAAACGGATTAATTAAATAATAATCTTGTCCTCGCATAGCTTTATGACCAAACACGCTGTTGTCTAACCAGTATTCTATCAATGTATTGTTTTTATCATCAAACTTATAGGCTAGGCGCTGAAAAGTATAGCTTAGAGTCATACCGACAAACATAATCGCTAATAGTGGTAGCGCAGGTAATGCGGCGGCTGGCGATGCTATCGCTAATAAGCCTAGATTAAATCCGGCATAAGCTGAAGCACCTATCGAGACGGCTGAACCTATTGTTAACGCTGAAGATGTTAAATTCCCATCATTAAATTTACGATAGCCATAAATTGCTAAGCTTCCTACCTCAAACGTCGCGCCAACCACACCTAGCCACCCTGCGCGATAGACAAGCCTGTTTGCAAAGCTGGTTCTGCCAAGCACGCTAGCTCCCGATGCTGCCACATCCATACTCGCCGTGACTAATGCAAGTCCAGAGCTGATAGTACCTAATTGCTCTTGCGTTAGCCGTAGCGGGTCGCCTGCGTATTTTAATCTGGCGATCGCTGGTACACTGGCGATCACTGCATTTAACTGGAAATATGCGATAAAAACAGACACGACACCCATACTTCCATTCGCTATTTTTTGGGCACTATTGTGCCATTCAATGCCTTTAGCTGCTAAGTCGCCATTTAACAGCTCTTGATAGCCAATATTAAGACTATCTAAAGTATCACGTAAGTTCGGTAATACGCGCTCGCCCCAAACGATATCAGGTTGTTGGTTTAAGGAGCGCGTACGGTAATCAAAGGGTAAATCGTTGACGAATAGTTCTAGAGCGTATTCAGCAGCGTCTAGCATATTCGCAAAAGCATCGCGCATCTCTTTAAAATAAACGGGTGAACTGTAACGTTCTAATAAATAGATTGCTTGAGGTCTGATGATGTAGTTGTTCATTTTTAGCGGTTCTCGTACTGTTTAATAGAGGTTGGCTGATAAGTTTTTATCTAAGCAATTACCAACATCACATACAATATCGAGCCAATAAACCATGTCGCATTCACGGCGATACCTGAATACCATTTCCGCTTAACGGCTTGATTTTGGTTTGCAAAAGCTGCTTGGCGCTCTGCTGTGACAGGCAAGATGTTATATGGGTTGTTTTGACCATCCCACATAAGCCGACGCTGAACTTCCGGATGTAGTGCAGGATTAGCGCTCGACTGGTATATATTACCCTCAGCGAGATCTAAGTAGCTAACGGTACAGGCTCGTAACCAACCCATAAAAGTCACTTCATGACGCAGCCCTGTTAAGCCCTTGTTTTTCTTCTCTTGGGCGATATCAGCACAAGCTAGTAATGAGGTGCTAATATCTGTTGGACAGGCGTGGGCGTACCTTGGATCAAGCGGTAGCTCTTCAGCGGGACGTTCCATATAGGTGCGAATAAACGCCCACTGATCATAAGGGTTTAGTTGCATGTCTTCACAGTTAATAGATAAGCTTGGTTCTCCTGTTGATTCATCGATGATGTGCAGATTCAGTACTTCATACACCAAACCTTCATTACGCCTTATGGAGGCTGTGATATCTTTATAATTAATCAGATGAAAGATAGGGGCTTGCTTACCGTTATGTTCGTAGTAAGCAATCTGCTGGGTATTTTTTAGTAGTAGAATTTTATGGTATCGAGATTGCTTTCTTTTTAGTTGCTTTAGAGTTAAATATGGTGAAAAGCCAAGCATTGTTAGGAATATTATAAGCATAATAATTGGAAATAAAACTATTAGCTCAAACTCTTCAATAAAAAAATATTTAAGAACTACATATAAAAATAAAAATAAAAACTGTCCAAACAACCATGCACCACAATATGACGCTAAAAGCCATACATTTTGAATAGAGTTAATGATAGGATGAAATAGCAGATAGTCTGGATTCACATCATGAATAAGTGTACTTATTCTATCAATACTGGCTTTTTTTTCTTGGAAATTACCAATCTCTCCTTCATAAGGGCGACTGAGTATTTTACCGACAGGAGGTATAGGAGGAACAGGTAAGATCATAGTTATACAATATGTAGTTAGCAATTTTTGCTAGCTATTATAAGCCACCACTGCCCATACAAATAAGCCAACGTTGATGAGTATGATACATACCCATCTGACATTAACCTCCCAATTTCTACCTTCAAACGCTAGTTTGGCTTCATAAGTTATGGGCTGTATTGGATACGGGTTATCTTGACCGTCCCATGTGAGTAGCTTTTGCACGTCGGGATGCAAGATGGCGCGTTTGGTACATTGGTAATGATTAGCCTGAAATAGATTACCTAAGGCTATTATTGAGCCTATTATAAAGACCATGATTTGACCACCGCCAGAATGATCACTAGGCAGTATGCTGTTTTTACGATAGATAATATCAGCACAAGCAAACAGTGATTTACTAGTGTCAGCTGGGTAAGCTTCGCAGAACTCAGGATTTATCGGTAAGTCATCGGCTTCATTTTCCATATAGGTACGGATAAATGCCCATTGTACACGCGGGTTGACTCTATAATCTTCTAGCTTTAGATGATGGGTGATATCGCCTGTCTCAGGATCAGCGACATACAGATTAAGCGGTGTGTAGGCTCGATTATATGGGTCTTGATGTAAGTCTGGATGCACATCTTTATAGTCGACTATCTTAAGCGCATAAGGCTGTCTAAAATTCCATAATGGACGGTAATAATAAGCTATTTTCTGTTCTTTTTTTAAAAAGTAGTACTGGGTACGAATGAAGCGCTTTCTGATGAGTTGATAGAGAAATAAAATTAGTGGCGTACCAAATACAACAATCCATAAGAAGCTGAATACTATATCAAAAATACTAAATTCACCATCTATAAAGACAACCTCTCCAATATCTTGAAGAAAATAATTACCTAACCAAAATGAAGAAAAATAAACCCAGCCAACAGCAAAATAAAACACCCAGAAGTATGCGGGTAGGAAGGTTAAGTAATCAGGATTAACATCATGAATTTCTTTGTTAAGATGTTCAATCTCTTCAGTGCTCTTTAATAAGCTTTTGTCTATACTGGCGGTATAAGGACGGTCAATAGGATTGTGAAGCTTACTAAGGTGGGTAGCGAAATCATCGCGTAGTTGCATGTTATTATCCCTAATTACTTTTATCTAAGCAATCACATACAGTAATAAAAAGGTAGCCAATGATTTATTAAGACAACCACCCCAAACCAATCACATACCAGAGTTTATCGACCATGCTCGGATAGTCACCATGTGGTCTTGCCGCGCCTATCATGTCTATAATAAATGCACCGATAAACAGCATGATAATAGTAGCAATAATAATACCTACACTGTAAACAATGGTCTTCCAAATAGGCTGGTTATTCTGTTCAAGGTTGCCCTCTGGTAAATGTTTGTTTAAATCATAAGGGTCATTGGGATCAATCTGACATTCCGCTTCAATAGCTTTGCTAAACTGATGGCGGTAGCTGGTCAGCATTGAGATCACACGGCCAACATAACGCAGAGCTAATAAAGGTAGAATAACTATTGTCACTGGGTAAAACCTAAAAGTTCGTTCAGGGTACTCCATGTTTTCGTGAGAGTAATGTACTACGTTCAATATCAAACGCTTAAATGACATCAGCGGGGTTTCACGTTTCTTATGTATGGGATAGATGTAACGTATGGCCTCTTTGACTTCTTTTAGTTGCTGATCGTCACCTTCCATATAACGACGGATAAACTCAAAATAACTGATTAAACTTTTATCAAAGACATTGTTTTGAAAGGCAAGTGCAAACATACCCGTAATGGTTTCGCCGTTTTTATCAAAGGTCACGGCTCTGATGTCTCTATCTTCATTGATATAGGCAATAAAAAAAGTTAAGTCATCCCAGTTATATACTTCTACTTTACGATTGTATTGACGGACATAGACCTTACGGGTTTTACGATTAAAACGGATGGGATAATGCCATGTGGTAAATAGTTCGGTTGAGAGCACATTGATTAATGGAGCGAAGAATAGAATCATAGAAAAAGCGAGAATAAGACCAATACTAAGAAATACGATGTCAAAATCTATTGTGGATTTTACAATCAGATAGAGGATACCATTACTCACAGATAGCCCCACAAACCCTAAACATAATCCCCATCCTACCGCATCACCACGTCGTCTTTCATTGCGCCCTGTAGTCTCAAGATAAGTCGAGTTAAACTGTACCACCGTTTGTTGAGGGTGCAATGGCACATCATAGTTTTTATATTTATCCAAAGGCACTGTCTCATGGATGCCTTTAACGTCTACAAGCTTCTGCCCTACCGCTTGATAACCTGGGGTCAAAAATGGCGGTTTCTTTGTCAGTCGAAACCGCCCTTCCATGTCTACAACGAATCCACTCATTTTTAGTTGTCCTTAATGTCGTGGCAGTTTGAGCAGACTCTTATCAAGTACAAACCTCATTCCTGATCATTAATTGTGCTAAGCATCTTAAAAAGATTATGAGTGGCGTTAGCTTTTAAATTATTGTAATTCACAAGAACCAATTCATCCAAGTCCTCTGTCGTTGGCTCACTATCTACATTTATCAAACCTTGTATGCCAACATTAACTGACACATCGCTATGCTCTGATACAAACTGTATAAGTTGCTGTCTAAGCTGTTCTTGACGCTCGTTTCTGGTGATAATAAGTAGCTCACCACCTGAAATTTCTAATATAAGCTCATCACCTTCAACTCTTAAATCGCCAAAGTATCGATCTGTCCCTCCTTCATACTCACTGATCGGAATGTCATCAGGATTGGTTGCAAAGTTTTCAAAATATAGCTTGTTCTGCTCTTCTTCAAGCGCTTCGAGATACTCTAATCTCAACTCTTCTGCGGTCTTGGACGTATTATCAGCATAAGAAGTGTCAGCTGCCATAGCAAGTTGCGACTGACTAACTCCTATCGTAAATAGTAGGGACACACACAGCCACATTTTAAATAAGGTCTTTGGAATTGAATGATTTACCATATGTAAAACTCATTTATTATAAGTTGATTGATAAAATATTGATTAACTTAATCGTCTAACTGATTGGTCTCGTTGAAATACCAGATAGTTTGCCATTCAAGTCGCTTCATCTTTGGCATGATGTCGCCTGCTTTGAAGTGTTTGACATCTTTACTTGATGGTGACCACCAGTAGCCTGTGAATGGACAAGGTTTACCCGACTCACAACGTAAACGTTTTGGCTCGACATTATGGTTACCGCCGCCAGTATCCGCGATACGCTCAACCAACATCCAAGTGACTGGTGCATCACCAACCGCTTGCATGGTTTCAGGATCATAACCGACGTAAGCTTCATTTGCTAACATGCCATCCAATAACACTTGAGCACTGGCATCTGCTCTACTAGGTACATAAATACCTGCGACAGGGACGACTTCATCTAACTCAACGCTATATTTTGGATTAAGACGATAAATAGGCCACGATTCGGGTGGGTTAAGTGGTCCTCGCGATTCAGTAGTATAGCGTTCAATTAAACTACCAATTTTCCAGCCAAAATAACTGGTTATTTCTAAGTTAAAAGCGCGCGTGCTTGCCTCTCTCCGCCATTTTTCATAATCAAGTTGTTGCTGCTCAGGCATCCAATCGATATCATAATCCATACTGATAGCCCGAAAATCACTCTCAACATTACCGCCATATCTTATTGCCGCTAGATCCCCTTTTAACAGCTCTTGATAACCAACATTTAAGCTGTCTAGAGTATCACGCAGGTTTGGCAATACCCGTTCGCCCCAGACGATATCAGGCTGTCTATTGATAGGACGTGTACGGTAATCAAACGGTAAATCATTGACAAACAGCTCAAGCGCCTGCTCAGCAGCTTCTAACATAGTTGCAAAGGCATCGCGCATCTCTTTAAAATAAGCGGGTGAGCTGTAGCGTTCTAATAA
>Ga0208435_100382_pt1 | contig 13021 bp, 11 predicted proteins | sample 24_taG_FD_184097 | JGI IMG/M metagenome (GOLD analysis project Ga0208435, IMG submission 184097) | Marine viral communities from Cariaco Basin, Caribbean Sea - 24_WHOI_OMZ (SPAdes) (version 2) | ecosystem: Environmental > Aquatic > Marine > Oceanic | place: Caribbean Sea: Cariaco Basin...
ATACGCTCTAATAAACATAAACACCTAAAATAGTCTGTTATAAGTGGTTCCATTATACCAGTCTGTTTTAAGTGGTCTGTTAATAGGTTTGAAGGGTAAAATTGCTGGTTCCCTTGGGGTATAGCTTAATATTCAAGTCCTCACTAGGGAACCGAACCAGTGAAAGCACCTGATTGGTCCGCCATATGTATACTAGCAATACTCTAAAAAAATAGCTTCTCCTATAATTGATTCTATTGGTGCGCTTATTATTTCTGTTTGGCTACTACAGCCTGAGGAAGTTTCTGTGGCTCTGGCGATGGCTGTGTGTGTTCAGCTATATCTCTAGGCGTAGCGCTTTTGACTGTTGGAATATCTGTTTTTTATGACCCAACTATGACAGATTGACTGTTGGTAAAGTAAGAAAAATGGCAGCGGATAGCTTCTTCAAGACAGCTATAGCAACCAACAGCCTACAAGCAGCAAGTTATTACTTATACTAAAATATATAATTTTGTCGGCGTAAGCCTATCCTGCGATAGACAAATGGGGTCATTTTGTCGGTAATCGCCTATCCTGCAATCAAATAAAATAGGTAAAAAGACATACCTAAGCTACTTGGATAAGAGCCTTAAGTTGTCTTAGGTTGTTTTAAGTTGTCTTAGGTTGTTTGATGAAGTTATTTTACAGAACTTGGTTGTTTTAAGTTGTCTTAGGTTGTTTTAAGTTGTATTTGATTGTATGGTCTTATCTAAACTAATTAAAGGGGTAACGTATGGCTAAATCCAAGCTAACTAAACAATCAATACGTTTTTTGGTTGATACATACGATGATGAAACTACCAATCATACTTTTCACGACGTAAGAGAAATGATTGAAGACAAATTTAAGATAACCGTCACCTATGAAGCAATCCGAAAAAGTTATCATGCTAACAAAAACGCTTTATTAGCCGAAAATAGTAAAGACATTAAAGTTGGTGATGGGAATAGAGTTAATCCTACGCTTAAAACTGAGGCAAAAAAACCATCTCTATCAATGTCTGAGCTTAGGGGGCTTGTTAAGAAGAACTCAACAAAACAAACAGAGTTTGATACTAGCTATGAAGATATAAGTAATGAAGAACTAGACTATCTTTTTACTTCTTCAAAAGACAATTAAAAAAATGCTATTGATGATCAATAGCATTTTTTGGCTCTTTTCGATTATGTTTGATGACCGTATCAGCAAGCATTTAATCTAAACGGCAGTTACACAGAATTCGGGATGGTCTCTCACTTAGTGCATGTAAGTGAAACTCTAACCACGAACCTAGTTTATTTAGCATTTTACAATCATCCTTTTTATATTCAGCCACACTGCTGATTACCTTCTTTCGCATGCAATTCAGCATTTCTCTTCTTTATGGCTTCTAATTCTTCAGCTAATCTTCTATTTTCAGCCATCGCTTTTTCTTTCTCATATATAGCTTCATTGTACTTTTTACGGTTTTCCGCATCGACAAATCTTTTTAGGACTTCCCTAGCTAACGTTTGATAGCCTAAATCTTCAGATTTTCCAATTTTTTTCAGGTCTGCTATGAGTGTTTGTGGCAAACGGATAGAGATAAGTTGCATTTTACTATCTATGTTTTCATCTTCAGGCTCATTCAGTAAGCTCATTAGCTCGTCATCATCAGCTTCATTTGCTAAGCTCGCAAACTCTTCGTCTGCTCCTAGCTCACGGTTTTCCCATTTATCTGTATTTTCATAGAACTCGGCTAATTTGATCTCTGTATTTTCCATTTTTACACCTATATATTATTCGTATATTGGTTATTAACTTAATCTCATATTTCAAAAAACTGTTTTAATTCTAATTAGAACGATGCTTTTATATCTATTTTTAGATACAACTACCCAATAGCTAGTTGACAGCGTAAAAAGCTATTTCACTAACATTAGTAACACTATCCAAGTAGAGTGTATCTAGAGTTTTCTGAAGCAGAACTTACATACTATCTGTATGTAAGTTTTTGAGATAAGCTTAAATATACTACTAACTATTGTTAGTTAATTTACTATAAATAGCCCTTTCTTTAGCATTTGGTTCATAGGCTGTTTTAATATGTATTTTTCGAGAAAGTAACATAAAACAAACCTTTAACTGTCTACCAGTCCTCGTTTCTGCAATAAACCACCGCGTATCTGGTGAGGTCTTATGCTTTTCACGGTTTTCTACTAAAGTCCGAGTGCTTAAGTTATTAAAACACTGTTTAACTTCTTGTTCTGTAACGTCATGTTTAACTTCTAGCTTCTCTAAGACATCATCCGAGAAATAGTATTTAGAGCCTGATGTCTTTTCTTCTTTATCGCACACAGTCGCCTCACTTAATTAAATAGCATGATTATTTTAAATTAAATAGCGATGTACTGGTCAAGAATTAAATGAGATTTTAATAACTAGAAGTCTTATAACATAAGTAACCTTTGTATTGATTTTTAGTTGAAATCCATTGCTAACATGCTTTCAGCCATCGCCAATATATCTATACACAAAACATTATAACTGATGTATATATCATCTGTATATACGCATTGTATATATAAGATATAATACTGTCAATAATTAAAAAAAAGGTTTTTAATGCTTTTAATAGTTTTTAAAGCTTTTAGACCTTCTCTATCCCTTGATATGAAAGGGCTTAGGCTTTAATAAAGCTACGTCTATCGACCCATAAAGCTACGTCTATCGACCCATAAAGCTACGTCTATCGACCCATAAAGCTACGTCTATCGACCCATAAAGCTACGTCTATCGACCCATAAAGCTACGTCTATCGACCCATAAAGCTACACAAAGTACATAACTGTAGCTTTATGGTGTATAGTATTTATATTATTCTATATGGAAGTATGAAATGAGCGATAAGCAATTAATAACTAAAGATAATAAATTGATAGGTGCTAGCTACTCTCTTGGCATACCTGAACAGCGCCTTATTTTTCTAGCCATTATTGAGGCTAGGGAACAGAAGCAGTTAATTGATGCTAGAGGTGTTCTACAAATTAAAGCAAAAAGCTATCAAGAACAATTTAAGGTAGAAAAACACACGTCATACGATGCGCTAAAAAGTGCTACGAGTGGACTATTCGATGCTCATTTCGAATATGAAGACATTCATGAAAAAACAGGGAAACTAGCTCGCCATGTAATTAGATGGGTGCAGAAAATAAGCTATATTGATGCTGCCGGTATGGTGGAGCTGCAATTTACAGATGCAGTTATTCCACTAATAACAAGACTTAGCAAGCAATATACTGAGTATGAATTAAAGCAGGTTAGTGAATTACAAAGCGAATATTCAATTAGGCTTTACGAGTTGATGATGCAGTGGAAGACTGTTGGTAAAACCAACAAAATATCAGTTGATGATCTACGTAGAAAACTAGGTGTTGAGCCTGAGCAGTACAAGAAAATGAATAACTTCAAAGCTCGAGTTTTAGATCATGCTATCAATCAAATAAACAAACACACGGACATTCAAGCCGAATATGACCAACATAAAGACGGACGTGTAATTGTTGGCTTTACATTCAAGTTTAAAGCGAAGCCAACTACAGAAAAAGCTGTGTCAATAAACAAGAAAAAAGACGCAGATACAGCAGATATGTTCGCCGTTGATGGTTTAAATGATAAACAGCTAGGGCGTATTGCTCGCAATCCTGCTTTTATGGCAGAATACAATCATTTAGTAAGCCCTACTAGCCCAGCTGGACAGTCGCAGCAAGGCTGGGAGTTTGAGATGATTAATCGACTAAAAAAAGATCCCACGCAATTCAACAAGCGTCCAATACGTGATTATTTAGATTATTAAGATTAGGTCAGCCAAGAACCGCAGAGCGTTAGTCATGGTCTTTTTCTTAGAAGAAAGACAATCAAGTTATCACCCCTGTAGCAGCAGGGGTGATCTTAGGGCACTTTAATTTATACTGCTAAGCGTTGAGAAGATTATCTAGAATTCTGTGTATATATTAATTTGAGGTAAACAGCAGTTAAACAAAGTTGAAAAGCTCAATCATATACGTCTCTACTTTAAACCTTTAAGTAAATTAGCTTTCATATAGTCAACCACAGCAGCTTGTTGCATTTCTATCCAGCTTTCATAGGATGTATTTTTTTGAATAAACTGCTCCCATTCCTGATCTGGAATGGCTGCAAAATCTTCTTTTGATTCCACTTTGAACCCAGAGGCTTCTATTAGCTTCTCAAAATTCGAATATTGGCTACAACTAGATATAAAGCTAGGGTTCATAAGGTCGTTCAGTGGGATGCTATCAGTATTAGATAACTCTGAGACATTCTTTTCCAATGTATCAAAACCTTTTAATTCAACTTCCATGAATTTCTCCTCGTATTTATAAGCTTTATATAGCTTGTATGATTTTGTCTATTTTAAAAAAATTAACCACCCAGAATATATCGGGGGATGGTAATTTAAGTTAAGTTAGACCGCTGGTTTGAACTGGTTAAGGTTATCAGGAAAGAAAGCTTGAACGGCAGTTACACAGAATTCGGGATGGTCTCAAAAGCAGCGACAACTTCTACTATTAAAAAAGTAGTCGTTAAACCTAAGGCAACCATTAACTTCTTACTATTTTCTTCAGTAACAACCGCATGGCTATGATCATGATGTTCTGACATAAAATATTTTCCTTATTCTATTTATGATGAGCAGAGATATTGGATAACAGCCAATATCTCTGCTGTAAATCGACTAATCTATTGGATTAAGAAACTTTTTTTTCATTTATCCAACGATAAAGCACGGGTAACAGCACCAAAGTTAGTAATGTTGAAGAGATAATCCCGCCAATCACTACGGTTGCCAGTGGCCGTTGAACCTCAGCCCCTGTTCCGGTTGCCAGCGCCATTGGTACAAAACCCAGTGAAGCCACACAAGCTGTCATCAACACTGGTCTTAAGCGCAAAATAGCCCCTTGCCACACGGCTTTATGCACTGGATATTTGTCCCTTAATTCCTTAATAAAGGTCAGCATTACCAGTCCATTGAGGACTGCAACACCAGATAAGGCAATAAAGCCAATTCCAGCTGACATCGATAATGGAATATCCCTTAGCCAAAGGAACAGCACACCACCGGTCAAGGCAAAGGGTATCCCGGTAAAGACCAATAGACTTTCTTTGACATTGTGAAAGACCGCCATCAGTAAAATAAAGATAGTGATTAAAGCCAGTGGAATCACGATTTGCATCCGTGCTTTGGCTGAAGCCAAATTTTCAAACTGACCGCCATATTCTATCCAATAACCACTTGGCAAAGTGTATGCTTTGAGCTGTGTCTGTACATCAGAAACAAAAGACCCTAAATCACGCCCTTCAACATTCGTTGTAACCACAACTCGGCGTTTACCATTTTCTCGACTGACTTGGTTGATTCCTTCAATGGTCGAGACTTGCGCGACATCCGACAATAAAATACTGCCACCATTTGGAAGCTGAATAGGTAACTGGGAAACAGATGCGACACTACGGTCTTGCTCTCCAAGACGGATAACAAAATCAAAACGACGATCGCCTTCTAAAATCTCTCCCACGCTTTGTCCACCAATATTGGTTGCCACAAGGTCTTGAATTGAACGCACACTCAAACCATATTGTGCAGCCAAAGTTTTATTTACCTCGACATTCAGTAATGGCAAACCTGAGGTCTGCTCAACTTTCACGGCACTGCTACCCGATATTTGCTGAATGATTTTGGAGATTTTAGTCGCCTCAGTATTGAGGACATTCATATCATCACCGAAGATTTTCACACCAACATCACTACGCACACCTGAGATCAATTCATTAAATCGGAGTTCAATCGGTTGTGAAAATTCACTATTATTGCCTGGAATCGTGGCTAAATACGTCACCATACGGCCACGTAATTCATCTAAACTTTCTTTAGGATTTGGCCATTCTGAACGAGGCTTTAACATGATATAGCCATCTGAAATATTGGGTGGCATGACATCTGTTGCAACCTCGGCTGTACCCGTTCTGGCAAATACTGCCTTAATTTCAGGGAAACTCTTTAAAAGAAGTTTTTCAGTATTCTCCTGAATACGTAAAGACTCTTCTAAGCCTGTACTTGGTGAACGTAACTGTTGTATCGCAAAGTCTCCTTCACTGAGCTGTGGTGCAAATTCACTGCCGAGTTTGGTACTGATAAATCCCGTAATCACTAATAAACACAGTGCAAAAGTCAGCACAACTGCTTTGTATTGATACGAAATATCAAGAGTTTGCTGATATTTAGCTTTTAGCCATAACATCCAACGACTTTCTTTTTCTTGAATATCGCCTTTGACCCACAATGCCACAGCAGCAGGCACAAAGGTGATCGATAAAATAATGGCTGCAACAAGGGCGAGTACCACTGCCAATGCCATCGGATGGAACATTTTTGCTTCCACACCACTTAAAGCAAAAATCGGCAAATACACCACCAAAATAATAAGCTGACCAAAAATAAGAGGACGACGTGCTTGGCGGGCAGCCAGAAAAACTTCCTTAAAGCGTTCACTTTGTGTGAGAGGTCGTTTTAACAGTTGCTGTGTATGGGCTAAACGCCGGATACAGTTTTCGACAATCACCACAGCACCATCGACAATGATGCCGAAATCGAGTGCACCTAAACTCATCAGATTGGCACTGATATTTTGCTGTGCCATCCCGGTTAAGGTAAACAGCATAGAGAGTGGAATGACACAGGCAGTAATCAAGGCAGCACGGATATTCCCTAAAAACAGGAACAGAATGATGATGACCAGGATTGCTCCCTCTACCAAGTTTTTCTGAACGGTTTTAATCGCCTTCTCAACCAAGATAGTACGGTCGTACACCGTTTCAATCACTACCCCTTTAGGCAAACTATTCTGAATATCTTGAAGCTTGGCATCCACAGCTTTAGAAACAGTCTGGCTATTTCCACCCATCGCCATCATGACAACCCCTAAAACGGTTTCTTTGCCGTTATAGGTTGCCCCACCGGTTCTTAAATCATGCCCAATAGAGACTTGCGCAATATCACCAACCCGAATTGGGCTGCCATTTGGGCTACCCAGCATGGTGTTCTCAATATCAGAAAGCCCATTGAATGCACCCGGTACACGTACCGTCAGTTGCTGACCATTGTCTTCAATATAACCTGCACCTCGGTTCTTATTATTTTGCGCTAAAGCCTGTTGCAGTTGTTCTAATGAGATATTCAGTTGCTGCATCCGGTTTAAATCGGGAGAGACCACATAGGTTTTTTCAAAACCACCAATACTGTTGACCTCTGCAACTCCCTTAACACGTTGCAGTTGAGGACGCACAATCCAGTCCTGAATCTCACGCAAATCCATCGGCGTGTATGCAGTTCCATCCGGCTTTTTCGCATTCGGATCTGCCTTCAGTACCCATTGATAAATCTCACCGAGACCCGTAGAAACGGGGGACATCGTCGGTGCGATTTGTGCAGGCAACTCAGATTGCGCCTCCTGTGTCCGTTGGTTAATCTGCTGACGGGCCCAATAAATATCAGTCCCATCTTTAAAGATAATGGTGACTTGAGAGAGTCCATAACGGGATATGGAACGGGTAAGCTCCAGATCCGGAATGCCAGCCATGGCATTTTCAATGGGATAGGTAATCAGCTGTTCGACTTCAAGCGCAGTAAAACCCTTGGCTTGAGTATTAATCTGGACTTGGGTATTGGTAATATCGGGTACAGCATCAATCGGGAGTTTCTGATAGCTATACACCCCGACCGCAATCCAGGTACAGACAAAGAGCAACACCCAAATCGCATTTTGTATGGAAAACTGAATGATTCGTTCGAATAAACCTTCTGGTTTTGGTAGATCAGAATTAATGTCCATGGCCTGCCTCGTCTTTTTCTAATTCAGATTTCAACAAGAAACTGCCTTGAGCGATATACTTCTGCCCTTCAGTCAGCCCAGAAATCACTTCAAGCCATTGTCCATCACTTGAAGCCTGCCCCAATTGCACTTTCTGTGCTTTTAAGTGGACTTGACCTTTTTGTTCTGAATCTACGATGAAAATACTGTCTTCACCTTCAATACTTTGCAGCGCAGACTTTTGAATCCGAAGGGCTGATTTTGCTGTAGCTTCCGGAATCAACACTCTCACTAACACATTAGGACGCAACTCAGTAGCTTGCGCATCGAGTTTTGCGCGCACCACCAGACGCCCTGTTTGTACATCTGCCTGAGAGGTTAAGCTTTGTACAGTAGCTTTATAGATTTGATCTGAATCATTCACTTTAAAGTCAATTTTTTGCCCGGCTTGCAGTTGACCTGAGAATTGATTCGGCAAATTAAACTCAAGCCATAAATCTTTCAGCTGTTCAATGACAAAGAGCTGATTAGCCAGTTGCACATTTTCACCGACCACAATATCTTTTTGACTGATCACCCCAGAGATCGGTGCTTTAATCAGAAAACGCCCATTGTTATTGCCACTTGCACCTAATGCATTTAAACGTGCTTGTGAGGACTGGACAGTAATCTGCGCTTGACGGTAGGCATTTTCGGCACGCTGGTAATCCTGTTTGGCAGAAACCCCCTGTGACCAGAGTTGCTGTTCGCGCTGGTAATCTTTACGGGCCAAATCCAGATTCACCTGTGCCATACGCAGATTTGCCTGTTGGTCGATCAGTTCAGGCACGGTTAGTACAGCCAGCGTTTGTCCTTTTTGCACGCTCTGTCCTAAAGCCACATTGATCTGCTCGACATAACCACTAAATTTAGGCGATATATGCGCTTGTTGATCGGTATTCACCACCAATTTACCTGGCAGGGTTGTCAGCTTTTCAACCAATCCTGTGGATGCAACAGCAACTTTTAAACCTTGTTCAACCATTTGTTGGCTGGTCAGTTGTATTTCGCCTTCTTCAGCATGTCCTTCTTCAGAACTATCTTCATCAGAATATTCGGCATTTCCCTCATCATAACCCTGCCCCTCAGATTCAGTTTTTTTTGAACTTAACCAAATAGCCAGACTGACCAAGACCGTAATCAGAATCAAAACTACAATCATGAGAGACTGGGATATTTTTCCGTTTTGCTTGGCGTTCATTTTATCGTGCTCCCCCATTGATTAAATTTTGCGATGCTTCGACTGCCTTTTTATTCAGTTGTGTATAGGCATCCGAACGGCTAATTTCTTCATAACTTGTGCCAATACTGAGTGCCTCAGCTGCTAGGGCAGTTTGCCAAGCTTGACGTAGAATTTGTAATTGACCCAATCGAAGATTCTGCAGTTGGGTGGTTGCTTGCTGAACGTCGGTAATGGACAGTTTCCCTGCCTGAAACCCTAGTAAAGTACGGCTCTGAACTTTGGTCGCCAAAGTAACTTGTGCTGTTGTGGCATCGAACTGGCTACGTAAACCTTTGAGCTGATGCATGCTGTTGGCAATATCGAGTATTTGTTGCTTCAGCTCACGCTGCTGCTGTTGGTTCAGCAATATTTGCTGTTGCTGGACCATCGGGATCGCATATTGCTGGCGATTGAAAATATTCAGTGGAATAGCCACGCCGATTGCTAAAGTCGTATCGTTGCTTTCATTAGGGGTTTTGCTACGTTTCATGCCTACATTTAAAGTCGGATTGGGACGTGCCTGAATTCTTAAATTTTCAATTTGATGATCCGATTGCTGAATGTTCAAGGCATAGAGTTTTTCTAGCCACCCTTCAGCAATATACCGTTGCACAGTTTGGAGACTTTGCTCTGGCCAAGGGATAGCGGTTTTATTCAATTGAAGATGTGAAGATGTTTCTCCCCCCCACAAATTAGACAGCTGACGACCGGCAGCTTGTTTATTCAGCATCGCTTGCTCATAAAGTCGTTGGATTTCTAGCGCTTCAATTTGGGCACGCTCAAAATCAACCAGGGCAATACTGCCTGCCTGATAGCGTTTCTGGGCACTGTCCAGATTGACTTTACTTGTTTTTAACTGTACTGAATAAGCAGACTGCTCAACCTCAGCAAGTGCAAATTGCGACCATGCAAATTTAACAATCAGTTGGCTTTGTGCCTTCCATAATTGCTGTTGCAATTGGATTTGTTGATTCGAGGTATTGGCAATCACCCGGTTCAGCTTACGCTGACCAAATAGATCTAGAGGTTGACTAACGCCAACATTGAATTCCTGTTCTTGACCTGAGCCAAAGCCAGACTGTTCTAAACTTATACTTGGATTCTGCCATAACCGACTTTGCTGAATATTCAATTCAGATATTTGCTGAACTTGTTGCCACGGCTTGTCTTGAGTCTGGTAACTTTGTACTTTTGCTAAAGCGGATTCAAAGCTGGTAACGTTTTCAGCATAGCTATATTGCATAGCCGCTGCACATATACAAGCAACCAAGCTATGACGCAAGAGTATAATTGATTGTGAAGACATGATTTTTCCCACTTATTTAAATAATAAAAGTGGTGGGAATGTTTTAGGCTACCCCACCATGAGCGGGGAAAATTCGGGAGGTAGGCTTTGTTGAAACAGGTCAGGAGCCTGATAGCTGTTTTTCCAATGAAATTGTGGATTCACTTTAACTTCAGAGCTTGGATGAAACACATCTACTTTTTCATTTTGTACAATCAAATGCATCATCGATGGTAGATGATCTTGATGATCTTCACCGATTTCTAAATCGCTACTGAATGTTTTTATGTTTTCTGACTGTCCATTATGATCGTGTTGACGACTATCGCTGGCACACAAGGTATTTTGGTGATGACCAAAATGATAACTCTGCTGTGATTGAGGCTGTTGTTCATGGACACAAAAGGCCGCCGCCACATTCCAAAAGCTTTGGAACATGAACAATCCAACCAAGACTGTAATCCATGTAGTAGAACGCATCATCTGAACCGTACCGGGTTTGTCGGAGACTTTTTATTTAAGTTAGGCCACCTGACCTAACGGGTTAATCTTATCATTGTACATTGCTTCAAACTCAAAAGGCAATTTCCATGAGAGTTTCCCAAAAAAAGTGGTCGATGCCAATCCGTAACTGGACGTCTGCTCTGAATCGTTTTATGATTATGTTTGATGACCGTATCAGCAAGCATTTAATCTAAACGGCAGTTACACAGAATTCGGGATGGTCTCATAATCTACGAATTTTGAAAATTATAAAAAATAAACCCCCCTACTACTTGACGTAATAGGGGGGTTTATCGTTTAATGTTCATTAACGGTTACAGACGTTTGGCGACGCCTGTAACGACCAAATAAGCATATGCAGTGCGTTATTTGACCAGCAATTAAGCCCATTAGGGTCTATTTTAAGCCAAATCTAGGCTACTTTGCAATCAAATTACTCATATTACTACTGTAAGTTACCAATTTTACTCAGTAAAACCGCCTATTTGCTCGCTACCTTCGCCCTATCAACGCTCTTTAACTGTTCCCTAGCAATGGGTGGCAGGCCTCAGTGACGACTGCATTGCGTGGGTGACAAGCAAGCTCCCGACAGGGGTTACTAGACATATTGAGCAACGCAATGAGAGGTTATATTAGCGTATTCGTAGCGGTATATTGGGTGTTAACCCTTGCTAGCGTAGAAACGGCTATATAGCGGTTATGAGCGTGTCTAGGCGGTGCTATCAGCCGTAATCATAACAGAGTCAGCTTGATACAGTGATGACTTCCCGAGACGATGCCGATCGACCGACAGGCAGTTGTCAGGGCAATACTCTAAAGGGTTCGCAAGTTTTTACTTGTGGGCGCTTTAGGGTGAGTGTTGCCCAAAACTTCAACCTCTCTCCCTCCAAGCAGTTGTCCACAGAGTTGTCCATCAGGGTTGTCCACATAGCAAGGGCAACAGCGCGGAGCCCTTTAGGAGTAGCTCAGGCGCTGTTGCCCTTGCTGCTTATGTGGACATACGCTGTGGGCATACTCTAGTGGGCACACTGATTAAGAGGGAGAGAGAGGAAAGATTCAAAAAAAAAGAAAAATTTGAAATTTTTACTGTTTTTCTTGCTGCTGCTTTTTATAGCTATTAATAAAAGGTCGAAGGCTATCAGGTATTTTCATGTATATCTTATAGACCTTTACTTCTTCGTTAGTTATACCAAGTTCTTTTTTGACTTTGAGTCGTAAATTTCTTACAGCTTTACGATGCCTATAGCAAATAAACGCATCTAGAAGCAATTTGTAATTGTTCAAGTCTGCTTTGATAATATCTAGTATCTCTTGAGCTGACGTGTTACTAAGCGGATCTTTATGTGCCGTTAAAAAACTCAGTTTCTTGTTGTCAACACTCGTACCCAGTAGTTCCAATATTTGAGCTGCTCGATAGGTGTTTATCTGATCGTGAAGCTTTTCGATGCTTGGTGTATGTTCTATTATTTTCTTAAATGTGTAGTAGTCTATAGGGTAATTTTTAGCATCTTCGCTATCAAAATCTAGAATATGAACACCGCTAATAAAGGCTATAAATAAATTCTTAGCTATAGATCCCTCCTTTCTTATAGCGTTCACTCGCATCATGTTTACCTTGCGTTTAGAGTACGGCACTTCACTCATAACTACTCCTTATTGCTTCTATAGAGTGCTGATCATACCTCAGTATTTGCATATATACACATTTATTTTTTTAGTATATAGCGTATGTATAGACATAGATATAAGTATATATAGACATTAATTATATTATATATAGACATATGTCGTTATCATATATACACATATATCTTTCATTATATATAGACATATATTTTCTATCATATATACACATTTATGATATTATTTTAAGCCAGTAGTCCTAAGAGGGGGCTATTTCCGCTTCGCTACAATATCCTCTCTTAGGTGCTGACAAAGGGGCTATCGCCCCCTTGACCCCCCAACCACCCCTATACCTAGAACAGGAGCCAGTCTTATGCCACCAATTAGCGGTAAAAAAAGAACTAAAGAGATTGCGATTCGAGTCACAGAGGATGAGTTGGCCAAGCTGAAAAGACGGCAGCAGGGAACGACGATGGCCG
>Ga0208435_100385_pt1 | contig 13004 bp, 6 predicted proteins | sample 24_taG_FD_184097 | JGI IMG/M metagenome (GOLD analysis project Ga0208435, IMG submission 184097) | Marine viral communities from Cariaco Basin, Caribbean Sea - 24_WHOI_OMZ (SPAdes) (version 2) | ecosystem: Environmental > Aquatic > Marine > Oceanic | place: Caribbean Sea: Cariaco Basin | collected...
AGCCGCTCACGGCCGTTTCCGACTCAGGTAACGGCTCCCCTCCGTAGACAACTTGCTCCGAGTTGCCGTACTGCAACCAGACTTGCGTAGGCACCTGCCCTACCGGCGGCTTGCTGTAATCACAAACGCCGTTGGGGAAGATCTCTGCCACGCGCCTGGCGAAGTTTTCAGAATTCAGCACTCCGGTTGCCAGATTGACAGGGTAATCGGCCGGATCGACCGGTTTCAGCTGACACTTGTTGTTCAGGGTACGGATATCATCGCCGGCAACGGTGCGCGGGGTGCCGAAGCGGGTTTGCACCAGCAACGCCTGCAACTCAACGACGGGCTCGGTAATGGGTGCCAAAACATCGGTCACCAGGGAAGGCAATCCAAGGTCTCCCAAGTCCAAACCGCACACCTGGCCAGTCGCAACATCCAGAATCTGGCCGACTTCCGGCGGCAAGGTGGGCAAATACTCCAGCCCCGGAACAACCGGATCCGGGTAGAGCAAGCCGCCCGTCAACGGCAGCACCAGGCCGGAGTCAGCCGTTACTCCAGACAAAGAGAGACAACGATCCCGGGCAGTATCCGGGCGGTTTCGAACCAGTTTTTCCGGCAACTCGCCACCCTGTTCATCCTGCTCTATACCCGCCAGCCACTGGTCCATCACCAGGAGTGCTTCCGTGGTAAACACCGTATCGCCGGCAATGGGGAACGCACCGTACCAGATCACATGGTTGAGGGAGTGCCCCTGCACGGCCTCTATACGGGCACGGGTCTGCCAGGAGTGGTAGGCATCGTGGGCTAAACCGGGATCTGGCCCACGCAGGTCAATAATCGGCACGCCTTCGAAGTTTTCCCCGGTGTTGATCGCGCCGGTCCGGTAGGCATTGGTGACCGCTTGCAAGTCACCGCGGGTGCGCCCGGGCTGGTAATCGATATCAACGTTGAAACCACCGATTTCACGGTTCAGGTCCAGGAATTGCTGCCCATTGATCAATCCCTCCTGAAGCGCCCGAAGGCCATACTGTACGCCCTCGTTATCCAGTGGGATGCCGCCAAAGCCATACCCCAGCAGCTGCTCATTTGGCGACCAGACTTCCGGAGACCGCTCACCAAACTGACTCTTCATGTAATCGATCAAGCCGCAGCGAAGACCGCCCGGCCGCTCTTCCGGGTGATACACCTCAACGCCATCAGGCAGTTTCGGACAATCCTCCTGATCCGGGTACGCGGCGGGGAAAAATGCCAGGTCCGAAACCACCGGATTGATGGGCAAGTGACCATACAAAAACGGCCACTGCGTGGGCAGCAGGCCATTGTTCAGCAATCCTTCAAAGAACCCCGGGGCATCCTCAGGGCTTTCCGGTGCCTGCAAGCCAAGGTAATTGCTGATCAGGTTGTAATCCGCAAACTGGGTAGCGGTTGTCCAGACATCCGGATAGGAGCACTGCACGATCAGGCCCTGATAGATACCAGGATAGGCATTGGCAACATGTTGCTGGGCAATTGCGCCTCCGGAGCAACCGGTACCGATGGTGTAGCGAATCGGCCCGTACTGCTCGACGATATGCTCCTTGGCCATCACCAGGGATTCAGCTGCCGTCACCAGGTTAGCGTTATGCCCCAGGTTAGACTGCGCGGTGGAAAGGGTAACGAAGCCACGGGCCAGGGCCACTGAAATACTGTCGCCAAGCAACAGCTCGTTGCCGTTGGTCAGGCCCGACACATCGCCATTCGGAGGGTTGCCCATGCCGTAGCTCACCCCCACGTTCCCACCGTGGTGAACCAGAACCTTACCGTTCCACTGCTCCTGGGGGGCCAGTGCCGTCCATTCCTCACCGGGCTGATAGAGTGACATGACCTGATAGCGGTCGCGGTTCAGCACACCCGTCTCTACCCGCACAATGAACGGCAACTCCATGCCTTCATCAGTGGTGATAGTGGCAATATCTTCATCGGCAGGCGGGTTTTCAGGGTCGTATGGCAAGAAGGCATCCGGCAGGCCCGGATCCTCCGGGTCAAATTCGGTGAACAGCCGGGTGAGTTGCTCTGCGGGTACGTATTTAAAACTGAACTCCGGTGGTTGATTGCAGGCCTCGTCTACTGCCGCCGCGTTAGTACAGTTCCAGGGCTGAACCTGGGGGCCGGAGAAAACCGGACCACCCTTGGGGTGGTTGGTAATACTGGTGGCAATCCGGCTTTTGCCGCGTTCCAGCAACACTTCCAGCGTGTTACTGCCGAGCTTGAGGCCGTTAACCAGGCCACGCCATGCACCTTCTCCAGCTTCCTGAAACTGCCCGGTGATATCCTCATCATTCAGGAATACCCGGGCATCCTGCAGGTTTTCCGCCACAACCTCCACCAGCGCGTCACCGCCACTGATCAGGTCTGCCCGGTTAGACAGCACCCGGATTTCGCCTTCGCCCTCTGGCAGCGCTCTGGGGCCACCGGGTTTTGCGGGTTGGGCATTTTCCGAACCTGTGCCGGACGACACTGATGCGGAATCCGAACCAGAACCACCGCAACCGGCCAGGGCAAGGACAACGGCTGCTACCAGTGCATTTCTGGAGAACATAACGGCCACCTCATTTGTTGTTGTTTGTGTACCCGAAGGTGCAAAAGTCAACAAATGATAAGCGGGCGTTATATGAACTGGCTTTGGTAACTCCGCCCGGGGGCGGCGTCAAAAGTGTGAACTACGTCTCACAACACTGTTTACCAGATACCGGTGTTACCCATGCTGGCCCAGGGCTCCTGAGGCTCCAGTGCATCACCTTTCTGCAACAGTTCAATGGAGATATTATCCGGCGTGCGGATAAAGGCCATATGACCATCACGGGGTGGGCGATTGATGGTTACGCCATTGGCCTGGAGCTTTTCGCACAGCTCGTAGATGTTCTCCACCCGGAACGCCAGGTGCCCGAAATTGCGGCCACCGGTGTACTCCTCCGGATCCCAGTTGTAGGTCAGCTCCACCATTGGCGCCTGATTTTCCCGGGCACGGGCTTCGTCTTCCGGAGCGGCCAGGAACACCAGGGTAAAGCGGCCCTGCTCGCTGTCTTTACGGGAGATTTCCACCATACCCAGCAGGTCGCAGAAGAAGTGGAGAGTGTCGTCCAGATTGCTGACTCGAATCATCGTATGCAGGTATTGCATGGTTGGCTCCTGAATTTAATGGCTCTTAAACCGCCACAGTTTACGTTATTCTCGGGCCATGACGACAAACGCAGATACCGAAACCCCACTCACCTTTCAGACGCCCACCGTGCGCCACCTGGCGTGGCTGTGCTCTGCACCGCAGTTGCTCGAAGCCCCTGTGTCTTTCTATCCGCCACAATGGTTACCTGACAACTACCTGGAAATATTGCAGTACTGGGACCAGCACCCGGAAGTCATGCCCTCAAGACTAGCCCAGCCCGCAGAGCGGCGGTTAGGCCATTACTTTGAGCGCTTGTATGAAGTGCTTCTGAAGGACCTGCTGGGATGGGAGCTGTTACTGAAGAACCAGCAAATCAAAGCCGACAACCGAACCATTGGCGAGCTGGACTTCGTAGTGCGTAACCGCCAGACCGATTGCCTGGAACACCACGAGATCGCCATTAAATACTATCTGGGCGTGAACGAAGGCGAAACCGGCACGCGATGGTACGGCCCCAACGCAAAGGACCGGCTGGACCTGAAAGCAGACCGAATACTGAGCCACCAAAGCCCCATGGCGCAGCGGGTGGAGGCTCAGGCGTTGCTGGCAGAGCTGGGGATTTCAGAGGCCATTACCCCGAAAGTGTATATGCCGGGTTACCTGTTCTATCCCGGTGATCGGGTGGAACTGCCGGATTACGTGCCGACGGAGCATTTGCAAGGGCGCTGGTGCTATGCCCGCGATTTGGAGAACTCAGACCTGACCGGCTGGGTGCCGTTGAAAAAGCCCCATTGGATCGGGCCCTGGAGGCAGAGTGAGCAGCCTGATGTTCGAGCTGCCCGGGAGGCGCTGGAGTTTGTGGAGGCTAAGGGCGTGCCGGTGTTGTTTGCTCGGGTGGAGTGGCAGCCGGGGCTTGGGTGTTGGGTTGAGAGGGAGCGGTGGTTTGTGGTGCCGGGGGAGTGGCCTGCGCAATAGCGACAGGCCCGAGGCCCACACCCTAGCTGCTACCCCCTCAAATTGTGGGAAGAGGCCAAGGTATCAAATCGGCCAGGCATCAGCCGGGCGCAGTTTTCTGTATTCACCCATCGAGATCTTGCCCAGTTGCGGGGTGAGCTTGCAGGTTCTCTCACCCCAAGGATAACTCTCCTGACGCCGGTGGACCTCGTTCCAGCCTTCACCCTCTTTCCATGTTTCCAGATCCAAATCGCGCCAATATCGCGGATTTCGCCCAGTTTTCTTGTCGTGTTCTGCAGTTATCGGGTCCAGATGCCGAAAGGGCTCCAGGCGCGGGGTATCGGGCAAGGGTTGCGTCACATCCATGTAAGTCTGCAGCATGTCCCAGGTGGCCAGCACCTCTGATTTGCTGGACTCGATGGAGCTGAACGCCATTTTGTGAAAAGACTTCTGGGTGTAACGATGCACCAGAATCAGGCGGTAGAACACACCGCTTTGCTGGATCACGCGGTCGACGTAGGCATCAAACTCCACGAACGGCGCCTGGAAAAAGCGCCCTCCTCCCAGGGCTAAGCGAACTTGGCCAGTGATTCGGTTAAATTCGCTGCAGCCGTCTTCAAGGGTCTTGTCCAGCCTTTTGTTGATGGCTTTTTCGAAGGGTTTAAGGATGAAACCCATGCCGGTGCTCATTAGCCAGTTTGTGGTTGGCCTAGCGATCCAGAACGAGATCAACATCCATCCTGGTACGAGTATCAAACCTAAAATACCAACAAGGAGGCCTGGTAGGTCATACACACCGGCAATCGTGAGCACCCCCCATCCGATTAATGCCATCCCACCAATAACCAGCGTCAAGATCCAGACAAAAGGAACGATTAACAGTAAAAGTTTAAACCCAAGCTTCTCATTCAGAAACCGAATGCGTTGGTGGTTCCACCACCAGTCACTCGACGTAAACTCGGGATCAGTCGTCTCATGATCTTGAAGCGCCTCGACGTCCTGAATGGTTCCAAGATAAGGGATTGCGCCCGCATAGACACCAATGGGCTGCAACTCTTCTCCAATCCTCTCCCGACTGCCAGGAGATACCGGTAAGGGGTTAATATTTGTGGCGCGAAATGCCTCGCAAGAGTACGAGGAGATATTCAAACCCTCACTCATGCAGTGACCTCAGCAAAGTACCAATACGGAGATTGTGGTTGGATATCGGTATTCCAAGCGTTCATTTCTTTAGAAGGTGGCTGGCCGTGTCGTGCAATGTCGAACGGCTCATAATTCTCAAACAGAGGTGCGGGAAAAACCAGTGGCCCTAACTCTGTGTCGAGTGTCGCCTGTAGTCCCACTCTAACGCGGGTAGTCACAGATTCTTGAAGATAGGGACGTTGATAATGGCTATCATGAATCTCACGCTTGACCAAGAAACGCACCGCTGATTGCTGGGGCAGCGACTGACGGGCAGTGACTTTAATGAGGGGCGTTGCATCGACCATCCTGGTGGTGGTGTGCGAATCCATTAACCCTTGAGATGGAACAGTGGTTGTCGTTGAGAGGTATGCGATTTCCTGGACCACCAACCTGAAGGGGCTAGCAGGTAGGCCCTCAGTGCATTCCTGTTGCAACCTAAGACGGCTGACTAGCGGTAGGCGAATAGTGATTACGTAGTCCTCTGGGTCTGGTGGATAGGCCTGATGCACCAACCCTGGGTCAGGCTCCACGTCAGCATATCGGTGCGCTACCACTTCAATTGGTGAGAGCAACGCAAGCAACTGACTATAATACGCTTTATCGTCAAGGCCAGGCAGCGAGTCATCAGGATAAGTTCCCCAGGGACCTCGCTTGATCAGCTGTTCGAAGGTGTCGTCGGTTACTGAACCCGCATAGAGACCACCACCAACCGCCATAGCCAGACCAAAAATAGCCCATCCCCAGCCGGGAATTGCCAACAACGTGTGCATGAGTGGGGAGGCAAGGACAATCAAACTACCAGTCATTGCGATGGCGTGTCCTGTGGCAGCATCGAAATCCCGATTTGAAAGACTGATGCGCATCTCCCAGAAACTCAATCCGGCGCCGATCGCCCCTGCGACGAACGTAGCTAAGCCTGCAACTCTAACCAAAGTTCCGGCTTTGACGGCCCTGAGCCGTTTTCCTACTAGAAGCCAATTCTTCATATCGAACAAAGGGCGGGACGCTATTTTGTAGGTTAGTCCCGAAGTTCCACCGTTTGCGGCAGCAGATCGACCTAGTATTTCACTGAGTTTTAATGACGCGGCAATCAAATCGGATCCTGCGCCGCCTGCTGCTTTTGCAAAAGACAACGTGGCATTTGCTTGCTCTGAATCGTAAGCCTTCAAGAAAGATTGAAATTCAAGGAACAAGTTAAAAGCCGCTAAAACCACCAACCCCCGAGACACCGCAGGCCCGTCAACCACTTCATTTGCACGCTTGGCAAGATCAACCTTCAACAAGCTCAACTTGCGGGCCTCTGGATGATCATCCGGAGCGACGAATACCGAGCTTGTGCCAGCGACCCTTTGGATCGCTTCCTCGATCTCGTCAGACATCCGCGCCGGGCTTGTGGACGCTACCATCCGGCCAGAATCATCCATCAAGTCGGCGTACAGGTAATCCTTGGCTCTTGTGAGAACACCCTCGGTTCGATCAAAGTCGGTCAGGCCGCGTTTCATTCCATTGCTGTTAACACCGATGATCGAGCCGGAAACGGTCGCGCCCTCCCGCGTCATTACGTCGATGCGCCTCAGGCTGGGGTCGCCGAGTGCGAAGTTTGAGTGGGCTCCCTGCATGATTCTTGGGAGCTCAACCTCCTGAATGTGCCCGCCTTCCATCAGGCGTTTGCCAACGGCAAGCAGTGCCGAACTCCACTCGTTGAGTGAGCCTGCGATCATACCGCTCACTTTACCCGCATTAGCGACGCCTCTGATCCCGGACTCGGTCTCACTGTTCTGTTCGTTTAACTGCTTCTCAAGGTAAACCAGAGACTGCATATTCAGCCGGTTCAACCGATCTTCGTTGATGCCTGCAGTGTCCTGAACCAGCTTTTCAAGGCTTTGCATCAAAGGCTCGGCACCGTCCTCTACGGTTTCAGGAGCCCACTTACTCAAAAATGCGCCCTCAAGAACCCAACGGCGAAGCTCTTGCAGAACCCAGTCCCTACCGACAACGCCCTGAGCCTGGAGCACGCCCGGAATCTGCTGAAGCAGGTTGAGATTATCCGCAATCAGCAAGTATCCCTCGCAAATTGCCACATCCTGACAGGTCCGGTAATCCTCGAGCACTGCATCATAATCGCCGCTGCCAAGCAGTTGGCGGAGCGTATCGAGGTGTTGGTCAATCACAGCGATGGCATGCTGCTTTTCTTCCGTTTTAAGAGTCTGATCCAGTTTGGAGCGGTCAACGGCCGATGCGTATTGGGCGAAGGGGTTTTGGCCATTGGGTCGAGGGTCGAAAATCGCCTGGCGGATGAGCATTGCAGAGTGCGCCATCGGATTGTCCCGAATGGAAGCATCCACGGCATCCAGATAATGCAGGGCAAGATGAAGCTGCGACATGGAATGCCGGACCTTGAACAAAGGATCTGGCAGTGCCAGACAGGCAACGCCCGCTTGTTGCCTCAAATCGACTAACTGGTCCTCACCTGGCTCACAGCTGAGATCAAATGGAGCTTCAAGCAGTCGACCGAGTTTGACGCAAAGCTCAGCGTCTTCTGGACCGTCAAAACCCAAGACAAAATCACTGGGCTTTTCCAGCATTAGCTCAATACCAAGATCCCTCTCCCGAAGTTCCGATACATCCTCAACCCGCGAAGCCACAAAGCCGCTTTCGAAGCTCAGGCCCGCAACACTGGATGTAGCCCAGGCAGGGCCAACGCCCGTTGTTCTGGCGTTCAGAGCTGGCCCATTGTTCTCAAGATGCTCAATGTAGGACCAGTCCCATTGCACCTCGCTGTAGGCCATACGGAAGTCGTGCATCACTGCCTGACCCTGAAGGAGAACCGGGATCAACACATCATCAAGCCATTCCCCGCGGGACGTTCGGGTAATCCGCAGTTCAGAGTCGGGATCCGCCAAGTCTGGCCGGATTGTTTCAAGGTCGATATCACTGAATCGGGAATCCTCGCCAACTTCCAGCTCTCGCCAAAGCCTGTCATTGCGAAAGACATACAGATACCCTGGTCGAAGTAGCGCCACTCCCTTGCCCTGATAAATCGTGACACCGCCGCTTTTGACTGGCAGATTGCTTTCAATCTCGGCCAGAGGTTTTACACGGAGCAGGGTGTTTTCCTGATAATCCTCTCGCTCGATATTGGAACGCGCCTGATTCAACAATGGCACCTTGATCTGGCCGCCATTGCGGGACGGTATGGTCAGTACAAGATCTTTCGGATCGGCATCATCGTACTCGGCCTTGCGAACAACGGAGCGGCCTCGCGTTTCATCTGAAAAGTTCACGGCATCGGTCATCCGTTTTTCTCCCCTTCGGTCCCTTTCACCGCTTCTACCGAGTCGCGTTCGAGACGCCCTCCAATCACGTCAACAATCAGTTTTCGGTCAGTGCCAGGCAGTTGGGCGCACTCCATATGTTGCGGCGATACGGATTGGCGTCGGCCTACGGTGGCAAGTGACGAAGATTTGGGCATAGACGCCCCATTTTTATCGAGCACTGCCGGAAGCTCTGGACCAGCGGCACTTTGTCCTCGCCCACTCCCCGGACTCCCCCCAGAATTAATCTTGATCCCCGGCCCACTCAAGGTAACCCCACTGGGGTCCAGCTTGATAAAGCTCCCACCACCAGAAATCGTCAGCTCCGCCCCGGCATCCAGCACCACTTTCGCACCGGCTTTATGATGAACTTCTGTACCGGCTTCCGAGGCCATGGTGCGGCCGGTTTTCTGGTGGAAACTGCCGGCGATGGTCTGGCTGCAGTCTGCGCCTACGGAATGCCGGCTTTCACCGTCGGTCGTACAGTGTTCAGCGGCTTTTAGATGGCTGAACTGGTGGTTCTCCACCGTCAGGTGGCTGTCGTTCTTGATGACTTCGGTGCGATTGTTTTCCGTAAGCAGGTCCAGGTCTTTCTGGGCGTGGATATAGATCTGTTCTTCACCAGCTTCGTCTTCAAACCGCAGTTCGTTGCTGCCCTCGCCCTTATGGGTTTTGGTTTTTAATGTGGTCCGGGTTTTGTGTTCCGGCAGCGCGTACGGCGGTGTATTGGTGGCGTGGTAGGTTCTTCCGGTAATGATCGGCTGGTCCGGGTCGCCGTCCAGGAAGGAAACGATCACTTCGTGGCCGATTCTGGGTAGAGCCATAAAGCCGTATTGGCCGCCAGCCCAGCCTTGAGTGACGCGCAGCCAGGCGCTGCTGTGCTCGTCATTTTTCGAGTAGCGATCCCAGGGGAATCGTACTTTCACCCGGCCGTACTGGTCGCAGTGGATCTCTTCACCCTCGGGACCGGTGACGATCGCCATCTGGGGGCCGTCCATCACGGGTTTGTGGTTGCACACTGACCGCCAGGTTTTGTCCGCCGGGATAGCGTTGAAATCGTTGTGGTAGCAGGTGGGTTCGCTGCCACCCTCTTCTTCCATCGCCTGGGGCTGTTTGCCGGTGTGGGTGACAGCGGTGAGCAGCCATTCCCGGTTCAGGGTCTGGCTGTCGTGGTCCTGCAATTCCACTTTGGCACCGGGGGTGAAGTCCGGTCGGTTGCTTTTGCCCTTGGCGAGGGAGGCATCGTTTCTCAGGGCGTCCAGTCTGGCCTGGGTGAACGGTTCGCCACTGGCGTCGGCCTTGTAGCGGCCGGGGTAGTCGTAGTGTTGATAGTCTTCCCGGTGGTTCAAACCGCCCGCGCTGTGTTCGTGCATCAGGGCATAGGCGGGGTTCTTGAAGGTGTAGTCCTTCATCGCCACGGAGGACGCACGCACCCGCTCTTCATAGGCAAAGCTGAATACGCAGGCTTGTTGGGTGTTGCCGCCGGCTTTGGTGTTGCAGGTCACAGATTCCAGTTTCGGAGCATCGCCGTGGTGGTCGGCAATGATCAGGGCTGGTTGTTCCTCACCATCCACGCTGCCGTGCTGATAGCGGTAATGCCAGCCTTCTTCGGCGGCCAGTCGTTCCAGGAATTGCAAGTCGCTTTCCCGGTGCTGAACGCAGTATTCGCGTTCTTCTGGGGGGCGTTTGAAGTCGAAGATGGAGTCAACAATGCCTCGCTCTTCGAGCAAGGTGCGCACAATGGCATCGGTGGTCTGGGTCTGGAAGATGCGGCTGTTGTGCATCAGGCCCAGGCGCCACATCGGGGGCTGAATCACCACTTCGTAGCGGGTGCGACGGTGGCCGGTGTTGCCACGGACAAACTCATTCACCACGCCGGTGAAACGGCGCAACGGTTGCCCATCCTGCCAAACCACCAGGTCGACCGGTTGTTCCAGAATGTCGGCAGCGGCCACGTCTGGGTCAGTACTGGCCAGCTCTAACCGGCCATGAAACAAGGAAGACAGCTGTTCGGTCAGCGCGAAGCCAACTACCGAAAAGTGATCAGAGGGGAATTCGCCTACACGGGCGGTGAACTGCAATCCGCTTGCCTGGGGCATGACTTCGGTCCCTGAAGTTTAGATGGCTATAACTCACTCGTCCTGAGCAGCGCCGATTATAACCACCCGTCCCGCGATTACAAACCGCCGGGGATTGCCCGTGTGCAGTTCGTCACAGCGGGTCAGACCCCCAATACATTTCACCATGGCAAATGTATCGGGGGTCTGACCCCGCAGTGGTTACGGGTTAACGTTCAGGAGGCGGTTTGGCGAACCGTTGAGGTCTTGCAGCTGGTTGGTACTTGCTTGTGCTTTCAGGGCCTGGTCAACCTGCTCCGGGCTCAGGCTCGGGTTCTGGCCCAGCATCAAGGCAACTGCGCCGGCCACGTGGGGTGATGCCATGGAAGTGCCGCTGATGGTGTTGGTGTCGGTATCACCGGTGTACCAGGCTGCGGTGATATCTGTGCCCGGCGCCATGATATCTACACAGCTTCCATGGTTTGAAAAGCTGCTTCTGCGGTCGCGGTTGTCGGTTGCACCTACGGTTACCGCTTCCGGCACTCTGTTCGGCGATCCGCTGCAGGCATCTGCGTTACTATTGCCAGCGGCTACCACCACCGGTATTCCCCGGGCAACTACCGCCTGAACCGCCTCATCCAGAGTCTGGGAGCTGCCACCGCCCAGCGACATGTTCGCTACGGCCGGTTTCTCGGCGTTCTCGGCCATCCAGTCCAGCGCCTCTATAATCGCACTGGTGGCACCGGATCCGTTACAGCCCAGCACCCTCAGGCCGATAATATTGCTCTCCTTGGCGACGCCAAACTCCTCCCCGGCAGCCGTGGAGGCCACATGGGTACCATGGCCGTTACAGTCTTCTGCCGAGTAGGCGGAAATGCTCTCTTCACTTTCAAACGGCAGCAAACCGCCCAGCAGAAGGTTAAGAAGGTCACCTACAATGGGCAGCCCCGGAGACAGTCCGGCAAGGCCGCTGTCATCGTGAAAGTTCATCCCGCTGGCGCGCCCTTCAAAATCCACGTGGGTGCTGAGAACACCGGTATCCAGCACGTAAATGTTTACGCCCTGCCCGGCAAGTTCAGGATAGGTAAACTGGCTGTTCAGCGGCAGCGTGGCCTGGTCTACCCTGTCCAGCCCCCAGGTGGCATTCTGCTGAGTGAGCGTACCGCTGGCCGTCATCCAGCTATCCGGCTCTACCCGCTCAACCCCGGGCAGGGACTCCAGCATCCGAGCCTGGCTGTCCGTAAGCTGAACCGTCGCGCCAGACATCACGTTCTCGTACAAATAGAGAACCTTTCCACCACCAACGGCATTCAGCAGTTGTTCAATACCGGCAAGCAGCGGGCCACCCAGACCCAGAATCGATGACAGGGACGGATCCACCGTCACAATGTACCGCTGGGGAATCGCGCGGTTATCAGCCTGTTCCTCAGCGGGCTCCTGCGCACCTCCATTCAGCAAGCCGGACAACAAACCCGCATCCGCAGTCAACGGGGCGACGGCCAGCAACGCAGACGCCAGCGCGGCTTTGTGGAAATGGTTTTTGGTGGTCATACAGTCTCCTCAGTTTCTTGTTGTGAAAAGCGGGTCAGACCCCCGGTACAGACCCCCGGTACATTTCGAGCGGTGAAATGTATCGGGGGTCTGACCCCGCCGGGGGTTAAAGGTTGGCGGCGGGGACTATCGGGAGCACCAGGCTGGAGGGTGTTTCCGGGCCGGTGTGCAGGGTCATCATGCCGAGGGCGGATTTGAGGGTGGTGATCAGTGGTGGTATGCCCTGGGCCATGTTGCTGGTGTTCACTGACACTCTCAGGCTGGAATCCGGTGGTATGTATGCACTGCTCGGGAAGATTTCTACGGAAACCTTGCGAATCTCGCCGGGGTCATGCTGCTGAACATCTTCCTGGCGGTAGGTGTGCCAGGGCTGGATCATTTCACCGTTTACGAAACGGGAGCGGCTTTCATCGACGGTGCTCATGCTGGCTGTCAGCAAGCCGTTAGTGATGGGGCTGGTGGAGCCGTCCGGGTGCACGGTGTCCAGCCGCACAGCAAGCTGCACATCGAAGGCGGTGGTAGAGACCCACAAGTCGGCCTGCATGGGGCCATTCAGGTATAGCCCGTCTTCCCCTGCCGGCAGTTCGAACTTGATGGCCTCTGCTTCTGCATAGCTGTTGTCTTCAGCGCAGGGAATCGGCATCAGGCCGACAAAGCCTGCCGTCCACTGGTTCAGGCTGAACGAACACAGGCCGTTAAGCGGATACTGGATGGTACTTTGTTCACCCACAGCTTCAGGAGCTTCCTGCACAAGGCTGCCCATGGCCGGAAAGGTTTCCTCAGACGGGGCCAGGTAGAATCGCTCGGCCCGCATATCCG
>Ga0208435_100386_pt1 | contig 13000 bp, 10 predicted proteins | sample 24_taG_FD_184097 | JGI IMG/M metagenome (GOLD analysis project Ga0208435, IMG submission 184097) | Marine viral communities from Cariaco Basin, Caribbean Sea - 24_WHOI_OMZ (SPAdes) (version 2) | ecosystem: Environmental > Aquatic > Marine > Oceanic | place: Caribbean Sea: Cariaco Basin...
CTTAGCGAGTAATCGCGTGAAATTAGTCAAAGATTATTTAGTAGAGCAAGGGATTGTTGCTGATAAAATTTTGGCGTTTGATTGCAGGGATAAAATTCAGCTTGGTGTTAATAATGAAGGTGCTAATATTGAAACTGAAAAGCATGCTGCTGAAATGTCATTGTTGAATCAAAGAGTTTTTGGGGCGGTAATAGAAGCTGATAAAGCATATTCTAGGAATTACCCTGATGAGCAGCATTCTTTGAAGCATTATAAGAAGTCTGTCAGCAGCTCTAGAAGAAATAATTTATGAATACGCTATTGAGAAGTATGCTTGTTGTTTTAATCAGCGTCTTAACGCTATCCGCATGTCAAACCGCTGACTTGTCTAAGCAAACAAGCCAAACTATTAAGATGCCAAATATAACGGTTAGTTTAGATAGCGACGGCGTGCCTGATGAGTTAGATCAATGTCCAAATACAAAAATGAAAGGTAATGTAGTAGTGGATGACAGGGGCTGTCACCTCATTATGGGACCCGATATGAATTTAAAAATGGAATATCGCGCCTTTTTTGCTAAAGGTAGTAGTGAACTAATACCTAAATATAAAGTTGAACTGGATAAAGTAGCGGCAAGAATGAAAGAGTATGATACCGCTATCTTTAAAATAGAAGCGCATGCTTCAGAGGATGAAATCAATAAAGAATTAAGCTCATTACCTAAAAATAGAGCGCTGATGATCAAAAACTATCTTTTATTAAAGCATGGCATAGCCTCTAGTCGATTAATGGCCTTAAATTGTGAGGCTAGAGCGCCTATCGCACCCAATGATATGGATGAGGGGAGGTCTTTTAATCGTCGGGTCTATGGTTTATTAACTGAACCTGATAATGAGTATCCTGTCAATTTAAAAAACGGCATCTGCGTTAAATTTTAAATCAAATTTTTATCAACTATTGACCATTCGTTCAATCCAAATACTCCAAAGGCAAACCTCATGCTTATCCCTAAATACTGGGCGCAACACAAACAGCGCTTTGAATCGCTAGAAACGTCTAGTAAACCTTCCAAGCAAGCTACTATCAAACGTTATGGTTGGTCGGACGTCAGTCAAAGTGCAGCGTTAACTCATGCTAAATCACGAGTCAATGAGGCGCATAATCGCTGGCTGGCAGGTGAAGATATCTTACGTTGTGAGCGCAGGGAAGAGTATAACGAAGGCAATAGCATTCCTATTCGTGAAAAGATTATTTATGAGCATGATTTTCCAGAAAATGAATTATCTAATAATAGTGCAGCAGTAATGAAGCTCATTGTCACGCGCAACAGCTACGGTGCCCAAGTGGCTAACGTCGATAATATTGCCATTATCGATGTCGATAATGATGATTTATTGCGTCATATCTATCCTGATGATTATGACCATCATGGCTTTATGCCTGCCTTTCTCGTTAATCAAAGCAATCCCGCCAGCAAAATTAAAATTTGGTTTTTTGTTGTTGTTTTTATACTCATCGCCAGTGTTATCGCTTGGTTGGGGTTGTCATGGTTATGGCTGTTAGTAGTTATGTTTGTTGCCACTGCTTATTTGTGGCAACAAGCCAGTGCCAGAGACAAGACCCGAGCGCAAAAATATGCCGATGACGCCGCCTCGTTACTGCCCTATATGACGGATTTGATCAAAAAACGTATTGTTAATCATCCTACCGAATGCTTTCGTTTATATCAAACACCTGCAGGCTTTCGTATTATTGCGACTCACGATGTTGTATCGCCAAGTGATAACGTGGTAGAAGATTGGTTTGCGTATTTCCATGCGGATACCAATTATGTTCGTCTGTGTCAGGTGCAGCAGTGCTTTCGAGCACGGATTACTGCCAAGCCGTGGCGTATGAGTGAGGTTGAGAATAATAAGTTGGCTAAAGATATCCCTGCGAAAGACTTTTGGTTTGATTTTGAGGACACAGAGGTAGAACGCAGCATTGAGCAACGTCAAGACGCGTTAAAAGCGCGTAAACAGTGGCTGGCTGACTATGATAAATATGCCAAAAACTATCGAGCGTGCCATTATGTTGAAAGTATGGCTGGTAAAGAAGTTGCTAATAACAGCAAAGTACAAGCCAGTATTGATGATTTTGTACAATGGCATGACCGTGCTTGTCAGGTGAATAAAGCGCTGCCGATGGCTTAATTCAGATTTTAATTTACTTTTACCTGACAGGTAAATGAGCTTTGGATCATCTCATGGAAGTATTTTTTTCAAGGAAGAATCATAATGAAACGCTATCGTATTTTATTATTAACCACATTTATAACGTTAGCTGGCTGCCAAACTGCCGACATTGCACCGCCCAAAACTATACCGCAATATGAAAGCATCAGGACGATGCAAGCGGATATTCCTGATTCAGATGGCGATGGCGTACTCGATGATATAGATGAATGTCCAGGTACACCTTTTAACGTAGTGATAGATGAAAGAGGGTGTCCAGATTCCTTACTTTTTGGTGAAAATGAATTTATGATGGAAGCTAGAGCCTATTATGATGAAAATAGCAGTGAGATAAAAAGTGAGTATTATGAACAGCTAGATAACGCAGGCAAAAAAATGCAAGATCATTTGGACGCTGTTATGCATATCGAAGGGCATATATCCAAACGTGAAGACAATAATGCAAATCAAACATTATCAAGATACCGCGTGGAAGGAATTAAAAATTATATGACCATGACATATAATATTGATCCTGATCGTATTAAGACTTTTTACTATGGGTCAGAACGTCCAATTGCGCCAAATGATATCGAAAACAGTTGGCTCAACCAGCGTATTTATGCGCTTATTAGTAATGTTAAGTAATATATTAAACATTTCAAAAAAACTAAAAGTGATGACAGATAAAGCCTTAAATTATTCTGAATGAAAAGAGAGTAGCAATGACAACTAGAAACTATGGAAATTTATTGCTACTGGCATTATTTATTGGTTTAGTAGGCTGTCAAACGACTGAAATCGTAGCGGCTAAAACCTTGCCTCAATATGAAAATATCAGAACGATGCAGGTAGATAGCGATTTAGATGGCGATGGTGTGCTTGATGCTATAGACGAATGCCCTGAAACGCGACCCAATGTAGTAATTGATGCTAAAGGCTGTGAAATAATAATTGAGGGAGGCGAGGCACTTGAAATGGAGTTCAATGGGTTTTTCTCGCAAATGAGCAGTCAGCTATCTGATATCTATGATGCAGTATTTGTGAAAATAGCAGAAAGTCTTAATGAACACCCAAAAGCCAATGTTTTTATTTTCGGTCATGCAGCGACAAGTGAAATAGATAAAGATGCTTTAGCGACTTTTGGTTTCGATTCTTTATCACGCAATCGCGCGCTAATTATTAATAATAATTTAGTGTTGTAATATAATATCGATGCTGAGCGTATCCGTACTTATGAGTGCTCAAATAAGATTATAGTTACAGATACAGCGTTTATAGATCCAAGTTTTGAAAAGCTCACTCTTAAAAATATTGAGGCAAAACAACGCCGCGCAACTTTAATGGCGAGTAGTGAAGTTCATGATTTGATGAATCTTGAATATGATTCTGATATGCAAAAATATGGTGAATATGCCAAGCACTGTGAACTGTTCGAATAATAACGACTGATTTTCTTCAACCGTTAAAAATTATTCTTACCCCAACGCCGAAAACACCACCATCAGCACTGGCGAGACAATATTAATAATAAAGCCAAAACTAATCGCCAATGGCACAACTTTAAGACCGCCAGATTGTTGAATAATTGGCAGGGTAAAATCCAAGCTCGTCGCGCCGCCAAGTCCAACTGCTGCTGATGGATATTTACGCATAAACACGGGAATAAATATCAATGCAAAGAACTCACGCACCAAGTCATTAAAGAGCGCGACACTGCCCCAAACCGCGCCATAAGCATCAGTCATCACAATCGCTGATAACGAATACCAACCAAATCCTGACGCCAGTGCCAAGCCTTTGGTCCACGATACCTCACTGAACATCAGCGCAAATATCAAGCCACCAACCAATACAGCTAGTGTAAAGATGACACTCATCTCAACGCCGCGCTTATTCAGCAGCACTTCTTTTAGCGTAATACCTGAGCCTTTTAAGCCAATGCCGACCAACAAAATTAATATCATCAGCATCACCGTCATGGTATTTTCAGGCGGCATATAATTGTCTGGTAAGAAATAACCAATCACCATACCAATGACCACACAAACGACTTGAGCGAGGCTACCACGGATACTCACGCGATGTTCTTTAGATTTTACGCTGGGTTTTTTGGCATGCCATGGACGCAGTCGGTCAAATAGCATCAGGGCAAACAAACCACTGCCAATTGTCAAAATCGATAATATGGTCACATACAGCGCAATTTCGCCTATCTGACTGCCAAGTCCTTCAACTTGTGACAGCTCGATACCAATCAGCGCTAAGATGATAAATACCAGATAAGATAAGCCTTTATCTGCAAGCTTTGTCATGGTTGGATGAGAAGGAATGGCAAATCCAATAAACATTGGCATTAATACCAGAACAAGGGTAACTAGGCTTTGCATGGTGATTGGCTCGCGGCATTTTCAAAGGCGTTTTTAAGAAGCTGGAAATTGTATCACATGAAACGATCAATGCTGACATGAGCGGCTAAGATTCCTTGTAAAAGCCGACTGTTTAACGACCAACTATTGAGCGTTAAGATAAAATCGTGAATCACTAAGCCGTAAGTCAGGATTTCATTCATGATAATTTGACTGCTAACAACGCTTAAGTATTTACCTGACCAACTTTTGTTGCTACATTAATAGACTTACTATATTTGGCTTGCCTCATGTCGCTATATCAGCTCAAGTCTCAGTTTCAAGATCAGCTGCGCCCAATAAGTGATGCGTTGGTCGAGCAAAAGGTGACAGCAAATCAAGTGACGGTGTCAGCTGTATTATTGAGCCTTGGTACGGCCTATATGATTGCCAAACCCGCAACTGAGCAGCAGGCATTATGGTTGCTGTTACCTTCATCACTGTTTGTGCGTATGGCGCTCAATGCTATCGATGGCATGATGGCGCGTGAGCATGGGCAAGCCTCAAGGCTTGGGGCAGTGCTGAATGAAGTGGGCGATATCGTGGCTGATACGGCGCTTATCGCAAGTTTAGCTCCTCATCTTGCTAATGGTAACTTACAAGCGTCGGCAGTCAATTTACCAAACCGTATATCAATCCATCAGCGTCATATTGTCGGTCTGATTGTGCTTAGTATCAGCACTGAGTTACTAGGTATTACCAGTAATACGATGTTAGACATTAGAGCAAACCAAGGGCCTTTAGGCAAAAGCGATCGTGCTTTTTTACTAGGTTTGCTTGGCGCTTTCATGGCGACTAAAATGCCGATCATGCTATCGCATATCAAAGCGGGTCCACTATTGATACTGACAGAGGCACTACTATTAAAAACCTGCTTAAATCGCCTGCGTTATATGGCAGATTTATACTTGATACGTAAACCACCCGCGCTTCGTTCAAATTACTCAGAAACTCTTGAGTTAATCCCAGAGCCATCGTACAAATCTATTTTTTCGCTTGGTTACCAAATGAATGTTGGTCAACCCAATACGCTATTTTTCGATGCTGTTTCGTCAAATTATTCTTTATTAAGCTATCCTCTATCAAATTTTTCTTCATTAAATGCCCCTTTATCAAATCTTGCTATTAAAACTTCCTTTTTGGAGCCTAAGACAATGCCGACCACCCCTCTCGATAGTCATGAAAAAGTGGAGCAGGTTAGCGATACGCTCAATTTATCGTCTTCCAAATTGATAAGTGGTGAAAGTTGCTATAACGCTTACGATGGCACGGCGATTTATTATCGCTATTGGTTAACGACACCTTTAGAGAATATCAAACAAGCCGGTCAGCAGCACACACAACAGCGCCAAGTCATTCTGTTACATCGTGGTCATGAGCATTCTGGACGCTTAGCAGAACTTGGTGAACAATTTGCCATGGCAGGCTATCAAGTATTTGCTTGGGATGCGCGCGGTAATGGGCGCTCGGGTGGTATCAAAGATCATGCCGAGAGTGTCACCAAGCTTGAGCGCGATTTAGACGGTTTTGTACAATTGGTTATCGGGCAAACGGGCATTGCTATCGAGGATACCTTAATCGTCGCCAGTAGTATCGGTGCGGTACTCGCCGCAGCATGGGTACATGATTATGCACCCAATATTCGTGGGATGATATTGGGTACGCCAGCGTTGAGTATTCGCTTGTACATGCCATTTGCCATACCGTCGCTAAAGGTGGCACGCGCGCTAGGTCTGATGTCACGCGTGAGCAGCTACGTTAAAGCGCAAGTCTTAACCCATGATAAAGACGCGCAGCAAGTTTATAATGCCGATCCGCTGATATCGAATAGCATCTCCACCGACTTGCTCATTGATACACACGCTACGGGCCAGCGCTTGCTCGATGATGCGGGTGCTATCACCGTACCGACGTTTGTATTATGTGCAGGCAAGGATTACGTGGTCGATAAGCAAGCTGAACGCGATTTTTATGAGGCGATTAATACGACTGATAAACGCTGGCAATTATATCCAGACAGTTATCATGCAATCTTTCATGAGACCAATAAAGCAGACGTCTTCGCAGATTGTATTAATTTCGCTGAGCAAGTATTTAGTAAGGACGTTAAAGCGCCTGATTTAAGCGCGGCTCATCTTAATAGTGCCAGTAAAGATAAGGTTGACCGTTTAGCGATTAAACCCTTTAACCCAAGCTTTGCCATTACTCGATTTGCCATGCAAAAATTTGGTCATGTCAGCGACGCGATTGCCACAGGACTGGAGCATGGGTTTGATTCGGGGCACTCGCTCGATCACGTTTATTATAATCAGCCCAGTGGTCAAAATAAATTTGGTCAGGCGGTCGATAAGTTTTACTTAAGCAATATTGGTTGGCAAGGAATTCGTATTCGCCGCGAGCATATATTGGAGCTGGCACGTGAAGCTTTAGCGGATATTGAAGACAAAAACCAGAGCAGTACTAAACCATACCAACCAAAACTACTCGATATCGCTAGTGGACATGGCTTTTACGCCTTTGATTTACTGACAGAGTTTACCAAATTGCATGCTGAGCTACGGGATTATGAGCAACATAATATTCAAGCATTGCAGAGCAAGGCAGAGCAGTTAGAGATTGCTGATCGTGTCATCACTTGTCAAAAAGATGCGTTTGACCCTGCCAGTTATTCTTATTTACAGAAGAGAAATACCAATACTAAAAGTCTTGATGATAAAAAATTCGATATTGCTATCGCCTCTGGTGTCTTTGAATTGTTTTCTGACAATACGCTACCAGCAACGGCATTGGCAGGCATTTATGATAGTTTAAAATCTGGTGGTTATTTGCTTTATACCAATCAGCCTTGGCATCCTGAGCAGGAGTTTATCAGTAAAACCTTAAACAATCATCGCGGCAGTAGTTGGGTGATGCGCTGTCGTTCGCAAGCAGAAATGGATCAATTGGTTGAAAATGCTGGCTTTAAGAAAGTCGCCATGCGTATCGATAAATTCGGTATCTTTACCGTGTCATTAGCGATTAAAATTACAACAACCAATGATAAGTGATAGATGAATAATCAATGAGTAATAACAGCATAAAGTCTTATGAGCGTGTGCAGCTTTTTTCAGGGGGCGGTTCACGTTTCGCCTATTATTTGGGCAGCTATGCGGCATTGGTTGCTCATGATTTGAAGCCAGATATCATCGTTGGCACTTGCGGTGGTAGTCTGTCGGCTTATTTGGTTAATTTAGCACCTGATCCTAAGGATTTGCAGGCGCTCATATGCAGCCGTGAGTTGTATCGTGTCATTACTGCAATTCGACATGTTGCGCCAGACGAAGCCAATAGGCGATTAAAGATACGTTATATGACGCAGGCGTTTAAACGTTGGCGCTTGTCACGGCAGCTGTTTAACCGCCAAAAACAGCAAGAAGCAGATAACTATGAGCGACTATTAGATGAGTTGCAGCAGTTAGCGATGTTTCGAGTCGATAACGAAGGACAGTGGCTTGACGAGTTGTCTCATTTCTCTCCCAAGCATAGTCATAATTCGTTTAATACCGCCGTGCCAGAGATAGCTATTATCGCCAGTCGACTGTATAAAGCGCCCAATCAACCCGGCAATCAAACGCCTACTGCTGATAACTCTGTTCACGATGAGTTTAAACTACAAGAGTTATTATTTGCGCCACCGCGTTTGGCAGCATCAGAGCACTTTGATGAAATACTTAACGCACCAGTGCATACGTTTGCCGATAGGCGTATCCATCAGTCAGTAAATGTCGTAAAGCAGTGGGAATTTAATTCAGCGGTTCGTGCTTCTATGGCAGATATGTATTATCTACCGCCCATGCATGTTGCAACGCTCGGCTGGTGCTTAGGCGGGGTGATTAATCTCACCCCCATTGAGCTGGGGTGTCAATTGGGGCAGACGGTATTTGCAGAGACTAAAGCAGGTTATGATTCATGGCTGGCGGCACCAGCGATTCAGCGCGTTTTTGGTTTTGATCCCAATGAGCGTTTGGCACAGGTGCATGGTTATGAGTCAGCAGAAATACTGTCGCTCGCTGATTCTGCTGCAATCAAGCATCGAGTGAATCAGCTCCATTGGTTGCCCTTTGCAGATAATGGTCAGCAGTTGGCAGGACAGCATGTACAAAAGCGTTTTAACATAAAACAACTGACGGTTGAGCTCATTCACAGTGACTATGACGGTTTTGTGCAGCAAATGCAGGCGCAATGGCAATATGGCTATCAGCGTACGGCTGAATATATACAGCAGCATGGTCTATGAACTCTAAAATAAAAAACATCACACAGTCGACTTCAACTCATAAGCCATCGCATCTTATCGTTTTCGGCGGTACGAGCGGTCTTGGCTTAGCATTAGCATTGCATCATCAGGCGCTTGGCTGGCAAGTGAGTGTGGTTGGTCATAGCGTAGAGAAGATAGCCCATATCAATAGTCAGCATCCTGACATTGTTACTTACTGCTGTGATTTAACCGATAGCCCGCAAACACAAACGTTGTTAGAGAGTTGGTCTGATATCAGTTTTCAAAGAGTAATTTATAGCGCGGGTAGTTACACCAATGAGCGTGTCCATCATCTAAGTCAAGCTGACAGCGATAAAATGCTAGCAATTAATCTGCAAGCGTTCGAGCAAGTTTTTAGGTGGGCAAGTGAGCAATTAAAACAGCAAAGTTATTCATTGGATTTTAATAAAAGCAACAAACTCAGCCTGATTTGTATCGCTTCTATCGCCGGTACTATGGATTATCCTTATGCCAGCCTTTATGCCAAAAGCAAACGCGCGATGATTGCGACTGCAAGCGCTTATCGAGCAGCACTTGCGCCGTATCACATCCAAGTCAACTGCATCGCCTCAGGTTATATCGATACTCAAGCATTACGCGATTTGAATGACGGCGATGCCAGTCATAAGCCATTCATAATAAATACGCAAACGGCGGTGAAGCATGTTATGCAAGCCATTGATAAAAATATTGAGCTGGCAGTATTTCCGCGCTCCACGCGTTATATTACTCGGGCGCTCAATCATTTGCCTAAGCCTGTGCTTAATTGGATATTGCGCAGTAGATTGGATAAAACGACTTGATAATAGCTTACCCAAGCAGCCAATAAAACAAGGTAAATAGCGGCACGCCAATGAGCAAGCTATCTACTCTGTCTAATACGCCGCCATGTCCGGCGAGCATCGTACCCGTGTCTTTCACCCCATGCTGACGTTTAAAGGCGGATTCTAATAAATCTCCAGCGATACCACTGACCGCTAACCCGTAAGCGGCTAATAAGCAAATCCACCAGTTAAAAGGCGTGAGCCAAATGCCTAATAGCGTTGCCAATATCGCTGCTAGCATACTGCCGAAAAGAGCGCCTTCGATACTTTTATTCGGGCTAATGGTTGGGGCAAGACCACGCTTAAACAGCTTGTGACCAAGCAATCGTCCGCATAAATACTGGGCAATATCATTGAATTGACTGGCGAATAACACAAAAAACAAAACGCCATACTGTTCGCGCTGCCAGATTAATTGTTGTAAAGCAATGAGACTGACAATCAGTGTGATAAAAGCAGAGCTAAAGATTAGGTCTAACAGATTTAGACGCGTATAAGCTTGAGTAGAATGGGAAGAGGTTTGGCTAAAAGGCAATATCTTCGGTTGTAAACCGCGCGCTTGCAGTTTCTCAATCAGCACAGCTTTGTTGCGCAGACACCATAAGCGTTTGATCTCATAGCCGCCACGCAGACCAATTAAAACGAAAAAAGCGATGAGCAGCCACTGGTAGGGGTAGGTAGAAGGCTGTGAGGGTTGGCTATTATCAGTTATCTTGGCGATAACATAACACGCGCAAAGCGCCGCTAACATGAGCCACCATGAGCGTGCGATTAAATAGATTTTCGGTAAGCGCTGACGTAAGCGAGGTAGGGCAAGTATCGCCCAAACCGAACTGACGACTAATATTAGAACGATCACAAATAGCGTATCAGCAGCCATGTTTTTAGCACTTTGAGGTCAATAGAAAACGGTGGATTACCGTTTTTCATGGCTAAAGTGGTAGCCTCCAATTGCTGTTAGATGTTAGCAACTGTATTTACCACTCTAGCCTCTGTGTCATCGATTATAGGCTGAAGCAGCCAATCAATGCCACCCTCTCTGCTGCCTGTTTTGTCAGCTTCTCTCAACTTCGATAAGGGCGCAATCACACTGGTCCGAGGTGTGGATGCCAAATGCGGATAGTCTTGACGATAGTGACCACCGCGACTCTCATAACGCTGATAAGCTGACTGAATAACCAACGTGGCTAATTGTAATTGTCGTGATAATTGAAATAGTGTCAGCTCATTAGCAGTGATAGTGCCATCTAAAGTACTCATACTGGACTGATTTAACCTGGTTTTTTCAAGCCACTGTTGCCATTGCTGTATCTGTATCAGTATTTGCTCTAATGATTCGGCAGTTCGAGTGATACCCATATAAGAGGTCATTAAAACTTTTAATTCTGTGACTATTTTGCCAGCATAATCATGGGTAATGATATCAGTGTCATCACAATGAGATAAATTAAATAGAATGGTAGGAGAAGAAGGAAGCTTAATAGCTTGAATATCTTTAAGCGTTGGTGCTGTCCAAATGGCAGTTGCTAATAAATCTGAGTGATCATAACTGGTAACGTGATTTAGATTTTCTAATGCTTTTAAATATCGCGGTAAGTCAGCAGCGATATTGCGCCCAACGACTACGCATTCTAAAAGTGAATTACTTGCTAAGCGATTCGCACCATGCAAACCTGTATAAGCAACCTCACCAGCAGCATAAAGCCCTGCCACATCGGTTACACCATTGGCACACGTTACCACACCGCCACAACTGTAATGAGCGGTAGGGGCAACGGGGATAGGTTGTTTCGTGATATCAATACCAAGCTCTAATAGCGTTTTATAAATCTGCGGAAAATGCTCCCGTAAAAATTGCTCTGGCAAATGACTGACATCTAAATGTACGTAGCCAAGTCCGTTATTACTGATCTGCTCAGCGATGGCGCGAGCGACGATATCGCGTGGTGCCAATTCTGCCCGCTCATCAATTTCCAGCATAAAGCGCGCATCGGTTTGTGGACAGGTCAGCCGCCCACCTTCGCCGCGTAGTGCTTCCGATATCAAAAAGCTGCTGTCTGCTACTGCTAAGCCCGTCGGATGAAATTGGATAAATTCTAAATTTGCTAAGCGGCAGCCTGCTTGCCATGCCATCATCACACCATCGCCGACACAGACGTTGGGTGCACTGGCACGCTTAAATAATTGACCCATGCCACCACTAGCCAGTACGACTGCGCGACTAAAAAAAGTCAGTTGTCGTTGATTATTATGATCAAAAACTTGCGCCCCTTGGCATTGCTTATTTGGATTGGTACTGTCTGTTAAAAGGCTCAGCGCTTCATGATAAGGCAAAATAGCGATATTGGCAGCGTTTTGCGCCTTTATAGTCAAGGCTTCCATAATGTGTCGACCAGTCGCATCATCCGCATGTGCGACCCGCCTGCAACCATGCCCGCCTTCTTTGGTTAAATGTAAGTCGGCAGTTTGTAGTTCAGTCTGTAGTTTGGTGACAGGTTCAGCATTATCTTCTTGCGGTATCTGCGTAAAAGGCACACCTTGCTCACACAGCCATTGCACTGCCTGCTGTCCAGTACTTAAAATGCTAGTGGTATTATTGGCATCGCATAACCCTGCGCCAGCGATTAGGGTATCAGTGATATGGTCAGCGACAGAGTCCTCTTTATCCAAGCTTGCCGCGATGCCACCTTGGGCATAATGACTGGAGCAGACTTCCAAGGCGGCTTTGCTCAATACAGTAATATTCAGCGATTTTGGTAATGCTAGAGCTGTGCTTAAGCCTGCTAATCCCGCGCCAATGATAAGTACGTCAGTTTGCACCATAGCAGCAGGGCTATCGAGACCTAATGATTCCGCTGTCAATGCCGCGCTCATATTAGGCAGCCCCGACATTGGCGAATAGCTCGCGGTCTTTGACAATATCACCGCTCGATGTCACACGTTGCTTTTGCGCTTCGGCAAAATCAAGCATACGTTGCAAAGGCTTTTTAGCCGCGACTGCCAGCTCAGGCGTCATCAAAACTTCACCGCTGCGCTGCGTCAAGCACTGTTCAATACCTTTTAGACCATTCATTGCCATCCATGGGCAAAAGGCGCAACTCTTACAACTGGCGCTTTCACCTGCAGTAGGTGCAGCCAAAAACCGCTTGGTTGGTGAGCGTTTTTGCATTTCGTGCAAAATACCCAAATCGGTGGCGACGATAAAGGTATCGGCATCCATCTCATAAGTCGATTGCAACAGCTTACTGGTCGAGCCGACCACATCGGCGAGCGCCACC
>Ga0208435_100387_pt1 | contig 12953 bp, 8 predicted proteins | sample 24_taG_FD_184097 | JGI IMG/M metagenome (GOLD analysis project Ga0208435, IMG submission 184097) | Marine viral communities from Cariaco Basin, Caribbean Sea - 24_WHOI_OMZ (SPAdes) (version 2) | ecosystem: Environmental > Aquatic > Marine > Oceanic | place: Caribbean Sea: Cariaco Basin | collected...
ATACGTTGCTTTTCTTGATTGAGCTTTTGATCTTTCTCTAGTTTTTTTGCTTGGGCTTCTGCCAACGCTTTTTTCGCTTCCATGCTTTCTGAGTCACCAGTACGCTTGGCATGCTGAGTCTGCTTGCTGATTTTCTTGGCTTTTTTGCTATCCACCAATCCCGCTTTTAATAACTGAGCCTGTAGGGCATTTTTTGCCATAATTCCATCACCTAGATAAGGATACTTAAATCATAAATGCTAAAAAACCATTGTAGCAAAATTCGCTACGGCATGTTGTTAGACGATGACAAGACTTTTTTTAATTATGGTAGAAGTGGGCACACATCGCTGGCTGAAGCCGTTTAAATTGGTTATTATCAAGGCAATGGATATGCTTTTTCTGCCGCTATGTTTTTTGGTAACTATGTTTTTCGGTGACCATATTTATAGTGGGTATAGAAAGCTGTATAGGATTAAATCGTTAAATTTAAGGACGGAATATGACAACATCACAGCACATTTTAGCCTGTATAGACGGCTCGGCAGTGACTGAATCGGTTTGTGACTATGCAGCATGGTATGCCAGTAAGTTAAATTTACCCGTAGCGTTGTTGCATGTGAGTGAGGTTCCAGCCTCGACCAGACGCGATTTGTCAGGCGCAATAGGAGTCAATAGCCGCCAGTTTTTATTGGAGGAATTGACACAGTTAGACGAGCAAAGGGCGAAGGTGGTGAACAGTTATAGCAATGCTTTGGTACAAGACGCAAAAAGCCATATTCAAGGTAACTTTACTCAAGTCGATATTCGTATCTATCAACGTCGCGGCAAGCTGTTACCTGCCATTGAGCATTTTAAAGCAGAAAATCGTGCCATCGTCATGGGACGCCGAGGTGAAGATCACAAAAGCAGCCGTATTAATATCGGTAGCCAAATCGAAACCGTTGCCCGTGCATCTGACGTTCCTATATTGATTTGCTCAGAGACGTTCAAAGAACCCAGCTCATATATGATAGCTTTTGATGGTAGCAAAACGGCTATCAAAGCAGCATGGATGGTTGCGAGGAGTCCTGTATTAAAAGGATTGCAAGGTCATATCGTCATGATAGGCAATCATAACGACGCGTCAAAACAAAGCTTAAGCGCCGCAGCGGCACAATTGGAGGACGCAGGTTTTAGCGTCGCGGCACATCATTTATCTGCCTCCGATGCCGTCGACGGCTTGTTAAGGTTTCAGGTAGAAAACCACATTGATATGATGGTGGTGGGTGCTTATGGACATTCGAAATTGCAACAATTATTCCTTGGTAGTACCACGACAGAAATTATCGCCAGCACGCTATCTCCTGTGATTTTAGTACGTTGAAAACTCGGTAAGGTTTATAATAGCGAGGTGCAATCATTGCGCCTTTAGCTGTCGATAACGTTCAATGAGCATATCTGACGTTTGCTAAAGGATCATCTCATCACACTATTTTTGGACATGGTTTATGCTTATTCATGCAGACTTTACTCGCCGCGCTGCCCTTACACCTGAGCAACACCAGTGGATTAAGTCACCACAAAATGGGGTAGAGCGCGTGATGCTTGACCGTGTGGGTGCAGAAAAAGCACGTGCCACTAGCCTTGTACGCTATGCGCCCAATTCTTATTTTCCGCATCATCTACACCCGGGTGGTGAAGAGATTTTAGTATTGTCAGGTACTTTTTCTGCAGATGACAAACATTACCCAGCAGGTTGGTATTTGCGCAATCCACCGACCTCAGGACACAAGCCCTATAGTGATGAAGGCGCAGTGATTTTCGTCAAGCTACGTCAAATGCCAGCTGATGAACCTCATTATGTGGCTATCGATACTAAAGATAAGGCTCATTGGCAACAGCAGGGCAGCCGTGATGTTTGTCCTCTATTCTCAGGTGATAATGAGCAAGTGAGTTTGCAGCGTATCAAGGCAGGCGAGTTACTGTTTAATGAGGCAGTCTGTGGCGGTGCAGAAATACTGGTGTTAGCAGGCGAGTTGATAGATGAGGGTCAAGTTTATCAGTGCGGCGGCTGGATACGTCTGCCAGCAGGTGAGCATGCGCAAATACAGGCAGGATCTGAAGGAGCTACAGTGTATCTCAAGACAGGTCATTTAATGCAAGTGATAGGGTTGTAAGGGTAGTGATCACATTTTATGAGCAGCTCACCAGCTGCTCATATTCTACAATGTCACTATATTTTGTCACTATACTTTTATTTAGCCAATAAAAGTAGATAAGCAGTGGGGTAATGATTAGTAACACAAAATTTATCAATCATTATTTAAACCGCTTTCAAAACAGTTCAAAAATACAAACCATAATTGCTCATCATTCTATACTTTGGGCATCCTCTCGCTTGACAATTTTATGCTGGTCTTCTGTGCTATCGACTTTCCAATAGCTAGATATGTACAGATGCGTTTTTGGCATTGAACGATCTGCTTTAAAGTAGTGCCGCAGGGCACGCATACTATGGAACTCGCAAGCCGCCCAGACCGCAGGTTGTCCTGCTAGCCAAGTAAGCGCTTTAACGTGATCAAGCAATGGGCTGCTTTCTGCATTTGGATGTGCATTTATCACCCAATGAATGTCTACGTTGTCTGGTTTTTTGAGTAGTTGCTTATCTGCTTCAGTGGTAATCTCAAGGACTGCATAGCCGTGTGCGTCAGCAGGTAGCTGGGCAATATTGACGGTAATCGCCGGCAGCGCTGTCATATCACCGATCAATAAAAACCAATCTGCCTCATTGTTAATCAGCTTCTTTGGTCCAGGACCGCCTACCAATATTTGCTCGCCCACTTGGGCGTTACGTGCCCATGTTGAAGCAGGGCCTTCTGTCTCATGCAATGCAAAATCGACATCTATTTCGTCATCACGTTGAACGCTGACGGTATAGGTACGCATCAATGGTCGAGCCTCATCGCCTTGAGGGAATATCAGCTTAATGTACGCGCTTTCTTGATCTGCCGGAAAATCAGTCAGTCCAGCACCGCCAAGCGTGACACGGCACATATGTGGCGTGAGGTATTTACTGCCAATTACATCTAGCATTCTTGGGGTAGGTTTTCCCATATTAATACTTTCCTTCATTTAACTATTTGATAGTTTAGGTCATCATTTGAGATGAGACCACTCTATAAGATGGATATTCTCTGGTAATGGTAAGTTCTACATTGCCTAAAAATTGGCCTTTAGACTGACGGACATTTGGCGCTCAGGTCCCATCCAGCAATTGTTAATATCATAACAAGCGCCAACGTAGGTTTTATCAAAGAGATTGTTGACACTCGCGCCGACAGTGAGCATCGGATTGATTTGATAATTACCGCCAATGTCTACCAAAGTCACGCTTGGTAATTCGTCTGAGTTTTGCTTATCAAGTTGCATACCGCCTTCATAGCGCACGCCAGCGTTGAGACTGAGCTTGTCAGTAGCGTAATAATCTGCCCACAATGTTGCCTTGTGCTTAGCCGTTTGCGCAGGAGTATTGCCAACCACATCAGGGTTGAATTCATCTTCTGTAATTTCAGCATCGGTATAGCTATAACTGGCGGCAATATCTACCCAGTCGTTAAGCATGTGGCTGCCTGAGACTTCAAAGCCTTTGGAGGTAATTTCACCCGTTTGTGTTTGACTTCTATAGTTAATTTCGTCAGCCACCACGACGTTTTTTTGAGTGATATCAAATACTGCTAATGTTCCTTGTGTGGCGCGATTGGCAGAGAGATATTTGACACCAGCCTCTAGCTGATCGGCAGTCGTTGGCTTAAATGGCGCATTGGTAATAAAGTTACTACCGACCACTGGTTGAAACGACTGCGAGTAGCTTGCATAAGGAGATAGACCATTATCAAAGTCATAAATGGCTGCGAGACGACCACTGGTTTCTGACGCATCATTGTTAATTGTTTTTTTATTATAAATGACGCCTTTAGTGGCTTCGGTTTGCTCAGTACTACTATCAAAATTATCGTGACGTAAGCCTGCTACTACTGTCAAATCTTGCCATTTCATCTCATCTTGTACATAGAACCCAAGCTGGCTTTGTTCAATGTCTTCATTTTGACGATAAGCCTCTAAAGGCAACGTATCAGCATGGATTTGTGAGTAATCTGGATTGGATAAGTCAAGATTTGGCGTGCCATCTGCGCCAGCATCATAATAAGTGGCGCTACTGTCTGTCTCTTGATACTCAATACCAAATAATAAATTGTGCGAGGTATTGGTAGTATCTAGCTGATAAGAAAGCTGATTGTCCGTGGTCCAGTTGCTCATGCTCTCATCGGTGGTGTAGGCCACGCGATTTAGTATCTTATCACTACCACTTACAAACCCGCTGTTGTACATATTACGCTGCTGCGCGTCGGCGTCGGTATAGCGCAGAATGTGTTTAAAGGTGAGCGTATCATTGATGTCCCAGTTCACCGTGACACTCGGCATAAGTACTTCTTTGCTGAAGTGATTCCACTCATCGCCGGCATAGGCGTCACTGCCCAGTTTGCCATAGCTGGCATGGTAGACAGTGCCAACGGCAGGCAGTGGGGTGGAAGGCACCATTTCTGGATCATCCTGATAAAACAGATTGGCAAGAACGGACACATCTTCTGTCGGTTGCCATTGCAGTGACGGATTGATCAGGGTGCGCTCTTCTTCTGTGGTTTGCATCTGCCCGTCTTTTTGTCGTTTTAACGCCACCAGTCGATAATTGAGCGTGTCTGAGATAGGTCCTGTCGTATCGACCGCCACTTCTTTTAGGTTTTGATTGCCTAGTCTTACCTGTACCTCAGATGCTTGAGTGCTTTTTGGGGTTTTGGCGACTTGATTGACCATGCCACCTGGAGATGCATAGCCATAGAGTGAGGATGCGGGCCCTTTGACCACTTCGACTGCTTCTGTTGCGTAGATATCGACTTGCGGCATCAGATTCCAAGCCCCATCGTAGGGCAGTCTTAATCCATCGTAAAAATTGGAGTAAGTCTTAAAACCGCGAATATTGTATTCATCAAAGATGGACACGGTACCGCGACTCTCAGTACTTACCCCTGGCTCATAACGTAACGCTGCATTGACACTGTCTGCTTGACGTTTTTGCAATAGTGCTTGATCGATTCTCGTATAGCTCATGGGCGCGTCATTGGGATCTAACGCTGTTTTGGTGCCCGTACTACGGTAGTTGTCGGCATAGACAGTAATGGTATCCAAGGTGGTCGATGGTGTCACAGTCTCATCATTACCAACATCATTATCGACGTCGTTGCCAACACTGTTTTCGATGTTATTCGGCATCGTCTCAGCATAAGCTGCGTGGCTCAAACCCATTGCCAATCCCAGTTGCACCGCGAGAGTTAAACGTTTTTGACGAATGGATGTAGACGTTGAAATAAAACGCATCATATTTCCTTGTAAGTTATCAAATGCCGAAAGCGAGAGAAAAGGAATAATAACATTAATGATTATCATTATCATTAAAAATTTACAAACAAAGCGTTCTTAGTAAGATGTCGAGTGAAGTAGCCTCATTTTTAGCCATTAAGATGACTATGATGCAAACATGAAAATTGAAGAAACGCCTTAATATGACGATAATTTTTGACTATAAGCAATGGTGTTTACAAGGCTTTTCTCGTATGATGCAGCCGTCTATTTGGAATCAACTTTTAGATCAACAGACAGACAGGATTTATTACTACTATTAATAGGTCTAGGTCGTTCATTGAGCAACCAAAGATTGTTAAAGGTCATATTTATGAACAGACATACAAGTCAATCAACCAATACTCAACGCTATTTTACGGTATGGCGTTGGCATTTTTATGCGGGAATGTTTATAGCACCTTTCCTAATTATCCTAGCTTGCAGCGCACTTGGCATGCTGTTGATGTCTAACATAGCAGGTCGTGATGATGATCGCCTCACCATTACCACCCCAGATTCAGTGGTGACGGCACCTATTTCTACGCAAGCTAAAAATGCGCTGAACACTTTACCTAACAGCACGCTGGTGAAATATATCGCGCCTCGTGATACGGAAACCGTTGCCTTGTTTCAAGTTAAGTCAGCCAGTCATGAGAATATGGTGGCGGTGAATCCTTATACGGCTGATATCGTTAAAAGCACACCGACTAATAGTGGTCTGTACTATACCTTTAATGATATTCATGCCGATTTACTATTGGGCAAAGTCGGTGATTATATCCAAGAAACCACTGCCTCATTGACGATTTTAATGATTCTAACGGGTTGGTATTTGTGGTGGCAAAAACGCAAATCACTCAAAGCCATGCTTATACTCAATGATGCTGTAAATAATAAGAAAAAACGCTCATTCATACGTACCATTCATGCGACATTGGGCAGTTGGATATCTGTGTTGCTACTGTTTTTCTGTATTTCAGGAATGGCATGGGCAGGCATCTGGGGCGAGCGTATGGTACAGGCATGGAGTCAGTTTCCTGCGGGCAAATGGGGCGTTGCGCCAATGCCGCTTTCTATTGATCACAGTCAACATCATGTTGGTATGGATATGAATAACGCTGAAGCCACGCCGCACGTTCATGGAGCAACACCAGCCACAGCACCCACGCATGGTGATGCACTAAATACGGGTAGTACCAAAGATGTGCCTTGGGTGCTTGAATTGACACCAATGCCAGCATCTGGCACTGTCGCTGGCAAGAATGGTATCGAGTCCAATATACCGAGTATGATCGATACTGTAGATCGATTTGCCCGTGAGATTGGTGTTGTCGGACGTTACCAATTAAATCTGCCACAGGGTAATACGGGCGTCTGGACGATTAGCCAAGACTCAATGAGCTATGATATGAAAAATCCAATGGCTGATCGTACGGTACATATCGATCGTTATTCGGGCAATATTTTGGCAGATATCCGCTTTGATGATTACAATGCTTTTGGTAAATTTATGGCGGCGGGCATTGCGATTCATATGGGGACGCTTGGATGGTGGAGCGTATTGGCCAATATCTTGTTTTGCTTATCGGTTATTGCTATTTGTGTGAGCGGTTACATCATGTGGTGGCAACGCCGTCCACGTCATGCCAGTGAAAAGGTTGGACTGAATCCACCAGCGCGTGGTCTCAGTTTTTCTATATGGTGGCCGTTTGCCATTCCTTTGTTAGCAGTGGCAATCATATTCCCGACCGCCATCATCGCGATTGTCGCTATCGGATTACTAGATTTCTTAGTCATTTCACGGGTTGGTTTTTTACAGAAATTATTATTTTAAAATTAAATAAAATAAGAGAGCCATTCAAAAAGTCATTCTTATTTACACAAAATCGGGGCAACTTTCTAAAAGATGCCCCGATTTTTTATTGTTCGCCATTAACTTTTTACTAAGCCAGTATTTACGCCAACATAGCAATGGCATCGGCACTGGCACGTTGCCGTTCTTCAGCATTTAACTCAATAAGTCTGCCTTCTTTCATCAGTAATAATCGATCTGCATGCTCAAAGTAACCATCATCATGACTGATGATAAACAGCGTTTTACCCAAGGCTTTGAGTTCAGGTATCAGTGTTTGATAAAACACTCGGCGAAAGGCAGGATCTTGGTCAGCCGCCCATTCATCAAGTAGCAGTATGTCTTTTTGTTCAGCCACGGCAATGAGCATGGCCAAGCGCTTGCGTTGTCCTTGTGATAGCTTGTCTGTCGATAATTGGTTGTCAGTCACGCTGACTTTATCTTGCAAATTGAGCTTGTGTAGCCATGTATTTACGAGCGCTTCATCGGGTTGCTGTCCCTCTCTACCAATCAGCTGTTTAAAAAGATGCTGATCGCTAAAAATGGCAGAAAAAAGCTGTCGGTAATCGGCGTTGTTTTCTGAGTCAACGAGCTGGCTGTCTATTTTTACAGCACCGATGCTAGGGGTGAAAATGCCTGTAATAATCTTTGCAAGCGTAGACTTGCCGCTACCATTTGCCCCGATTAAAAACACCACATCGCCACGTTTCAAAATCAGATTAACCGATTTTAGGATATCGCTAGCATGCTCATTTTCTTTGACCGCTAGCTCATTTGCATCGGTATCAATACTTGCATAACGATAGCCAATATCATTGAATGATATGGACTGCCAGTTGTTTACCACAATATCCGTTATAAAGGTTGATTGGTACTCCGCCAATTCTAAAGATTGTATTTTATCCAGCGCTACTTGTGCCGTTTGTAAGGTCGGATACGCACCGACGGCATGGAGGATGGGTGATTGCATGAATAGGATGGTTAAAGAGAAAGTGGTGGCAATACCCATTGGAATAGCAAGATAATTTGACACGGCAAACACCACACCAATGGCTGCGAACATCATAATATTCGACCAATTCACGGCGGACAAATGATACGTATCCGATTTAATCACTCGATTTTGATAAGACTTGGCATGATTTAAGAAATCATTTTTATAGAGTTTCTCAGCGCGGTGTTGATTAAGCGCCAGTTCTTTGCGACCATCTATAATGGATTGATAGTCCTCATATAAAAGATCATTAATCTCTCTGAGCTCTCTTAAATGAGTATAGACATGCTTCACTAAAATGGTGCTTATCCAAATCGTCATCGCAATCCAAAACATGACAATCAATAATAATGGCAGCGACAACCAGCCTAAATAAAGGGCGACACCAACAGATAAAATAACGCCTTGCACCAGTTCTGGCATACGCACGAAGGCGACGGTAATGGACTGGATGTCTGAGGATAGACTGGCGAGTAACCGCGCACTACCCAAATGATCTATTTGAGGGACGGCCGTGTCAATGATTTGTTTGACCAGCTTGGTTCTGAGCTCATAGACAAACTTGTGACCGAGACGGGTTAAGGCATATTGTGATAAAAAAGTAGTGACCAATAGCAGGACAACCAAGGCTGAAAATTGACCCAAACTTGCCCACGATAAGGTATTAAAAACAGGCTGACTGATAAAGGTGTGATTGATATAGGCAATGATGCCCACACTGACCGCGGCATTCACCAAATTAAGTAAAATGACTTTAAGAAAAGGCAGACGATAGTGTGCCCAAATCATGTGATATAAAGAAACGGTGGCGTGAGAGGACATAATGGCTCAATAATAGAATGATTTTTTGCGTATTTTTGATAACATAAAAGGGAGTAGGTTGTGCCTAATCCCTTTTATCTAAGTCTTATAAACGTGGTTTAATGGGCATGTCTTAAAAGTCGAAAGTCGCTGATACTTTTAGGGCAGTAGGCTCACCGGCATTTAAGTATCCAGCACCCGCATAACCACCCACTGATTGCCAATAGTCTTCACCAGTAATATTAGTAACTACTCCTTTTAGCGTCACGTCTTGGCCAGCGAGCATGGTTTTATAGCGAGCACCTAGATCTAATGTGGTATAACCGTCAACTTTTAAGCTGTTGGCGGCATCGGCATAACGTGCGCCTGTGTGAATGATATCGCCGGTCAAGGTCATTCCTTCAACTGCCGCAATATCATATTCTAGATTGACGTTGCTTTGTAGCGTGGGCAGTCCGATGACTCGGTTGCCGTCGAACGTCACATCGCCCGTGTCTTTTTGCTCAGCATTTAAGTAAGTAACACCAGCATTGAAGCGCATGTTTTCGCTTGGGCTACCAAATACAGTCAATTCCACCCCTTGATGTCGATTTTCGCCTGCAGCCACAAAGGTGTTGGCGTCATTGATATAAGCGCGCGGCTCATTAGTGCGGAATATCGCCAAACTACTGCCAATCAAACCATTGTCATACTTAACGCCAACCTCAGTTTGCTCACTCACATAAGGGTCTAAATTTTGACCACCATTGGTGACAGCACCACTATTATTAGTCAGAGGTGCCCTTGCGCCTGGCGCTAGGCTTTCGATATAGTTACCATAAACAGACCAGTCCATGCTCGGTTGATAGACAATACCAATACTTGGTGTCCACTCGCTTTTATCGTAATCAGCAGTTTGTACTTGAGTATTAGGATCATAGCTGGTGGTTTTTAGATTCTGATGACGCACACCTAAAGTGGTTTTTAGTTTGTCATCGAACAGTGATATCGTATCAGCTAGCGCAAAGCTCTGGAATTGCTTCTCGTTGGTTAGCTTCGGATCGTCTAAGTTACCACCGAAGATTGTTGTGCTTGTAAAAGGTACCTCAGCGTAGTCAATAGGGCGATATAAATTGGTTGCGGGTTGATTACCAAAATCATAGGCGAACGCCCCTTTTTCTTCTTGGTCATAGAGATCCGCTGCTAGTACCCAATTATGAGCCACGTCAGCCGTTTGCCATTTACCACGCAGACCGAGCTCGGCACTTTGTACCAAATCTTTTCTAGAATTATCAAAGCGATAAAACGTACCTGCACCATCAACATTGTTGACGGTTAGATTGGCCAATGAGTTTTCTTCCTCACCACTTCGCACACCGTAAGCACCATAAGCGGTAATATTATCAGTAAAATCATATTCTCCTCGAATGGTACCAAAGACATCTTCTTCATCTGAATACGTCCAAGGCTGCGCCCAATTCTTTGAGCCGTCTGGTGCTTTTGGTACTCTAGAAACACCAGCAAGTGTGACACTAGGACGAGTTTCTTTAAGCTTATTGTCTTGCCAGCCCAAATCAGCTGATAGTCGATATTGATCGCCTCTATAATCTAATCCTAACGCTGCCAGACCCAGTGTTGAAGATTCATCATCAATCGCGCTGTCACCATCTTGATAAGCGGCATTAAAGCGAACGCCAAACGCATCATCAGTACCAAAGCGATCACTGACGTCTACGGCAACTTTGCCTTGATCGCCCTGACCATAACCGAGTGTCACCTTACGTAGCGGGTCATTGCCAGCTCGTTTGGGCAGCAGGTTAATCGTACCACCGGCGTTACCACCACTGGGTGCTGCGCCATTGAGCATGGCGGATGCCCCGCGCTGAACCTCAACACGCTCGAACAATTCCGTTGCGATATACTGCCTTGGTAATATGCCGTATAGACCGTTATACATGGTGTCATCAGAGGTTGTGACAAAGCCGCGCATAAAGTACGCTTCTTGAAAGTTGCCAAATCCTCTAGCGACACGAACAGTCGGGTCTTTTTTGAGCAGGTCGCCCACACTTTGGGCTTGTTGATTGCCGATATACTCATTGGTATATGAGGTAGTGGAGAACGGCGTGTCCATGATGTCTTGATTGCCCAAGATTCCGACACGGCTTCCTGTTGCTACTTGACCACCTTCATAGGCATCTGGCAACCCATCGGCTGATGCATCAGCACTACTGGTCACGACAATCTCATCGAGTACCACGCTTGGGGTATCGGATTGAGCGTCAGCATTTAAATCTGTTTGTGCCCACGCGGCTTGGCTTGCACCCAGTAGTATTACCGATGTGGACAGACAAGATGAGCACAGTGATTTTAATGACAAGGGATGGCGAGACATATTCAATAGAGTAGGGCGAAATAAAGCAGAGTATAAGCGAGACAGTTGCATGAATATTTCCAGCACATAGATTAAATGCTTATTATAATGATAATCATTTTCATTACAATATATTACTGGATTAAATCTCAATATATTTTTATCGTGTTAAGTGTACGTTTTTGTTAGGCAAAGTAGTAAGTCGTCTAAAGTTGATCAGTCGCGTTATACCAGCAGCAACGATTGTTATTAGCTCAATTTAGCAGTCAGCACAAGTGGTTGGTAAGTGTCTAAATGCTTTCTGTTTATGACTAAATGTTTGCTACTTATTAAATGTTTGCTGTTTACAAAAAATGCCACTTATGAAAAACATAATGATTATTGCGCACGCCAGTAGACTTTAATGACCATATCCTGACGTGATAATCTAAGATTTGCCTTTAGTTGCTGTCGTAATGATTTGATATCCGCTGCTTCCAGAGCGCCCCATACTTTGTCAATTTTGACAGGCAGTCGCGCAAACTGTGTATTTAATAATGCCATTATTTGCTCAGTAATATCAGTCGTTGGAGTATTAATGAGATGGCACAAATTGTCTTGCAAAAAATGCGCATGATGGCGCAGTTGATGACTGAGTGTTAGCGTGTGTAAATAACGAATGTCCTCTGGATCATTAGTGATGGCAATGACAAGAGGCGGTAAAGGATTCTGCCAGTTTTCCAATAGATTGGCCACCGTAGGTAAGGAGGTTTCATCACAGATGAGTAAGCACTGACCAGTGCTGAGATGTTTTATTTTCTCTGGATATTCACGTACTGTTTTGATTTGACTGCCACAGTTAAGTGCCTGCGCCCAACTACCTCCTGCGGTGTCGCCGTGAATGTAGACATCTATCCACGCTTGGACGGACGAGCTGCTCGAATCTCGCCATGCTTTTCGCAAGGTATAGTAGCGCTGTAAAGGTTTGTCGCTATCTTTGGGCTGGTGCTTTGTAGCAGATAGACCGTCCGCATCTAGCTCAAACAAATACGCGTAGCCCGCATGAGTGAGTGGCGTACTATCAGGTGCGGTTACCAGCAGTCGATACATATTGGGGCTGGCATAATAGCCATTAATGACCGTAAAACGCTGTTCTTGAAGCTTGATCGTGCGCTTGCCAAGCTTATTGGCAGATGTTTGCAATAGCGTTATATATTGCTCTTGTAGCGTCATAGAGTCACTAATAGGAACTGTAAAATCGATAAAATATTGACGGCTGAGCTTGTTGCTGTTTGTCAAGGTGTCGTTGTCATGATGGGCGGTTGTGACATCCATTAATATCCCATCAGTATACAGCTCTGTTATCGAGGCGATCTCGTGCTCACTCACTGCCGTGGTAGTAAAGGCATTGATAAACATCGCGAGTTCATCTTGATGCTCTTCATTGACATGACTCATAAACTGGGCTTTGTCAGCCATGTCGAGCGGTGTTTTATCGAAATCGTACTGAGTAAGTGGTTGAGCCATAAAATGTCGTCCAAGCCAAAATTCAAATAATT
>Ga0208435_100388_pt1 | contig 12903 bp, 10 predicted proteins | sample 24_taG_FD_184097 | JGI IMG/M metagenome (GOLD analysis project Ga0208435, IMG submission 184097) | Marine viral communities from Cariaco Basin, Caribbean Sea - 24_WHOI_OMZ (SPAdes) (version 2) | ecosystem: Environmental > Aquatic > Marine > Oceanic | place: Caribbean Sea: Cariaco Basin...
CCCCAGCAAATCAGGGTAATCATCCTCAGTCAGGCCAGCGCGACGCCGTGGCAGGAATTCACGGGTGGAATGCCGCCCCACGTATACCAGCGCATCGGCTTTATAGTGGTCTCTCAACCAATGGTAGAAACCCACATATTGGTGCGTTGGTGGGAAAGTGGTATTCGCGTGCAGCAGCTCTTCATCCACCTCCCAGCCTCTTGGTGGCTGGGGCCCAATGAATATATTTCCGAACCGCAGACCGGGGAAGATCAAGCGGTCATCCACCACCATCGACAACCCCGGCGCTTCACCCCAGCCTTTCAGCCCCGGTATGCCCGTATCCGCCAATAAAACTCGCTGTTCGTTCAATTCGCTTTTGTGCCCGCCTTCTTTCAGGCGCTGCCCCCACAGTGCTTCGTATTCATCAAGCTGGGCGAGGGCTGTGGCCCGGTTCGGGTGTTGTACATGCTCGATTAAATTCCGCAGATCCTTAACGCCTCGATCCAAAAGGCCCAGGGCCAAGTCCTGCTCCCCCAACTGATGGGCTTGTTCCAAGCGTTCATGGAGATACCCCAATGGACCGTGCGCTATTTCTTGCTGCACAACGTTTGGTAGAGATTGCAGATAACGCTGGTAGGTTTCTGCGCTCATCGAAGGTACCTCACTGGCCATTTCCTTCATCGAGCGCGGGTCATCCGGCAGACTAACCCCGCGCTGTTGAACCAGGTCTAGCAGGGCTTCCGGACTGTCAGGTAGAGGGCCGGTGCTGAACCCCTCGGCTTTCAGCCACGTCAGCATTTGGAACAGTGAAGCTGGAACATCCAGGTTGTCAGCACCTATATTCTGGCGCCCGGGGGGATGGTTGTAATAAACAATAGCCACCCGTTTGTCGGCGTTATCCTTAGTTTGCAGCACCTGCCAACGCTTAAGGCGTTCAGCCAATGCAGCAACACGGTTTGGAACCGGTTGCGTCAGTGTCAGCACAACGCCAGTTTGGGGATCGATCTCTTCAGGCTCCGCCGTTGCCAGTACCATGGGTTGGCTTACACCCTGAAGTTCCGGCATGGCCAGGTTGTAATGCACTTGATCAGTGGGGATACCATCAACGGAAAGCTGCCATTGATTACGAGTTCGGGAAGCCAGCCTAAGGCCTTTGATGACAGGCACGTTGAGGCGGATCAACTCTTCCGTCACCGCCCTGCGCCCTTCACCTCCACCGATGGTGAAATCCTGCAGGCTGACAATACCCGCCAATGTGCCGGGTTGAATCGCTTTTTCGAGAGTGCGCAAGGCATCAAGGCTGGCACCACCCCATCGGGATAGGATCGCAAAGCACTGCAGCTCCCGAGCTTCCAGGGCCGTACATGTGTCGTCCAGTAAGCTCCGATCTCCCGGTCGGTCTCCGCTGTCCAGATCAAGAACCACGACTACGGGAGCGTCGGTCAGCGTCAGTGCTGAAGCATCCGTGCTAGCTTCACCATTCTGGTAATAACGGATACTGGCACGGGGCTCGGGCTTGTTGTAACCCATGTCGTGTCCCGCTTTGGCCAATAGCCACCGTATCAGGCCATCCAGATGTTTCGGCGTCCTGCCCTGATAGAAAGCGCGGCCTTCCAACCAGTCAGCCTGGGCGGGAAACAGGGCCCGCCGACCAACCAAATCCTCAGCAGCATCAACTCCGGCCGCCGGCGCCGCAACCAAGGCCTTGAGCCCGGCGGCATCCAGCTCCGCCAATGGCTTTTCTCCATTGAGCTGAGACAGCCGTGAAATACGCCAATCACTGTTGATACCTAGCACAGGCATCTGCCCAGCGGTGTCATCCGCTGCCACGTCTTTTACCAACCCGGCAAGGCGCTCCACCTGGTCACCAAAGACCGCCGCCAACACGATCGCATCGGCATTCTTGAGCAACTCGAGCACTTGTTGGTCGCTCTGAGTGGCCAGTTGATCGGGGGTTCGCAGCAACACGCGGTGGTCTGGGTTATGTTCTAAAAAACGGTGAGCGCCAGCGGCCATTTCTGCGGCTGAACGCTCAGAAATAATGCCGACGACGCTAGCAGCCATCACTGAAGACGCCCAAAGCATTACTGTCATGGCCGTCAGAAAAGCCTTCAGATATCGCATCCGTGGAAGCCCTTTCACAAGTTATGGTCGATTACGAATGATCTTTCTCGGAGTTACCCGGAAATATCAGTGCCTCACCGCGGAAAATCGCCGCCACAAGTTCGGGTGCTGAGGGGAAGTAACCGTGGAAATAGCTGGCCACCAGAGCATTCTCACAAAAAACAGCTTCACTGCCGGTGCCCGCCTGTTTTTGAGTTTGGGCAGCAGGTTGCCAAGTGGTATCCAGCGTGGATCGGTGAAAAGTGTGGCCCCGCCACTCGCCTTGTTCCGTCGTCAGGCTGTGCATACCCAGGCCCTGTAAGCGCTTGGCCATACCCGCTCGCCCCGGTATCAAGCCATACAGCGAATGTACAATGCCGTCTTTATCCGATAGCTCTTGCGCGCAGGCCATCAGGCCGCCGCACTCCGCCAATATTGGCTTACCTGCGTTATGAAAGGCACGAATTGCATTCGCCATCGCGGAATTCTCTGCCAGCGTATTGCCGTGCAGTTCCGGGTAACCACCTGGAAGCCAAAGCGCATCCGCGGGCGGCAGCTCCGAGTCTTCCAGCGGGGAGAAATAGTGCAGTTCAGCGCCCATAGCCTGCAACAACTCAGTGTTGGCGCGATAGATAAAACTGAAGGCGGCATCACGAGCGATCGCGATACGAACACCGGCCAATAGCGTTTTCGGTTTAGTTGCCGGTTCAACGGTGGGAATTTCCACCGCTTTCGGCAATTCGTCGAGCCCCGCTTCTTTCAGCACTTGGGCAGCGTCATCCAGTTTCTGGTCGAGGTTGCCCAGCTCTGCCGGTTGCATCAACCCCAAGTGTCGCTCCGGGATGTTCATGGCGTCGTTTCTGGGAATAGCACCCAGCAGACGAATCCCTTCCGGCAGTCGTTCTTTCAGCATTTCACCGTGGCGCGGGCTACCGATTTTGTTCGCAATCACGTCATAAATTGACAGCTCCGGGTCAAAGCGGGCAAGCCCCAACACAAGAGCGCCAAAGGTCTGGGCCATGCCACCGGCGTCGATAACCGGCAGTGCAGGGATACCCATAAGCTTTGCCAAATCAGCACTGGATGGATCGCCGTCGAACAACCCCATCGCACCTTCGATCAGAATAAGGTCGGCATCTTGCGCTGCCTCAGACAGCCGCCAGCGGCACTCATCTTCTCCGGTCATCCATGGGTGTAATTGATAGACAGGGTGGCCGGATGCGACCTCCAGCACCATGGGGTCGAGATAATCCGGCCCGTGCTTAAACACTCGCACCTTACGCCCGGCATTCCGGTGCAGGCGGGCCAACGCCGCTGTCACCATGGATTTCCCTTGCCCAGAGGCGGGGCCGGTAATCATTACGGCTGGGACGGACTTGTTCATAGTTTTACCCTTGTCATCGTTATTAACCGGCGCTCACAGGAACGAACACCGGTGCGCCATCGGCCTCTACGGTCACCAGTTTCTGGTTATACAACTGCTCAAGTGCGGATGGTTTCAACATGCTGTCAGCGGGCCCCCAACAAGCATCGCCATTGGGGTAAAGCAGCAATACGTGGCTGCACCAGCGTGCGGCCAGATTCAGGTCGTGCAGACACATGAACACTGCCTTTCCTGCATCCGACTGATCTCTGAGCAGACTCATTACTTTGACCTGATGGTGCAGATCGAGGTGGTTGGTAGGCTCGTCAAGCAGCCAGATATCGGGGTTTTGGGTCATCAGTGTTGCGATCGCAACCCGCTGACGCTCGCCGCCCGACAAGGTGCTGAGCAATCGGTCAGACAAATGATCGACGTCCAGCGCCGCCAATGCCTGTTGCGCACGAGTTTGGTCATCGGCTTGTTCACTTTCCCAGGGCGACAACCATGGGTGACGCCCAATCAGTGCGGTTTCCATGACCGTTGCGGGAAAACTGTCTTGCCGCTCCTGAAACACTAACCCCAGCTTCCGGGCAATATCGCGGCGCTTTAGCTCAATCAGCGGGGCGTCGTTCAAGACAACCCGACCAGTGCGCGCAGGTAATAAGCCCGCGAGGGTATGCAACAGCGTGGTTTTCCCGGCCCCATTAGGGCCTAGCACGCCCCACGTCTGACCGGGTTCGACACTCAAATTAAGAGGAAAACCGTCTGCTCTGCCGGGCACGTTTATGATCAAATCGCGAGTATGCAGCGTGCTCATTAACGGCTCCGGTGCAGTAGATACAGGAAGGTTGGCACACCCAGCAAGGCAGTAATAACGCCCACCGGAAGCTGCTCAGGCGCGATCACCGTGCGGGCGAGAGTATCCGCCAAAACAAGCAGGGTGCCGCCAGCCAAGGCACTGGCCGGCAGGATGATGCGCTGATCGTTGCCTAATACCAGGCGAAGCATATGCGGCACAATCAGGCCTACAAACCCGATACTGCCTGCGGTTGTTACCGCCGTCGCGGTCAGGAGGCTGGCGAGCACATAGATAGTCCACTCCAGCGGCCGTACCGACACCCCGAGTGCCGCTGCCTGCATCGGGCCACGCGCCAGCACGTTCAGATTACGAGCAAGCGGTAAAATCACCGCGATCGCGAATATCAGAACCACCAATGCGGGCCACGGCGTGCGCGCGTAGGAAACATCGCCCATTAGCCAATACAACATGCCGGGAAGCTTGTAAGACGGGGTAACCGCCAGCATGAGCGTAATCACTGCCCCCCAGCCGGCAGCCACTACAACACCGGTCAGCAGCAGACGCGAGGCCGTCCAACTGCCCGTGCCGTGGGCAAGGCCAAACACCAACACCATTGCCAGCATGGCACCGGCAAAGGCTGACCCCGAGATCACAAAGGCTCCCATTCCGGTCAGCATTGCCAACAACGCACCAACAGCGGCGCCACCAGACAACCCCAGCACATAAGGGTCCGCCAGCGGGTTGCGCAGTAGCACCTGCATCAGGGCACCCGCTACCGCTAACAGGCCACCGGTCGCGAAAGCCGCAAGGGTGCGCGGCAGACGCAGGTCCAGCAACAAGGTGCGATGCAATGCGCTGCCTTCACCCTGGATGACAGCCCAGAGTTCTGAGGGCGCAATATTCACGCTGCCGATGGCCAAGGCCAATATCAGCGCGGCCAGAGAAATCGCGCCGAGTACCAGTAAAGAGCGAGTCATCTTACTGGCACCTGTTTACACGGGTGTTTGCAGGCCTTACTCGCGTTCACGGGCAACATCCAGTCTTTGGCAAATGTCCCGGCTCGCCTCGAGAAGTCTGGGCGTCGGCCTTGAGATGGGTGATGCCGGGACAAAGAACAAGTTATTTTTTGCCACGGCAGTCATTCCGGTGTAACTCTTCCAGCGATCAAGCTGGTTATCTTCGGCACCCTCAACGCTTCCTGTGATGATTGCATGAGGGTCGGTCTCTAACACCACTTCTGCACTGATTCTCGGCACCAGTCGCGGCATATCGCCAAACACATTCACCCCACCGCAAAGCCGAATTACCTTACCAATCAGATGGTTATCATTGATCGTCATCAGCGGCGTCTGCCAAACTTGATAGAAGACCGGTATGGGCTCTGCGTCGCGGTACTGCTTTGCAATCACGGCGATCCCTTTACGGAAACGTTCCGCTTCCGCAAACCCCTCCTTTTCCGTACCCGCCAGTATTGAGAGCTGTTCAATAACTTTGGAAACGCCCTCGAAGGTGCGTGGTTCAATGGCAAACATGGGCAAGCCGAGTGCTCTCAGCATCTCCATTTGCGCCGGGGGATTACCGGTTCGCCAGGTGATCACCAAATCGGGCTTCAGCGCCAATAACGCTTCCAGATCTATCCGGGTGTGATTACCCACCAAAGGTAATTTGAGGGCGGCTTCAGGGTAATCGCTGTAATTCACCACAGCGACCACCTTGTCGCCCGCTCCCGCGGCAAATGCCAGTTCCGTGGCGCCAGGAGACAAAGTGGCGATGCGTTTGGCCGGATGATCCAGGCAAAGCTCTGCACCTTGATCATCCTTTACACAAACAGGGGCTGCGATCCCGAACGGTGCCAGTAGCATTAAACTCAACAGCAGGGCTACAGCTTTTTGCTTTGTCACTGGCACCTCCCCGGTCTAATCACACCGTTTATCGAATGTCGTAGCGAACAGTCAGCATGGCGGTGCGGCCTGCTGCAACGTAGTCCAGATCTTGTGAACGGGAATATCGGGCCGTGCTGTACTCTTTGTCCAAAACGTTGGCCACGGTAAGACGCGTTGACCAATCCTTTGCAAATTTCCAGCCCGCTCGCAGGTCTAAGGTCGCAAACCCTGACAACCGATCATCGTTACCCGCATCGTCGTAGCGATAACCTTCCGCAATCACCGTGCCACCAAAGTTCCAGGTACCGATGTCCTTGCTCAAGTCGAGTCGCAAGGTTTTGCCACTGCGGCGCTGAAGACGGTTGCCAGTTTCCCGGTTTTCAGGATCAAGCAAAGTCAAAGCGGCATCACCGCGCCATCCATCACGCTCGAAGCCGGCACCAAATTCCACACCACGAATCCGAGCTTCGTTTACGTTCATCGGAGTCCACATACCACTAGGCGTAGGGGCCCAAGCTATCAAATTGTCCACATCGAGCTGGAACATTGCGGTATCCCAGAACCAATACTGATAATGGCCACTGAAACCGACTTCTACCGTCGCCGACTCTTCAGCTTCAAGATCCGGGTTGGCGCCCGGGAAGTACAGATCATTGAATGTCGGGGCACGGAAAGCGGTACCGTAGCTCACCCGGACACGGTGGGAACGGTCAAAGGCATGCCCCAAGGCAACACTGCCGGTCTCATTCTTTCCATACGCCTCGTTATCATCTCCTCTCAAGCTCAACATCAAATCTGTGGGCCCGAAATTCAAGCGCAGCTGTGTATAAAGTGCAAAATTAGAACGGCTGGTCTCGGCATAATCAGTCGTGCCGCCCACTTCATCATTCATCAATTCAGTGCCAACAACCAACTCGTGAACATTCCAAGTAAATGTGTTGTCCCAGCGAGCTGCACGCGATCGTGTGTCAAAAGTGCTGCTAAAGGTAGGCGTGACATTATCGGTTTCGTCACGAGACTCAGAAAACTGCAACGACTGACGCCAGTGGTCACTCACCGGAGTTTCTAGCCCAAATCCAATAGTTCGGAGCATATAATCGATGTTGCCGCCTTCGTACTCAGTATTACCTTCGCTCTGAACCACAACCAGACTGGCTTCGCCACCAGAGTCCAGTTCATGGACAATCCGCCCGACTCCTGCAGTGTTTCGAAAACCTCGATCTTCACCGTCCGTGATCACCGCCGTACCATCCGTTTCCTTATGCAGGCCACTTAAACTAAAGCGTGTGTTGCCTGCGCTAGCGGCTACACCGGCACTGCCTTTCTGGGTGTCGAAGTTGCCCGCACCAAGCTCTACCCAACCTGCAGGTGTCTGTTCCGGATCAAGCGTAAAGGCCTGAATCACGCCACCTACCGCGTCTGAGCCGTAAAGCGAGCTCTTTGCACCACGAACAATTTCCACACGCTCTACGAGTTCCGCAGGAAAGTACTGCCAGGATGGACCACCTGAGGTCGCTGAACGCAAACGAACACCATCCACTAAAAACAGTGTTGAATCATTGGCCGTGCCACGGGTGTATACACTCGTAGTTTTCCCGAACGAGCCATTACCTGTCACGGTAATACCCGGCTGACCTCGCAGAAGCTCAGAAAAGTCAGACGGATTTTGTTGTCTGATTGCTTCTTCATCTATAACGGTTACCGAAGACAAGCTTTCCCCTGCAGTCAACGGACCGAGGGTTGCAGTTACTACGATAGGTTCGAGAGTAGGGTTTTCGGCTAATTGATCATTCGCGGTGGCCGGAAACGCCAGTGGCAACAAAATTAACGCCGGAATGGCCTTCGCAGGGTTCATATCATCACTCACAGTGCACCGCACGCACCCGCGCGGTCGGTCTTGGTTACTGCGAAGGACAATTAAGGTGTTCAGACGGGGGTGGAGGGCATGTAGTGCTGATGAGCCAGGATCACCCACCGCCGTCGCCCTCCGCAACGTCTGGTGTACGGAGTTGAGAAACTCCGTCTTTCAGGCCGGTCTCCGGACTTTCAGGTGGACGCCGTGCTCCGAAGCAATCACCTTCCCATGCCTGTGGCACAGTGGCGTAACGGATTGCTATTAACCTGATTACCGTTGCGGGGGCAGTACTGGCCTCTCACCAGTTTCCCGTTTCACTCTATGTATTCACCCGACTTTCGCCAGTCTGAAATGAACATGCAGAGCACCTGAAATCGCGGGCAAGACTACCAACCGGGATGGGGGTGGTCAATGACATATATAAATTCCCGACAGAGCGTCAGCCAAGCGCCGCCAACTGGCCTCTTCGGCCGGTAAACCAAAACGCAAAGCCTCGGGAGAATCGAAGCACCGCACCAGAACTCCGCACCGAGCGAGTCGGTCTGCGATTTCCGCTGCCCGAGGATGTCGTACCGTTTGAAACAGCAACGTGCCACTAGGGACACCCAGACCGTGTTGTTCAAGCAGAGCGGACAATCTGTTCGAGGCTTCTTTCTGCCTGATCAATGCGTTTGCTTGCCATGCCTCATCTACCAGCACCCATTTCATCAGATATCGCGTCGGGCCACTTACAGGCCAAGGTCCAAGTTCATGGCTGACGTGTTTTGCCAGCCCACGCTCTAACAGCGCCGCGCCAGCGCGAATTCCGGCCAGCCCGAAAAACTTACCTAAAGACCTCAGGATAATCAGATTGGCTGCGTCCGCCCATGGGTCGAGCCTATGATCGGGCAGCCCTTCAACAAACGCCTCATCCACAACCAACCAACCACCATGCCGCTCCAACCTTTCTCGCCAGGCCAACAACCGCTCTGGCAAAAGCACTTGCCCTGTCGGGTTATTCGGATTAATCCAAACCACCACATCCACCGTATCCAGCCAACCCAGATCATCCGCCAGCGCCTGCTCAGCGGAAATACCCACCACATCAAAACCCGCCCGTTGCCAGGCATGGCCGTGTTCCCGGTAACCCGGCATGGGCACCGCCACCCGGCCAAGGCCGTACAAGCGCTTGCGAACGGCAGGTAATGCCATGATGGCTTGCTGGCTACCCGCCACAGGCAGACAGGCCGCCTCGGCCGGTGCACCGGCCCAATGACGGATGATGTTTTCCAGCCCGTCATCCGGCTCGGGCAGGCGTTGCCATACTTCTAAGGGAATCTCGGGGATCGGGTAGGGCACGGGGTTAATACCGGTGGAAAGATCCAGCCACTGGTCTCGGGGTATGCCCCATTTGCGCACCGCGGCTTCCAGCCTGCCGCCGTGCTCGGGGCTCTCCGGTGAATGAAACGGAATCACACAGCACCTCCAGCCCAAAAACCAAAGGCAAACAGCGCCAGGACAATCAACCACAGCCCCACACCCCGCTGGACCAGCCCGATAGCCCCTTCAACTGTCCGGGCGGTTGCCTCTGGGCCGCTGCCCAAGCGAGGGCGTTGTTTAACGCCGCTGGCATAGGGAGCCGGGCCGCCCAGCGAAACGCTCAACGCTCCGGCTCCGGCCGCCATCACCGGGCCAGCATTGGGGCTGTCCCATGTTTTTGCCTGACGAAACCAACACGACATCGCCAGCCGCGTGTTGCCCAGCAGAGCGTAGGTCAGCGCGGTCAGTCTTGCAGGCACCCAGTTCATAAGGTCATCCAGCCGGGCGGCAAAGCGTCCAAAATACAGATAGCGCTCGTTACGATAGCCCCACATGGCATCCAGCGTGTTCGCCAGCCGGTGCAAAACCACACCCGGCAAGCCCGCCACCAGAAACCAGAACAAGCTGGCAAACACGGCATCCGCTCCGTTTTCTAACATGGACTCGGCTGCGGCCGCGGCCACCCCGCTGTCAGAAAGCGATTCGGCATCACGGCTCACGATGCGTCCCACTGCGGTACGGGCTTGCTCCCCATTCCCTTGCAGCAAGGCATCCGATACGGCTTTGCCGTGCTCGGCCAGGCCCCGCAGCGCAATGGCCAGCCACAGCACAACCGCCTGTACCCCTAATGCATCCCTGCCACTCAACAGCTCCTGTAAAACCATTGCCACGGCCACCAGGGGCATCGTTAACAACACGACGGCAATACCACCACGCACCACGCTACGGCCCGGTTGTTGCGGCCGACGATTAAAACGCCGCTCAATCCAGACAACCACACGGCCAAAGCCCACTAACGGATGCCAGCGGCGCGGCTCACCAATCAAAACATCCAGCAAAACCGCCATACAGCATACGGCGACCGACATTGAAAACGCATCCAAGACCATACCCTCATGAAGAATGCCGGCAAGTCTACCCGACCGACGCCTCTCCTTGACACCATTGGGCCACAGATAGACCATCCCCACTTTCTGTTCACAAGGAACACGCCATGCCTCTGCCCAAAAGCTGGCTTCAGCAGCCCCCCACACCCTCCAGTGCACATTTAGAACTTGCCGCGGCTCGTCAGCAAGTACTTACTAAACCGCCCGGATCTCTGGGAAAGCTGGAACAGGTTGCCATTACACTCGCAAGCCTGTCGGGCAGTGAAACGCCGTCTGTTGATCCGGTCCGCATGGTGATTTTCGCTGGAGATCATGGCGTGTGCGCCGAAGGCGTATCCGCATTCCCACAGGCCGTCACCGCGCAAATGATTGCCAATTTCGCCCATGGCGGCGCGGCCATCAGCGTCATGGCGAAAGAACTGGGCGCCAGTCTGGAAGTGGTGAATCTCGGCACCGTTGCAGACGTGCCGGCGTTACCCGGAGTGATTAACGAAATCATCGCCCCCGCCACGGCGAATATGGCGCAAACGTTCGCCATGACACCGGAACAGGTCGAAGCGGCGCTGACCAGTGGCGATAACGCCGCGGAACGAGCGAAAACGGCTGGCTGCCGATTGTTTATCGGTGGCGACATGGGCATTGGTAACACCACCAGCGCTTCGGCGATCGCCTGCGCTCTTCTGGGCCACAGTCCCCAGCAGTTGGTTGGCCCGGGAACGGGCCTGAACGCCGACGGCGTCTCTCGAAAAGCCGCAGTGGTGGAGCGCGCCCTGGCACGCCACGGTGACACCAAAGACCCGTTGACGGTGCTGGCCTCATTAGGCGGATTTGAACTCGCCGGTTTGGTCGGCGCTATTATGGGCAGTACGGCCCGGGGGATTCCGGTGCTTGTGGATGGTTTTATTGTGTCGGCCGCTGCATTGATTGCCGTACACCAGCAACCGTGCGTAAGAGACTGGCTGCTGTTCGCCCACCGCTCCGCCGAACCCGGTCACAACGCGGTGTTGGAAGCGTTAGAAGCCTCGCCCTTGCTGGATCTCGGTATGCGCTTGGGCGAGGGCAGCGGTGCGGCCGTAGCGGTGCCTTTGCTCCGTTCCGCCTGCGCACTGCATAATCACATGGCGAGCTTTGCCGGTGCCAACATCAGCGGAAGATCAGAAGAGTAAAACACCATGACCACCATTCTGGACCTGATACGCCACGGCGAACCCGAAGGCGGCCCAATGTTCCGTGGCAGCAAAGATGACCCGTTAAGCGAGCTGGGCTGGCAGCAAATGCACACCGCCATCGCCAGCAACGACCACTGGGACACCATCGTCAGTTCTCCTATGGCGCGTTGCCAACGGTTTGCTGAAACGCTTTCCAGGCAACGAAGCATTCCGCTACATATCGAACACGAGCTCCGGGAAATCGGATTTGGCGAGTGGGAAGGACTGACCGCAGAACAGGTCGAGGCAGGTTACGGCGATCGACTGAATCGCTTTTGGAAAGACCCGATAAACTTCCTGCCACCGGGCGGTGAACCGGTCACCGACTTTTACGACCGGGTTATCCACAGCCTCCATCGGTGGCAGGAGGCTCTGTCTGGGCAAAAGGTATTGGTGGTCTGCCACGGTGGCGTTATTCGAATGGCCTTGGCTGATGTCCTGGGCATACCGCTGGAGAAATCGTTCACCGGCTTTGCCGTGCCTTACGCTTGTCGCAGCCGTATTCAGGTTGATCGATCCGAGTTTGGCTTGTTTCGCAGTGTGATCAGCCACCAGCCTTAAGTGCTGCTGCCTTTGAGGGTCAGCGGCAACCCCGCAACCGACATCACCACCTCGTCACAACGCTCGGCCAGCCCCTGATTCAACCAACCCAGCTCATCCGCAAAGCGCCGGGTGAGCGGGTCCATGCCGATGGTGCCCAGCCCGACCTCATTGGTAACCACCACCACCGAGCCGGCATAGTGCTCTACCGCGTTTAGGAACGCCTCTCGCTCCCGAGCAAATACCTCGTCGCCAGCAAACAGCAAATTACTCACCCATAAGCTCATACAATCAATGAGCAACAGAGGCGGGTTTGCCGTTTCGGCCTGAACGTCCTTAAGCACCTTGGCCAACTGCAACGGCTCTTCCGCCAGCCCCCAGCTGGCTGGTCGTTGCTCCTGATGCCGGGTAATGCGCTGCGCCATCTCGTCATCACCCGCGGTGGCGGTTGCCACGTACACCACGGGTTCTCCCGCCGCTTGCGCTCGTTGCTCTGCCATCGCGGTTTTGCCGGAACGAATACCACCGATCACCAGCAATTTGTTAGCCATGCCACGCCTCCTGAAGGCCCATAAGTAAGTGCGCAAAGGTACACCAAAAAAATGCACAACTGCTATAGTTTGGCCAGAACACGCACTAGCTGGAGATAGCATGCAGGCCGAACTGCTGGACATTCAAAATCACATTATCCAACACGCACCTTTTGACGAAATGTCCGATGAACTGCTGGACAAAATCGTCACCAACATCGAGGTGGTTTACGTT
>Ga0208435_100391_pt1 | contig 12872 bp, 15 predicted proteins | sample 24_taG_FD_184097 | JGI IMG/M metagenome (GOLD analysis project Ga0208435, IMG submission 184097) | Marine viral communities from Cariaco Basin, Caribbean Sea - 24_WHOI_OMZ (SPAdes) (version 2) | ecosystem: Environmental > Aquatic > Marine > Oceanic | place: Caribbean Sea: Cariaco Basin...
ACAGCGATACCGTCTCATCAATGGTTTCATAAGGATTGACCTCATCGGTTTGACCATTATAAATATTGACATTGTCTTTCATTAGCTGAGGCAATAGATGACGGCGATTACTGGTCGCATAAACCAACAACTTGTCTTGCTCTGAGTCTAGCGAGCCGTCCAATACGCTTTTTAACGTCCGATAACTCTCGTCTTGACCGTTAAACGCCAAGTCATCACAGTACACCACATAGTGACAACCACACTCGGTCGGCAGTGCATTAATGACGGCGCGTATCTTATCAAGCACTCGCAGGTCATCACGGGCAATTTCAATAATGCGTAATCCTTCACTATGATAGGCTTGTAGCAATGCCCGAATCAGCGATGATTTGCCAGCACCACGTGTCCCTGTCATCAAGACATGATTGGCAGGATAGCCCTTTAGAAATTGTCGTGTGTTTTGTACCAGTTTTGCCTTTTGCGTATCGATACCATGCAAATCATCTAAACTTAAAAATAAGTTCACTGCCAATGGCTCCAAATGTCCATTATGACCACCGACCCAGCGATAGGCGAGCTGTGCAGGATCAATCTCGATAGTGGGCGTGACTTGCTCTTGTAAATACTGTCCAAGTAAATCCAATAAATGGTCGGGTAGGGCGTAATTCTTAACAGGCTTAGTGGATTGGGGCATAATACTCAGTCGCTCATAAAAATTAAAATAACGTGTGGCATACTAGACGTATAAAGGCTTCACTTTACCATGAAACATAATGCCAGTAATTCCTCTAATGCAAAAGCGTGTGCAAAACAAGCATTACAAATGCAAGCACAGCAAATGTTGCCAACATTGACTGCGTTATTCTCAAGCCTGAATTATAACGATATTTCGCATCAACGACTCAGCCAGCAAAGTAACAATAATAACGAGAATGACTACCAAGGCTTGACGCGTGCCCAGCATCTACAGTTTGGTCGAGTGATGATTAAATGGCAGTTAACGGCTGCTAGCAATCAAAATTTGGCGGGCTTAACCCATGAAATCGGTATTCTAAAATCTATCAATAATTTATCAGCCAATCAAAAGAGATTTCAAGACAGTCTTTTTGCTATTGCTCCGCCAATGCTCGCTTATGAAACTTTAAGGGTACAGGTATTAGATCCGTTTTCGCAGCTGACGATACTTACCATGCCATATTATCTCAGTGGTAGCTTAGCAACTCAGCTTAATATTCGAAATCATTCGTTATTAAATTCTCAACGAAAGCATCATTTTATGGTGCAATCTGCGCACCTTATCGCTACTCTACATAGCGCTGGTTGGCTACATAATGATATTAAGCCCAGTAATATTTTGCTAGATGATTTTTTGCCAAATCATGCGGATGATAGCTGTATCAAGGCTGATTTATTGTTAAACGATTTTGCCTTAGCTAAGCCAATTAGTAAATCAATAGAGACTAGTCTTGCTGGTACACCAGCGTATCTTGCCCCTGAACGCTGGCAAAGTAAGAGTCAGAGTGCGACAGTGCAAAGTGATATCTATGCGTTTGGTATTATGATGGTTGAAATACTAACAGGCAAGCGACCGTTTCAGATATGTGCTAACAGTAATGACAAATTAAAAGCATGGGCGATTCAGCATTGCCAACAGCCTATTCCAACCTTACCGTTAGAATATAGTCACTATCAAGGTATCATTAATAAAGCATTGGCAAAGCGGGTGGAGAGAAGGTATCAGAGTATGGAAGAGGTGTTGAAGAGTTTAGAGCAATTACGAATTTACTAAGAGTACAGTTTTATGTGGAAGGAGTTAAATAAAAAACCCACTATTTAGTGAGTTTTTTTTATTTTTAATGGTTAGGATATTATGTTTTACTCTACAGCATTATCTGATAAGAAAAGCGACTTCGATAAAGATGAGAAGAAATCTTGATATATTTTAGGATTCTCAATTGGCTTTAGGTTGTACTGAGCGTTAGCTCTAACGATTACAGACTTGCTAGAAGAAGACGGTCTCGCGGTTACAGTCATTCTAACCTTGTTGCCATTATACAATCTCGTCGCTGAAACAGTACCAAGGTCGGTATCAGCCTTATCAATTACAAAGCTCAAATCCTGTAACGTTGATATGACATTTCTAACAACTACAGTTTTATCACTAGTATCAAAAGATCTAGTTTGCATACTACGTAATTCTACTTGATTGTCAGCGCCTAAAATTCTGGCATCATGAGTTGTAGCGCAACCAGTAATCAAAGTTAGACAAGCTGCGAATAAAGCTATTTTTAATGTATTCATATTTTTTGAGCCTCTAAGAATACTGATTTAGATAGTTTGTTAAAGAATTCAGCATATAGCTCTTCTGTTTTCATTGTTTCGGCTTTGGTTACCTGTCCTTGTGTATTCGTCACAATGCGTTGAAAAGTAGCTCTAGCTAAATAACCATTTTTATTGTTTTTAGACGGTAATGTTACGAAACTAACTTTTATCTGTTGCTGGCTATCAATCGACATGTTTCCGCCACCAAGTACCGCTAGTAATACAGCACCCGCTATCTGCGCATTGTTAGTAGCATCTACAGTTTTAGATGCGGTCACAACACCTGATTTTGTCTCTGTTTCATCTATTGAATATCCCATGTCTTGTAACACAGCTACCCCAGCCGAAAGAAGCTCTACCTCGTTGCTTGTTTCAAAAAATCTCGATTGCATTTGTCGATCTTGTAATGAGGTCTCTGCTACTTGAAATAAGTTTTCTGGTGGAGTGGTTGCACAGCCTGTTATTCCTAAGGCACAAGCAACAAATATATATTTCAGTTTTTTCATTTAGCTGGCCTTTAGAATTTTGAGGAATGGTATGCAAAGTCTCTTACCAAGTTTTGCTCATCAAATTTTATTATGATAGTCAGCGTTCTTTGTGATCTAGACGATGCTCCTGAGCTAGTCTGGCCACCAGCTAAAACAGCAAATACCCAGCCTGTACTTGATGACTGCACGGTATCTGTTGCTACCTTATCGTAAACCCAAACTTCTCTTCTTTTGTCGTCAGTAGAAACCATATTTGGTGAGCCAAGCGCCTGCAACACATCTGCGCCACTCATTCCAACTTTAATCTGTTTTTGAACAACCCCTACAGAGATGTTTCCATTGTTTTGGACTTGGGCAGCATGCTCAGATGCTGAAACACAACCAACCAATGATAGGGCAGCCAACAAGGCAACTATAGTTTTCATTATCTTTCCTTTTGGACTATCAATAAACTTAACTCTTTTATTTAAGTATGATGTTTATAGAATATCTCATACCTAAGCCTGTCAAGGGTAATGTAAACAAAAAGTTAACTAATGTAAACAATTAGTCGTTAGTATTACTAATTAATTATAAATATTGTTTTATTGTAATTATTAGATGGGTGTGGGTTTTTATTCCAAAATACTAATCTGGTATTAAAGAAAAGCGAAGGAGATCTGAATTAGTTTTGAAGTGAGTGTTTGTTTTCCGACAAAATACAGACACAAAAAAACCTGCTAAAAAGCAGGCTTTGATATTTGGTCTAAGATGTACTATCCGAAAATGGTGGGGCTGGAGAGACTCGAAACCTCCTTACAATTAAATCACTGCAGCGATACGATAGCTAATACCTTGTTATATATATGTTTTATATAAATCGTAATGCTATATGAGCAGTAAATGCTATCCTATGCTAATCCCATACTTTAGATAGTCAAAGACTGAGACAGTATGGGTCAGGTGGGGAATTAGACGTTTTTAAAATTTTAGGGGTGGACTGCAAACTAGGTAATTGATGTAATCATATTGATTTTATTGGATTTTTTTGTAATTTGAAGGTAATTATTAAGTAATTGAATACACAGCTAAAAGGTATTAATTAAGAGACTATAAAAACTATATATATCATATGCTTAACTAATATATGTAATTATAATTACTTTTTATTACCATATTAAGGTATTTTTAAATAACAATTATATCAATGACTTAGGTCTTGTTTATCGAGCTATTACTACAATTACCTATTATCGCTACCCATATGGTATTTAATTACCTGAACTGATGATATAGGAATAAAAAAGCCCTAAATTTAGGGCTGATTGTGATGATTGTTTAAGGCGTTTGCTAGGTTGCGAATGATGTGTCGGCTATCACTGGGGATGAATTTGCCGTAGTGTTTGTGGATCATTTCTGTGTTGACGTGGCCTAGCTGATTGGCTAACCACTCAGCGCTGATGATGCCTGTCGATAGCACTTGGCTCGCGTAAGTATGGCGACCGTTATTCAAAGCGCGATAGGGAATGTCGCAGCTGTCTAGGTGACGTTTCCAGCGCTTCTCTAATTGCGGATAGGTATAGTGGCTGCCAGTGCGAGGGTTAAGCCAAAGCCAAGTAAGCTGCTGCTGCTCATAGGTGTGATTGTCTCGCTCTAAGACTTTGATGGTTTGCGCTTTATGATTCGCTACCAATTCTGCTTGATTGGCCAATGCGTCTACGACGATGGGCAGCAGTTCTATTTGGCGTTTACGTCTACGGTTTTTGGTGGCTTTATGAATGCCTTTGACAAAGCCGCGTTTGATGTATGCCGTTGATTTATTAAAGTTAATATCTTCTATGGCTAATGGCATCAGTTCATGACTGGATAGTCCAGACCAAAGCATTACAGTCCATAGGTTGCGCATAGTCGCGTCTGTTTCGGTATTTATGATTTGTGCTATCTCTTCGCGGGTAAATGGATCGATGTCCGCTGGGTCTTTGCTATTGAGCTTGATGTATTGGCTGGGGTCATTTGGGTTCCTTTCATGACGCGCCCAATAGCTCCAAATCGAGCGCCATAGTCCTAATATATCGACTATGGTCTTGGGCGACAGCTCAGCTCTCAATACTTTATAAACCCAATATTCCACATCTTCAGCACTAATCTTACTGATCTGCTTACTTTGCCAATAGGGCGTTATATGATTGGCCACTTTACCAATATATGTGTCCCATGACGTAGGAGAGACTTTGCTTTGTTCGGCATTTTGCCAAATCGGGATATAGTAGCCAAAGTACGAGGCTTGCCGCTTTGGTGACGTTGGGAATACGGCATCACGGTCAAATATACCCATTTGAATCTGTTGCTCTACCATATCCGCTATTTTTTGAGCATTGGCTTTGTTGGCAGCAGTGGGCGGTGTGTTTAGCAGTGTTTCGCTGTCTTTTTCGCCGTTCATATACCAAATAATGCGAATACTGGTCCGGAGTGGTTCGATACTGGCCACTTGGTGTTCTCCTGTGCGTAAAAGTGTATGTGTGAAAACCTTAAGGTATTAATATAACTAGCTTTTATGCTAAATTGACGCTATAATAAAAATCTGGTTTGGTAACTAATGAGCCACTAAAAAGCTCTTGGTTTGGGCTTTTGGTTCAAATTATCTGTTAAAACAGTCCTCATTATGGTGAGGGCTGTTTTTTTGTGCCTAAGTGGAATCGTTCAGATAAAGGTTAAAGCCAATAGTTCAAAAGTGGCGTTGTGCTGTAGCTTTGAGGCTTCTTGCTGCTGCTGATGTTCTATCGCCATTTGCATTAATTTGTTTAAGTCCATTAGTTATTTTCCTTTATCCGATTCGGAGCGACTGGCTTTAAGGCTTGCAAATATTTCATCGCCATTGATAAACCAGTTATGAATCTCAAACGGTGGATTCGGTCTGCAATCGATATTCATTATCGTGATGCAAGCCGCATATAATCCGCCATCTAGATTGCGTAAGCCGTTCATATTGAATGGGTAAGCGTGACCGTTATATAACGACAATAGAAAATCACGACAGACACGACTGCCACCGCAATCATCCAATGCCATTTTTAATACCTTGGTAAGCGCTTCTTTATGCTGTTTGCTTTTAGCAGCTCGCTCACGCGCATACTCTTCTTCAGTCTGTAGTCCTGCTAGTAATAGATTCATGGTTTGGGTTCCTTTTTGATCAAGTGAGGCTTAGGTTTTTAGGCATTTCAAACACCCAGCAGCGCATTGAGCGTCCTGCTATTTTTGATGCCACGACCTTGTTTGCGGCGACAAACTTAAATTGTCGTGACTGGCGTAGCGCGTTGTGCATATCCGCTTGCGGCGGTAGGTCATAACGGTATTCGTTTGCTAGCTGATATATCTCTGGCATACTGATTGCCAACAAATTGGGGTCTTTGCTGTGGTTGATATGCAAGCGGCGAATATGATGACCAGCACCTTCGATTGCGTTGGGCGCTGCATTCAAGCGTTCGAGTACATCAAAGAACTGGATATTGAGCGGATGCTCGGTGTCAAGCGTCTGATCGCGCTCGGTTGCCATATTGAATACTTCCTGCTTTACGGCCCCGTCCAAGCGTTGCAAATCTGGCAATACCAGTTTCATCGCATCAAACATGGCGAGTATCTGCGCGTGGCAATGAGCAACACGAAAAGCTTTGACACCGCTGTCTTTTAACCAGTTCTCATGCGCTATTTTGGTATCAAAAAATACCTGCAGTATCTTGTCTTCCATCTTGAGAATATCGACTAAAAAATGACTGACATCTTCGGTCTGTAGTGCCTCAATGCGTCTGGCTGCTGCTTCAGAATCTCGGGTCTGGTTGTCCAATGCAAAGAATAGGTGGCAGATACGGCTTAGCACTGCCTTGGACGCCACCACGGGCAAATTCTGACTGATGACGATAGTGCCACGAAACGGTGGCTCGTAGACTTCGTTGCCGGCTGATTTGACGCCGCGTGTGCCAATCGTGCCGCCGTCATATAGGTTTTTTAGTTCGTCCCAATTGAACTGACTATTGCGACCAGTGCCGGCACCATCACGGTCAGACTCAATAAAGACACTAGGCATATTTGAGGTTTGTGATAATGAGCGCAGACGACCGGCTTTGGTGGTTTTGTTAGGATCGATACCCTCGTAGCCGTCACGACCTATCAAGCGCCAAAAAAAGCTAAGTAGAGTGGATTTACCAGTACCAGGCTCACCTACGATTTCTAAAAAAGGAAAGGACTTTTGACGGTCACGTACTTGCTGGGCAAATAAGCTGCCCATGAAGCCGACCAGACTAATGACGCCTTGCACACCCCAGCCAGATATGATGTCCGCTAACCAGTTGGCTGGATCTTTGGGGCGGTCACCGATTCTGATATTTGGACTGGCAGCGAGTGTCTTTAGGCTTTTATTATTTGGCAGGTCAAAATAATCATCAGCATTGAGCGGGTAGCTCTGACCATGACGAATAGCGATATCGTTAAAAATGTAAGTCTGATGGTCTTTGCTGTAACCGATAAAGTCGATGGTTTCTACTGTCTTGATGCCGTTAATCATGCGTCCCAACATGACATCTAACTGCTTTGAATTGCCTTGATAGATGACGCCAGGCGCGACTGATAATAGGCGCTTTTTAAATTCACCAGCGGCCGACAGTTGGCTACCGGTAAATGTATTTTTAGTGTCGCCTTGTGGTGTGCGAATACGAAAAAAATACCACGACTCATCAGTGACAAGGTTTTGCTGATAATAGAGTGCTTGTGGCTGACAGTTCATGATTTGGGTGACAGTCATGCAAGACTGCATTAGATCGTCATGCCATAGCTGTACGGCTTCTTTTAATTCTTCTTCAGTATTGAATAGATCCTCTGTCGGTTCGCTGTCCGCATCCATTTGCTTGGCTTTATCAAAGCTCTCGCTGTCTACTTTTACCCAGTAGGTGCAACTGTTGAAAAACATATAAAAGCTAGTGGTGCCATACTGGTTGTACGTCAGTAGCGCCTTGTCCTTTGCTGTCTCAGCAATAAGCAGCTCACCATAAAAGCGGTAGCGTTCAAGGTCTGACTTGGTGAGTTTTCCTGCTTTGTGTAGGTCGTTCCAGTCTGCACCGTCGCTGTACTCACTTGACTGTGCGGCGGTGACATCCCAGCCGTTTTGGCGTGCGGTGGCCACCAGTTTGTCAGTGGCTTTGCGTCCAGCATGGTCGCTATCGAGTGCTATGATAAGCTTGGGCAGTGGCTTACCAAGCTCTGCCATTCGTGCTTTTATTTGCGCTAAGGTGTGCGCTGGGAAGTTACCGGCGGTGATGTTGCTAATGGCATGTAAGCCGTTCTCAGTCAGTGCCATGGCGTCAAAGATGCCTTCAGTAATCCATAGCTCTTTCACATATGGCCAGATGCCATGCTGTAGGTGCAGCTTTGGCGGTAGCCAAGCATGACCTTTAAATTTAAAGCCTGTTTGTACACGGGCCTTTTTTATATTTGCGGCGGGTTCTATCAGCCGTTCCCAATACCCTAGAGTTTGCCCTTCGCTTGTGATGTTGAAACGGACACTAGGACAAGTAAAATCAGAATAGAAGTCTTTGAATACTTCTTGGGTATAGCTGCCTTGCCATTTGACAATAGCAAAGCCACGTCCCGACTGAAGATAAGCGTCAGCCGTGGCATTTGGGTTGCTGGGTGTTGGTGGGTTTTTCTTCGTCCAATTGGCGAATATGTCTGGGTAAATATCGCGAGTAGATGCTTGGTAATTGCATTTATTAGCGCGGCCACACTGGATCGTCCACGGCGCATCAGCACCGGTGAATAACTCCTTTTTGCCGCATGACGGGCAGCGGCCATAACGCAAAAACTGACGGTCGCTGGAGAATTTGAGACCATAATCTTGTACGAGGCGAGTGATTAGCTCGCTACGGGTATCATCTTGCATGGTTTGCATAATAGTGCTCGTTTGGTTTGGTAAGTGGTTTGGTTTATGCCTACGATGGATTGACTGTTTTCATGTCTAGTAGTGATGAAACTACTGATCTGATAAGCGCTGATCTAAAGGGGTCGGGTGAATACGAATATTGTTGGATATGGCTGATAATTTCTGAAGTACTGACCGGTACTTCCCTCATCGCCCAAAAATGACACTGTCATCTCGACTGTGTTTGCGATGGCAGTGTCAATATATTAGGTTGGTTGCTTTGACTGCTCTAATTGCAGACCAGCTTGGTAGCGCCGTAATGCGATAAATCCCATAGAACGAATCTCAGTAGCTGCAGTTTTTTTAAGTTCAGCGTGTTGTTCTGGCAGAAGTCGAATAGGTATGGCTTTACGATTGGATTTATGTAACTGTCCTTTGTTCGTAGCTTGTAATGTGCTCACTTTCATTTTGGTGGTATCCTATTATGATAGAATATATTATTCTAAAACGTTTCACTCAATTGAGTGTATAATAATACTAACATTTGAGTGTATGTCAATATTTTGTTTACATGAGAGTGTATTTTTGAGGGGGTTAGATGAATCCTGAAGATATGGGTAAGCGATTGGAATTAGAACGTGAGCGTCTAAATTTGAAAGCAGTTGATGTCTACAACCAGTTAGGCGTTCATCAAAATACCTATAAAAATTATGAAACAGGCAAGCGAGATATGCCATCATCATTAGTCGTTAAGCTCTGGAATATAGGGTTTGATGTGATGTATATACTTTTGGGTATAAGATTGGAAACACTAGCGAGTGATGCCATAGTTAATGATATCGATACACCAACACGCTATGCTCGACGTTTGATCTACTTACCTGAAATTATGGATATACACAACCCTTCTGATGCTTTACTAGTAGCTATGTACCATGCTGAAGAAGCATTCATCCAAGCTGGTGCGGAGGTAAATAATGATTATGACTACAAAACATTAGCTAATATCGGGGTAGGATTAATCAATAGGGTCAAATGAGCGTATTCAGAGACAGTTTGATGTTATATTTCAATACGTATTCATTTCAGACATATGAAGAGGTAGCTTTGATAATATTTTGATTATCATCAGTGCATATTTATTTGCTAATGATTTTCTTATGTAGCAGAAACGATTTATCATACATGGGTTTGTGTTGATAAAAACGTAACACAGTGCTATTGTTTCAACTATAAGAGTCGGCTTAAAGTGAGGAATAGTGATGAGTAAGTTAAAAGGTTTTATAGATACGTCCTGCGCTTTTATTGAGTACGGCGTGAGAGGTTGGCTCACATATAGTTTCATAGTTATTACTATGTCTACTTTATATTTTCTAGGTATGGTTTCAGAGAGTACTTTTGCCCTTGTGTCTCTCATAGGATTGGGGCTGTTAACCGCGCTATGGTCACGTGATCAAGCTCAGGGATACGTACCGGCATGGTGGTTGAAACTTGGACGAGGGAAAATAGGTATCAAAGCTAAGTTAATCTAGGGCGTGTTGAACATTCATAATTTGAGCCAGATATAAGCACAAGCAAGAGCGACCGTATTTTCATAACTCTGCTTGAGCTTATCAAATCTGGTGGCAACCGCCCTATACTGTTTTAGCTTAGCGAAAGCGTTTTCTACTAGATGTCTGGCTTTATATAAGTCCCAGTCCATATGGTCGTTAGAAGACTGAGTGTTTCGTTTTCGAGGGATGTTATTATGCGTCCCTGCTTGTTCAATATGGGCTCGTAGTGCATCAGAATCATAGCCTTTATCGGCACATAAAACCTCTGTATTACTCAAGTCAACCTTGTCTATTAAATCAGGTGCGACTTTGACATCGTGGGTTGTGCCCTCTGATAAAATAAAGGTAATCGGATTGCCATGAGCATCAACTGCTAAGTGAATCTTGGTCGCGCGGCCTGCCACACTTTTGCTAATGGATTGTAGGTTCTCATTGCCACTACTGCTGTACTGATGCGCTTTAATATGAGTGCCATCGATAAAGACCCACTCAAGGTCTGCGTCTTTGATCAGTAACGTAAATAATGCCATTAGCTTATTACTGCGAAACCAGCGCTGGTAAGCTTTATAGATGGTATTAGACTTGCCAAAATACTCGGGTAAGTCGCGCCAAGGACAGCCAGCACGCATGCGATAAAGCACGCCCTAACCGTTCGCTATTTTTTTTGCCATTAATTTGTCGCCAATGTTCAACACGCCCTAATACGATCATCAAACATAATCATAAAGCGATTCAAAGCAGACGTCCAGTGTTGACTCGGCATCGACCACTTTTTGGATGCCTGCTGGGTGGCTAAATACACCACTTTAAACGCCGCTTGATCAGAGGGGAATACTTTACGCTTATTCACCGCTGTCCGAATCACACTGTTTAAAGGCTCTATCGCATTGGTGGTATAAATCACTTTTCTGATGTCTTTAGGGTAGCCAAAGAACACCGTTAAGCCCTCCCAGTTATTACGCCAAGAGGTAACCACATGCGGGTACTTATCACCCCATGTTGCGTTGAAGGATTCAAGATTGGCCTCTGCTATCTCAAGCGTATCAGCGCCGTAGATAACCTTTAAATCAGCCGCTACGGCTTTCTTATCAGTCCACGGTACGAACTTCATTGAATAGCGTACCATATGCACGATACACAGCTGAACCTGAGCGTTGGGGTAGACGGTGTTGAGGGCATCAGGGAAGCCTTTTAAGCCGTCAACACAGGCAATGAGAATATCTTGTACCCCGCGGTTTTGTAGTTCAGTGAGAATACCCAGTCAGAACTTAGCGCCTTCATGCTCTGAGAGCCACATACCAAGCAGCTCTTTTCTGCCATCAAGTCCCACGCCTAGTGCCAGATAGATAGCCTTGTTGATGATCTGCTTGTCTTGACGTATCTTCACGACGCTGCAGTCCAAATAGACGATAGGATAGACACTGCTCAGCGGACGGTTCTGCCAAGCGGTGATGTCCTCTAATATGTTGTCAGTGACTTTTGAAACTAAGCTACTGGAGATATCGACATCGTAGAGCTCTTTAATGCTCTCTACAATCTCGGTGGTGGTTTGACCCTTGGCGTATGAGCGAGGATAAGCAAGTGTGTGGGGCACACTTGCCCGAAGCGCAAGACGGAAGGCTATGCCTGTAGTGACGATATGATTTTATCATCGAGACCTGAGATACGGGTTTGATGCTTACTGACCAGCACAGGCTCAAAGCTGCTATTGCGGTCTCTTGGAGCGGATATCTCAAGATCGCCTGTGTCACTGCGGACGGTCTTTTTAGTATGCCCATTGCGTTTATTTGGCTTATCTGCCTTTTCATGCTTAGGATAGCCGAGATGGTCTTCCATCTCAGCTTCAAGGGCAGTGTCGATAAAGGATTGCATGAGCTGCTTCTGGAGGTCTTTGATGTCATCGAAGCTTTTCATGCTACCAGCCATTTGTTCAGCTAGTTTCTTAATGCCAGATTGAGTTGTCATTGCTTATTCTCCGGTTAGTGGATTATAAGCAGTTACACAAAGTTTGGGAAACTCTCTGAACGTAGAATGCTTTTGCTGTTTTCTCAGTATCCGTTAATCTATATATTTTACCTTTCTCTATTATTTTCTTTAAGTGTACCTTAGCGTCTATTAAATTATGTTCTGTAAGGTCTTCGAACGAAAGGTTTAGTGCTTCTAGTTTTTTGTAAAAGTGAACTGTACCGGGTTTGTCTGAGACCTTTTTATTTAAGTTAAGCCACTTGACCTAACAGGTTAAGCTTATCATAGTACATTGCTTTAAACTCAAAAGGCGATACATAGCCCAATGCACTGTGTATACGCTTTTTATTGAACCAATCTACTCAATTCAATGTCGCAAGTTGTACATTCGCTAAACTTTGCCAACCTGCTTTTAAATATTCAATCACCTCTGTTTTGTATAACCTCTATGCCCTGTTTCATCCAAAGCATTATCAAGGCTTGGTTATATATTTTTTCTTATGTTATCAAGCCAAGCTCGCATACTTGGTGTAAGCAAGCGATGACGACGCCAAGCCATGACAAGCTCCCATTTTAACTGAGGTTGGGTTAGTGGCAAGCAGACTAATCCTGTTAAATCCAACTTTTGAGTATAATATTGAGGCAAAAGAGTCACGCCCATATCCTGTTTTACCA
>Ga0208435_100393_pt1 | contig 12791 bp, 7 predicted proteins | sample 24_taG_FD_184097 | JGI IMG/M metagenome (GOLD analysis project Ga0208435, IMG submission 184097) | Marine viral communities from Cariaco Basin, Caribbean Sea - 24_WHOI_OMZ (SPAdes) (version 2) | ecosystem: Environmental > Aquatic > Marine > Oceanic | place: Caribbean Sea: Cariaco Basin | collected...
TAAAGCCATTCAGCTTCACCCACTAGTTTGTACCGCATTTAACGCTGACTTCGACGGTGACCAAATGGCAGTACACGTGCCATTGACTCTAGAAGCACAGTTAGAAGCACGTACCTTGATGATGTCGACCAACAACATCTTATCACCTGCTAACGGTGATCCGATTATTGTTCCTTCACAAGACGTTGTATTAGGTCTGTACTATATTAGCCGTTCAGCTATTAACGCCAAAGGCGAAGGCATGATCTTCGCGACCGTTAACGAAGCATTGCGCGCGATTGGTTCAAACGATTTACACGTAAACGCCAAAATTAAAGTTCGTGTTACTGAGACCATCTTTGATGAAGAAGGTAACTCAACTAAGCAAACCACTTTAAAAGAGACTGTGGCAGGCCGTTTACTTATCTGGAACGTTATGCCTAAAGGTATGCGATTCGAAGAGTGTAACGTTGAGATGACTAAGAAAAACATCTCAAAACTAATGAACTCTTGCTACCGTACTCGTGGTGTGAAAGAAAGTGTTATCTTCGCTGACCAATTGATGTATTTAGGTTTTGCTCAAGCCACGCTTTCAGGTGTGTCTATCGGTATCGAAGACATGGTTATTCCACCTAAGAAGAAAGAGCTTATTGAAGCGGCAGACGCAGAAGTACGCGAAATCGAACAACAGTTCGAACAAGGTTTCGTAACCGCGGGTGAGCGTTATAACAAAGTTGTTGATATTTGGTCACGTACCAATGATAAAGTCGCAAAAGCGATGATGGACAACTTGTCTACTGACAAAGTAATCAATGCACAAGGCGAAGAAGAAGAGCAGAAATCTTTCAACTCTATCTTCATCATGTCAGATTCTGGTGCTCGTGGTAGTGCGGCACAGATTCGTCAGTTGGCCGGTATGCGTGGTCTGATGGCTAAACCAGATGGTTCAATCATCGAGACCCCAATTAAAGCGAACTTCCGTGAAGGTCTATCGGTACTTCAGTACTTCATCTCGACTCACGGTGCACGTAAAGGTCTTGCTGATACAGCATTGAAAACTGCGAACTCAGGTTACTTAACCCGTCGTCTAGTAGACGTGGCGCAAGATTTGGTTATCACAGAAGATGATTGTGGTACTGAAAAAGGTGTTCGCATGACACCACACATCCAAGGTGGCGAGATCATCGAGAAGTTAGGTGACCGTGTACTTGGTCGCGTAGTAGCTACTGATGTTATTAGCCGTGAAGATGAAGTGTTGTTGCCAGCAGGTACCTTAATTGACGAACATGGCGTACAAGTTATCGATGACAATGGTATCGATGAAGTATGGGTACGTTCAGTAATTACTTGTGATGTACCACATGGTGTTTGTGCCCAGTGTTATGGTCGTGACTTAGCCCGTGGTCATAAAGTGAACATCGGTGAGTCAGTAGGTGTTATGGCTGCTCAGTCAATTGGTGAGCCAGGTACTCAGTTAACCATGCGTACGTTCCACGTAGGTGGTGCAGCGAGCTCGACTTCTGTAGATAACAGCATTTCAGCACGTAACACTGGTTTCATCCGTTTCCATAACATGAAGACGGTTGAGCACGTTGATGGTCACTTAGTTATCGTATCTCGTTCTGCTGAAATCGGTATTGCTGATGATGTAGGCCGTGAGCGTGAGCGCTATAAAGTACCTTATGGTTCAAGTGTTCTAGTGAAAGACGGTGATGAAGTTGAAAGTGGACAGGCTATTGCCAAATGGGATCCACACACTCACCCAATCATCACAGAATTCGCTGGTAAAGCACGTTTCAGCGATATTATCGATGGCTCTACTGCCACGGTTAAGATCGATGAAGCGACTGGTATGAGCTCGTTTGAGATTCTTGGTTCAAAAGATCGTCCAACCAACTCAAAAGACTTACGTCCAGCGATTATTCTAGACACTACAGCTGGTAAAGAAGTGGTTTACTTCCTACCTGCTGAAACCATTATCCGTGTGTCTGATGGTGAAGAAGTAACCGCAGGTTCAGTACTAGGTCGTGTGCCACAAGCCACTTCTGGTACTAAAGATATTACCGGTGGTCTGCCACGCGTTGCTGACTTATTTGAAGCACGTCGTCCGAAAGATCACGCCATTATGGCAGAGATGTCTGGTGTGGTAAGCTTCGGTTCGTCAACCAAAGGTAAGAACCGCTTTATCATTACTAACGAAGATGGCGAAGTGCATGAAGAGTTGATTCCAAAATGGCGTCAAATCAACGTATTCGAAAACGAAACCGTTGCTCGTGGTGAGGTTATTGCAGATGGTCCATTAAATCCGCATGATATCTTACGCTTACAAGGCGAAACTGCACTTGCTAACTATATTGTAGATGAAGTACAGGATGTATACCGCTTGCAGGGTGTTAAGATCAACGATAAGCACATTGAAGTGATTATCCGTCAGATGCTACGTAAAGTAGAGATTACCGATGCCGGTGATTCAAACTACTTCAAGGGCGATCAGGTTGAATACGCTGATGTGAAAGCAATGAACGAAAAACTGCTTGCTGAAGATAAATTCCCAGTACAGTTTGAGCGTCAATTGTTGGGTATTACCAAAGCCAGCTTGGCAACTGAAAGCTTCATCTCAGCCGCTTCGTTCCAGGAAACTACGCGCGTGTTAACTGCTGCTGCAGTGACTGGTAAAGTGGATGAGTTACGTGGCTTGAAAGAAAACGTTGTTGTCGGTCGCTTGATCCCAGCAGGTACAGGTCTTGCTTACCATGCAGCTCGTAAGAAAGCCAAAGAAGGTAAGGCTGCTTATGACGTAGAAAGCGCATTAGATGCTGCTTTTGACTTAGAAGCAAATACCACCGCTCAAGATTTCAGAAGCTTCGACGAAGCATTTGCTCAAGAGCTAAGCCAAGATAAGCCAGGTCAATAAGCTTTGCCTGTTTGATTTTGTTTAATTGAAAAAATAATTAAAAAAATCCGGCCTTAGGGTCGGATTTTTTTTATTTAAATAAAAGATGATATATCAGTCAGTTAACAACCTTTAAGTAAGGATTCAAATACAATTTTGTCTGTCTTTAATAATAATCATAGTTCACAGTTGGAAAATGAACTTGATTCAGTATCGATAAGGCTTTATAACTATAGAAGGGATTAAATATAGAAAAGGATTCCCTTAGAAAAAGGGGCTTTAGAAAGAATTATTTTTGGAGTTTTAACTAAAGTTACTATTTGTTTAACTTGCCTGTATTGTAAGAATAGTAAACTTCAGTCTATATTGAATAATAAATTAATAATCACAAATTAAATTTTTAGTTATTTCTTTGGTTATTTTTCTTTAGTTATCGTGTTTAAGTCTTTGAGGCCATCATGAAAAAATCCATCCTATTAATATCTGCTTTATTAACAGCAGGGTCTATGAGTGCCTATGCTGAAGATAAGACCCCAGACTGTGATAGCTTAAATATTATGCTGATGTCTATGAAAGATGGCTTGGATATCAATGCCAACTGGAAGATTAAAGATACAGCAACCAATAGGTTTAAGACGGTGAGTATGGGCGACTTAAACAAATCTGCAGATCCTAGCTTTGCGATTACTTGCCCTGATTTTAGTGCCAACTACGATGGCAATGTCTTAAAAATGAAGGCTGACAATTATCAAGGTATTATCGATCATCTTTATAAGCAGTTGAATCGAGGTGTCGATTTATATAACTACCGTTGGTATACCAATCCTAAATCTAAAACCAATTTTAAAGTGGACAAATATAGCTTTGATCTGGAAAGGTTGGTACTGACGGATGGCTATATAAAAATGCCTGAAGGAGGCAGTATCAGTAAGAAACAAGCTTTTATACCCAATCAAGCGGTTATTAGCTATAAGATTGATGGGGGTAACTTAAAACCGATGTTGGCCAATAAGAATGTGTCGAAATATTCTGCTGATTTTAAAGCCGCTAAAACCATCGATATTTATCATAAGAATCCAAATATGGGGCGTAAAGGCTTCGGAGTAGAGCGGATTTTTGTAGACAAAGAAAACGGCACTTTGGAAATTTATAAAAATCATGCTTATCCTGTCCAATAGTATTTTATTAATTATTAAGGTTATAAATTTTTAATATTGGGCTTGGTTTTATTATGCTTTCAACGGTATTACCTCCCTGATAATGGCGTCTTAGAGACCCTGACAACCGCTTATATTGTAGGCGGTTTTTTTGTAATATCTATGGTGATGAAGGTAATATAAACGATAGTTTTATGGTACATTTAACGCTTATATTAGTGGCTAGTTAGAGGCAAAAATGGCAGACAAAGGCAGAGTGGCTCGTTATCAAGCAGATCGTACCAATCAGAAGTTTTATTTTTGTAGAATTGCTTGTAAGCAAGCAGGAGATACCGCCGATAAGCAGTTATACCAAGCTTACTGCGAGACCGCTATTTTTCATCTGCAGGGCGCGCTTTGGGCTTTTTTACAAGAGTTGGCGCATTTTTATAACTTAGACACCAGCCAGCCGACAGTTTCGTATATCGAAACCGCTTTAGAGAAAAAGACTTTAATATCACCAGAATTGCAACGTATTAAAATCTCGCTAGAGTCTGGTGTATTGGCCAATGTGGCCAAAGCCTATCAGCGTTGTCAGTATGCACCAGCACCTGACACTAAGGGCTTAGAAACCTCTAGTCAAGATTTGATTGTCAATGTGGTAACGTTGTCTAACCAATGGTTACCGGATGAACAAACCATTCGTGAGTGGCGTACAGAGTTTATGACATTAGTGGATGAGATGCGTGGCGGCATGGTGGAATACTAGCCGAATTAGACGCTAGTATCCAAAGGTCTAAATTAGAATTGTTGGCAATAAAAAAGGCACTGCTGACTATCAGCAGTGCCTTTTTTATTGAGTTTGTTTGTTTGGCTTTGATTAAGCTGTGGAAGATGGTTTTATTTCGTTTTACCCTCACGGCGCTGTTTAAGCTCAGATTTTGGAATCCAAGCCCAAGTCATTTCTACCGTAATGGGAGCACGGTCACTATCAGAGTTACGGTCCTCGATGACGCAAGGAATGACCATCTCACCTTTTGGGGTGTCTAGAATATACTGACGCTGTTCATCATTTAGAGTCGCTATCGCCGCCATCTGTCCTTTTTTAACCGGACGATAGAAGTTCACTTCATAAGACTTAACCAGTAAGATTCTATCTGACGGTAGGTTCATTGCCAAAACAAAGCCCGTCGCCGTCTCTGCTAATAGCGTTACTGCCACAGCATGTACCGAACCGATGTGGTTTTGGACCCCTTTTTTATTCTCTAAGCTAACCACTAATTTGTTTGGGGTCACCTCTTCGTAAACAATGCCTGTAGTGCCGACATAAGGTACAAGCTTGCTAAAAGCTTTGGTCAGCACAAAAGATTGAGTCGATTTAGGCAGTAATTGCACCGCCTTTAGGATTTTGGTAAAAGGATTGCTAATTTCTTTAGATTGAATGCTGTCAGAGGCGCCCTGATCAGCAGTATTATTTTTCGACTGGGTTGCCTTAAAAGGCAGGTTTAGTTGAGCGGCTATAGTGGCTGCTTTCTCAGCCGTGGCTTTTTTAGTAGATGACACTTGCTGTATAAAGTTTGATAACTGGCTCATAACGCGTCCTTTCATGGTTAGAGTTAACTTTTAGGGTTACAATGAGATAGTAAAATTGGATAGGAATGAAAATAGTATAGCAAAACCATATCCCAATAAGAGATGATACAGCGGTCATAAAAAATAGTTGCTGATTGAAAGTAAATAACGTCCTTAAGATTTTGATATAAACAGTGAAGAGATATTTTGAATAACCAACAGATAAAAATGCCCGACCAACCGACCAACGTAATTTTTACCGGTGTTGCAGGAACCGGTAAGACGCACCGACTGCTTGAGATTCAGAAGCGTTATGATGAATCTGTAGATACTTCATGGGACAGTTGGCGAGTACAGCAAGTCAGTCATTATGGCTGGTGTGAAATCGTGTGTGCGGTGTTGCTACTAGAAGATAGATTGATGACGGTGCCGGAGATGATGCGTCATCCGTTGGTCGCCGATAAGGCCGCAGTCAATAAGCGCAATGAAAATATTAACCAGACCTTATGGGTGCAGCTGAACAAACATGCCCATCCAGAGTCAGTGACCGTTAATAGTACTCAGCGCTCGGCTAATTATTATTTTGATAAAACACAAACCAGTCAATGGTTTTTATTGGACGATGTAAAAGACATATTAAGAGACCGCTTGTCAGAGTTACTAGCGTTGTATGAAGGGCAGGGTAGAGAGTACTATACCCAAAAATTTGTGGTTAGCCGCAGCTGCTTAGTAAGCTTTCATCAGTCTTACGGCTATGATGAATTTGTAGAAGGTATCCGGCCCCGTATTAATCCACAGACTGGTCAAATGCAATACGAGATACAGCAAGGAGCTTTTTTAGAGCTGTGTACTAAAGCCAGTAATGATCCCAATCACCGTTATGCCATGCTCATTGATGAGATCAATCGTGCCAATACTTCTCAAGTATTTGGCGAGCTGATTAGTGTCATAGAAGCCAGTAAACGGGCAGGTGGGTCTACCCCCATGAGTGTGCGTTTGGCCTACTCTGGGCGTCCCTTTATAGTGCCTAGTAACGTTGATATCTACGCCACCATGAACACTCAAGATCGCTCGTTGGTGACCTTAGATACTGCCTTTAGAAGACGCTTTGATTTTATCACTTGTTATCCGGACAGCTCAGTGCTGACAGCGGTTAAAGATGAGTCAGGAAACAGTGTCAATTTAGCGGCACTAATGCAAGCTTTGAATCAGCGTATGTTGACTTTATTTGGTGCAGAAGCGCAGCTGGGTCATGCCTATTTCATGGATATTAATGATATTGCTCAGCTGGCCAAGCGTCTCTATCGTCAAATTATTCCTCAAATTATTGAGTATATAAAACATGGTGCAGCCCCTAGCCAGATTGGAACGTTATTGGCACAAGTGTTGTACGGAGGGGGCGATAACGAAGGGTTATCCGCTAATTCTGAACGGCTTAGTTTGTTGCAGTCCAATCTAGACACTAAGTCTCAACAAGACTCTTACTTAGGCGTAAGTGGGATAAGTGGTATAAACAGCGCCAGTCAGTCGACTACTTCAGCAATTCTAGGATTAAGTTCTGATTTTGTCAGCGTGGCTACTGAAAGTGCTATTGATTCAACGAGCGTATACTTTACGGCTAAGCCTTACCAGTTACTTTATGCCAGCTATTTGTCTACACAGGAGTTATAACCTTTGTATTCTAAGGCAATAGTACAGCCGTTAAATAGGGCGGGTAGCTCCTCTAGGATGAGCTGTTTAGAGCATCAACGGCTGACTCAAGCAGATTTTGCCCATGCTGCAGACTTTGAGTATCTAATCAAACATGAGCTACCTTGTTTTAGTATTGAAGTTAGACGAGGTCAGTTAAGTTTATTGGTGGGACATTATTTGTCAAAGATAATTCTGCCAAGTGGGCTGAGCTTGGAGATATTGCCAAAAATTACCTCTGCTCAGTCAGACATTAGGGTAGCCTCTAATCAGACAGATAGTTTTCATAAGGACATTGTCCGAGCTCGAGAGTGGGTGGCTGCTATGCTACAAGATATTGCTCACGATAAGTTGGGCAAAGCCATCCCTGCCATAAATTTAGCAGCTATTGAGTCTTTCAGTGATTCAGCAGTAAACAATGACTGGAGTCATTTCTCGGCACTTGCTCTGTCTTTTCCAGAATCGCAACCTCAGTTGAATCAAAAAAATCAACAGCCAAAGTCATCACTTGATGCGCCGTGGTACCAAGGTTTGCTAGTCAGAATTAGTGAAGTCCTGCAGCAAGCAGCTGGCATTTTACCCAATCGCTATCAAACCCAAGTCAATAATAGACCCAAAGCGCAAGGTAAGATCAATCTAAGCGCACAATTAAAGAACAACTGGCATCGACCACATTATTTATACACTGAGCATTCGGTATTTGCCTCGGATGAATTATTGGCTCAGTTTTTGTCTACTGCTTGGCAATGCTGGCAACAGCTGTCTCAAAACTCGCCTATACCTACCAATCGGCAAACGCCAGAGAGTTTACGAGGCATTCAAACGCTGCCGCCATCCCAATGGGCAGTCACTTATCACAAAATCCAAAATGATAAATCTGCTTGGATGTCGCAATTCACTACTATGCAAGCGCAGACCATAACGGATGCTATTGAGTGGTCTTGGTGGCTATTAACGCACAGTAATATAAATAGCGCACCGCACGATCAGGTGAGAGAGAATTGGCAGGTAGAAGGTCTGCCCATGCCCGCTTTGATGATTAATATGAATCATGCTTTCGAGCGGTGGGTATTGGGCAAACTATACAATTGGGTCAGCGATAATTTAGTATCAAGTCGGCTGGTTATTCAGCCAAAGTTCGATTGGCTGCATCAAAAACTACCGTCATCTAACCCTTTAGCAACTTCCTCGAAACAGACTGGAGAGAAGAGTAGCGTCAGTATAAAAGATACAACTCAACATAGAGTAATACAAAAGCTGATACCGGATGCCTGTATCGTAACTGCAGAGGGGAAGATTAGTCATGTCATTGATATTAAATATAAGACGATTGAAGGTATTGCCCAAGTAAGTGGGGCAGACTGGCAACAGTTGTATGTGTATCATCAGCATCTGCAATGTGAAAATGCGTGGTTAATTTATCCCATGACAAAAAAATTTACAGAAAGGCTTGACGTTCTGGCTGATTTCAACGAGAATAGGCAGTCAAATCAGGGAGGTACTGCACAAATGAGTGCTATACCCTTTAATCTTTACCGAGGGTTACTACTGATTTGAGTGTTTTATAATAGAGTCTGTACTTTTTTGAAATTTTTAAAAAAAAGATAAAAAAAGTGTTGACAAGATTGAAGTTTAATCCTATTATATGCACCTCGATAGCGATGACGCACTTGATTAGCTTAATCAAAACGTTTTCAAAGTCGTAAAGTAAAAAAAGTAAAATATCGGAGTGTGGCGCAGTTTGGTAGCGCATCTGGTTTGGGACCAGAGGGTCGTAGGTTCGAATCCTATCACTCCGACCACTTTTTATTAGAGCCTTACAGGCTTTTTTTTATGCTTTAAATAAGACATTTGTTGCTTATTACGCTATATATGTTTTAATAACAGTGTGGTTCGAATAACAACGATGTTAGTTAGCACTATGAGCGCCTGTAGCTCAGTTGGATAGAGCATCTGCCTTCTAAGCAGGTGGTCGCAGGTTCGAATCCTGCCAGGCGCACCACTTTCGCCTGACATGTAATACCTAGTCTTTAGGTAATACACTGCAATTTCAATATATTCTATGTTGATTATGGCGGCTGTAGCTCAGTTGGTAGAGCCCCGGGTTGTGATCTCGGTTGTCGTGGGTTCGAGTCCCATCAGTCGCCCCATTTTTTATTCCCTTCTTGTTATATCTCATTATTATTATTTCTTTTTAACTGGTTTTTCTACCTAAAGTTTCATATCACCAATTATCTTGTTTTTATTGCTAATTTAGACACTGTCTTTATTGGTTTTTTTGCGTTTTTGTCTATTTTTTCTTTTTAGTAGCTCATTTAGGTTTTGACTGTCCCTAACTGTAAGGTCGGTGCTACCAAACTGCTTATGAAACTTAGGTGCTCGGATTTAGCAATAATGCTATGATAAAGTCATCTTTAAGAGGTTCGAGATATTATTATGGCAAACCATTCAGTAACGATTACGGCGCATATTGTTCCTAAGAGTGACACCAATTCTGAGACAATAGCCGTGGAACAAGCCCAACCTGAACAATCTAACAGTGTGGAAATAGCTGATATACCTATGGCTATGCCAAATAATAAGGCAGAACTTGTCCGCTTATATCAGCCTGAGCCATTAGAGATTAATAACTCAGTCCAAGCTAAAGAGATGGAAAAAGTGGCTGAACAGCGTGTGGCCCTATATCAGAACCAACTAAGACGGACTGAAATCTTTTACACGGTAAAGCCTATATTACGTCCTACCTACATGGTACAGACTTTAAAACCTCAGTTTGTCGAGTATCAACATTATCAAATGGCTCGGGCACTTGATCAGCGCGGTATTATTGATTTAGATAAAAATGAAATGATGTGGCAGCAACTGCATATTGTTGATGATCTGATTGCTGATATTGTGCACCATATGCCAGCGCAGCAACCAGTAGGTTGGCAGCTTACTTCAGTCAATAAAAACCATTTAAAGCTACCCACAGTCGGGCGTTTAAGAGATACGGATTCGGTCGCCGATCAAGCCAGTCTAAACAGCTATGTGCTAGGTCACTTTGGGGTCATGAGTTATACCTATGACCGTGCCTACTTTATTGGTCATGTCTTGGGTTATTTATTTTGTTGCTATTATCTGGCCCACTTATCCATAGCCTATGGGGTGACTCCTCTACCTGGAAGTGCAGTCGCTAACTATAAATATGCATCCCTTGAGACACCCAAACTGGTTAGACTCCTACACAGCGTAGATGTTTATTGCAAACGCCGTATCTATCAATTGGCGGTGCTTTGTGCACGTCTTAGCTGTTATCAGCTGGATAAATATATTGAAAAAATGCTCATCGCTGAGGTCAATGAATTTGATAAGAAACAGCAAATTGAGCATTTAGATGCTTTGTTGATGAAGGGTATTATGCCTGAAATGCCTGACACAGCAGATTTAAAAGACTTTCCAGGTGCTTTTGGCGATGAGGGTAAATCTTAATATTTTAGGGGTTTAATACTTACTATACAAAAATATATTATATAGTAAGTTGTATCATCTATAGTCGTTGATTGTTTACAGCCATTAACCCTGATAGTCGTTTAATTAAAGCTGCCTGCTGTGCTTCCATTCACTTGACCTTATCTGGGTCATCTTATTTTTACGAAGTAACTTTCATGAAAAACTCAAAAGAAACAAAAGAAGCTTTGTTCTCTGAAGTAACCCTTCATCCACCACATCAAAAACCAATCAATAATAATACTCTCAAGATTACTCAAAAAAATAAACGCTATAAAACAGCTAAATCTATCACGCATAGAGTATTGGCTGCTTCTTTAGCGCTGTCATTAAGTATTGGTTTTGGCGCAGGAGCTATTGATAATCAAGCACAGGCGGCAAGTTTAGGAGACTTATTTGGCGGTGCTGAGGTTCAAGGTGGGCAGGAAAAGTTTTTAAAAGTAGAGCAGGCTTTTTCTGTACAGCCTAGTCAAAACGGTAATAAGGTCAATATAGCTTTAAAGATTACCCCAAAGCATTACTTATATAAAGACAAACTGTCCTTAAAACTACCTGAAGGGGTGACTGCTACTCCGCTCAAATTCTCACACTCTAGTCAAAATATTGATGACCCTTCATTCGGCAAAGTAGCGGTATTTAAGCAGCCACAAGTGACAGCGTCAACTACTTTAACCAATACAACCTCTGCGCCCATTAAGCAAGATATTACGATCACTTGGCAGGGTTGTGCTGAGGCAGGTCTTTGTTATCCGCCGCAAAAAGAAACCTTATCTATAAGTTTACCGGCCGGTGCTTCAAAGACGGTAGAAGCCAAACAAAGCACTGAGAAAAACACCGCATCTAATACCACTGAACAAGCAGCCGCCCCTAAAAAAGCCGAGGTCGGTTCAAAATTGGCCAGTAGTGAGGACAGTAGCAAAAATAAATCGAACTCGGCTACAAATGACAGTAATGTTGCGAACTCATCACCACAACAGACAGCAGCCTCGGCTACGTTAGCGACGACGACTGCCATTGATACAGAAAATGCTGCTATAAACCAAGATGCCACTTCTGCAAATATAGAGGACGGCGATACCTCTGAAGGTGAAAATCCAGAGACTCTGGATGGCGCATCGCTACAGACAATGAATGAGGAAGAGAACCTTACTGATGAAGGTGGTGCCGAAGCAGGCAGTACATTTACCGCCACTGCAGAGCCGCCTGATTTGGGGTTGACCACCAATGGGGTAGTGAACCAAGATCCCTTTGGTCTAGCAGAACATCCGTGGTTGGCATTAGGTTTGCTATTCTTAGCCGGTCTTGGCTTGGCGTTCACGCCTTGTGTGCTTCCGATGTTGCCGATTGTCAGTAATATCGTAGCGCGCCAGCACACGCCTACCGCAAAAAAGGGGCTGATACTTAGCGGCAGCTATGCACTAGGGGTAGCGATTGCTTACGGCATACTGGGAGCAATTATTGCTGTATTTGGTCAGCAATTGGGCATCATAGGCTGGCTACAGAACCCTGTCATATTGTTGGCTTTCGCTGCAGTATTTGTGCTTCTAGCCTTATATATGCTTGAGGTAATTAATATTCCGGTGCCCAATGCAATTCGTCAAAAGACCCATTCTTTAAGCCAAGCTGGCGATAAGTATTTGGGTAGTACTTTTGGCAGCTTTATTGCAGGACTGCTATCTGCGCTTGTGGTTTCACCTTGTGTGTCTGCTCCCTTATTCGGTGCTTTGCTTGCCGTTTCGACCATTGGTAATCCATTCTTAGGATTCGCAGCGTTATTTATGTTGGGCTTTGGACTGTCCGCTCCCTTAATGCTACTAGGCGTAAGTCAGGGTAACTTAATGCCTAAAGCTGGCGAGTGGATGAACTGGGTTAAGCAGGGCTTTGCTTTATTGTTATTTGCGGTGGCCTTACTGCTGGTAGAACGCGTACTAATGAGCCCAGTGATGTTAATGCTATGGGCTATTTGGTTCATGGTGGTGGCAGTATGGGCTTGGAAATGGGTTGGTCGTGGTCAGCTGTTTACTAAGCCATTG
>Ga0208435_100395_pt1 | contig 12711 bp, 9 predicted proteins | sample 24_taG_FD_184097 | JGI IMG/M metagenome (GOLD analysis project Ga0208435, IMG submission 184097) | Marine viral communities from Cariaco Basin, Caribbean Sea - 24_WHOI_OMZ (SPAdes) (version 2) | ecosystem: Environmental > Aquatic > Marine > Oceanic | place: Caribbean Sea: Cariaco Basin | collected...
GCTTTTCCACTATTGGCATTATTATTAATCGCTTATTTCGCGACTGAATCGCTCGGGCTGGTTATCTCCGTAGTGACGAGTGCCGCGGCGCTTATACTCATGGCGATTGCTGGACGCTGGTGGCAAGGCGGACGTGATGCCAAGTTTTCTATGACTAATATTCTTAAGAAAGCACCGTGGCAAATCGTATTGTTTTCAATTGGTATGTATTTGGTGGTTTATGGTTTGGGCAATGCAGGACTTACTGCCTATGGCGCGCAGATACTTAACTGGTTAGGTCAACAAGGCGCGCTCGTTGCGACGGTTGGCACAGGATTCTTATCCGCCATCGTAGCGTCTGTGATGAACAATATGCCGTCGACGCTGATAGGCGCGCTGGCAATTGATAGCGCCCAAGTGCCCACTGCTACTCGAGAACTAATGATTTATGCCAATGTCATCGGCAATGACTTGGGACCAAAATTCACGCCTATTGGTAGTTTGGCGACGTTATTGTGGTTACACGTATTGGCAGAAAAAGACTATAAGATAAGCTGGGGACAATATATGAAGGTCGGTCTGCTGATAACGCCGCCCGTATTATTAGCCACGCTATTGGCATTGGTGTTTTGGTTGCCTAAATTGGCGAGTGTTTAAAAGAAGAATTATAAAAGCTAAAATCGATTATATATTGTAGAGATATTTTAATGATTTAAAGATAGAGATGTTTTTGGCTTCGCTTTATGAAGCTAGCCATAAATTATAATCAAAAAAATATGACAATAATTTTCCATAAAATTCATACCATGTTTGAGTAGAAGCAATACAGACGCAATTAAATTAGTTTTAATCGCAAATGCACTTATATTTCTTTTTTATAGCTATTTTTTCTAACATCGATATTGAGACTACCGTTCATAACCATAAATAAACCGCTCATCTGTTAGCTTTTGACTTGGTATATTTAATGTAATAGACTGTATTTATTGAGTAATAAGAAGCACGCCTTCTCTAAATATTACTATCGTTTATACCACTAGGTGCTCTGTTATTTGAGATTCTTAATATCTAATCAATATCGTTGGTAGAAACCAAAATAAATAAGTTTTAATTATAGGGTTCACATTATGAATATTTTCGGAAAAATAGCGCTAACTGGTTTTGCTTTGTCTTTATCTACATTTGCTTCAGCAGCCGTTAGTGGTACTACTGATTTTCGCGTAACGCTACCTGAAGTATTGGTACTCTATCATTGGGATGATGTGTTATTGAACCTGAGTAACAATAATAAAAATACTGTAGTAAACGATGTCACTACGCGAACTGGAAGTGCTTTATTAGGCGATGCTACTACAACTGTAGGTACATCTCCTGTTGCTACTGCTAATACTGGTGCACTTGCCACTTTAATAGCCGTTACTTTAAAGGACGCATGGGCGGTACGTAACTTATCTACTGGTACGGGTGTTACGCTTACACTAACCAATCCTAACCCTACCTTATTAAGTGTCGCTGATAAAACATCTTTACTAACTACTACGGGTGCTGCTTTAACTTCTTCAGACACGACTAAGGTTACGGGAAGTGGTGGAGAAGTTCTGACAATTAAATCAGGTTGGACGCCAGTATTGGGTGATATTACTTTCAACTTAGACTTATCTAAAGCTGAGAGCGCTGGCGAATACAATACGCATGGTGAAACTGGTTTAGCAGCAAATACAGCTGCAGGAAATGCTACGGATACTTTTAAGTTAACATTAAGTGGTAAATAAATAACGATTAATATTAAAGTATTCAGTATTGGATTCACTTAAAATAATAAAAAATACCAGCTGACATTGCTGGTATTTTGTTATCAATAGTCTGCTTTCAATCCAAATCTACATACTTATTACTGGTTTTTCGATCATAATGCTCACCGCTTGTAGTTTAATTTATTTTGAGGTAAAAGAATGACGACATCTACCTATCCAAAACAGCAGTCATGTAAAGGGCTAGCAATTTTATCAGTGACGGCTTTCTTATTTGTTGCATTGGCGGGTATGCAGTCTGTTCAAGCCGAATTGATTATCCATAACTCCGTAGATGAAACCGGTCAAGCCAGTATGATTGTCAGTAATGATCGTCAAAAGGAGCTACCACCAGCACAGTTAGGTATATCACCTGCTCAGATCAAAGAGACAGTTTCATTAACGCAGAGTAAGAACCTAGCGAAGCTTAATCAGTCTTTAACTTTATATAATTATGGCAGTAAGCCCAAAAAAATCAGCTTAAGCTTAATAGACGTAGATGAGTCGGGTACGCCTATAGCCCCTAGCGAGAGTACGTTAAAGCCGTGGACTTTGATCAATCCTACACAGTTTACTATCGCGCCAGGCGGTTATCAGACAGTACGTATGTCCATGCGTTTACCCAGAGAGTTTGGACAAGGTATGCACAGCGCTATGTTGTCAATTGAACAACAAGTTGACAAACCTCTTACTTATAGTGTCGATGGAAAAGGCGTCACCCTTGAGCTTGGTTCTCGTTATGCGCTACCTGTGTATATTAATATTCAGTAAGGGTCATCTAAGTAATATCGATAAGACCCGCTATACCAACAACATGGATTCTGTGCTGCGTTTATGATCAAAGAATACTCACATTTACGTATGATGATTTTGGCAACTTTACCCTGTGTAGGTAGTTACCCTTTATTATCATTCGCTGAAGTTCCTGTCATCAACACCAAATCTGCACCCTCAGCATTACCTGCTGAGCATAAGCAGTCGTTGCTTCCTACTTTGGTAGGCGTGGTTATTAATGGGCAGGAGCTTGATAGTCTAGATGTGTTATATGACTCACGCGCGGATACTGAACTTACTAATAAGAACGATCACTATTTTCTATCTATCGATGATTTAAGTCGCTTGACGAAGGTCAAGTTTTCACCTGCGCCTCTAAGCAATACTGACAGTGTTAATAAGATTAATAATATTAGCGGTTATGAGATTAGTACTCCTATTGGCGATGCAACACTTGCTGCCAATCAAGTGCTTTCTTATCAAGGGCAAACCTACCTGTCGCTTAACACTCTAAAAAAACTAGGTATTACTGCAGACTATAGTCAGCCAGACTTAGCCATTATGCTTAATATGGGATGGCGTCCATCACAAATCACTGATGGCGCATCAGATAATAATGTTGTTCAAAAACCAGCTATTGACTACCATCCTAGTCGAGCAGGATTGCTGGGACTGTCCTTTAATAGTACGTTAAGTGCCAGTGAAAGCAATAGCGATCAAAACGGCGAGTCGTCTACTAGCCGCCAGATGTATGCTGATATTGGTGCTTATGGTTATGCTTTAGGTGGTGTATGGGGTATCAATGCCGTTGGTTATGACTTTAATAGCTCTAACGACTCAAAAGACAATAAGAAAGGCCGGTTATCGGATGATGGTAGCTTTGCAAAAAATGCTTTAAATGGATTCACCTATTTGCCTTCAGATTGGGATGACTGGGAGATAGATAACTTATACTGGGCAAAATCAGGTGAACATATAGCCACACGTCTTGGTATTAACCAACCAAACTCGTTAGGTCAAGGTGCACAGACCTCAGGTGCTGAGTTTACCGGTGCATTGGTCGCTTATAGTAATCGTAATATCGCACGGCATCTGTCTTATTTTGACGATGACAGTCGCAGCCTATTACAAAATACCAGTCAAGACTATCAGCATTTAACAGGTATAGGCGAGGCCGGAGGCGTGGCAGAGCTGCGTATCAGTGGTCAGCCTATCGCTCGGGTTCAAATTGGACTGGATGGACGCTACGAGTTTTTAAACCTCGATGTCAGTCAGCTGTCATTGACAGAAACACTGGTCGAGGTGGCAATCTATGCTTATCCATTAGCTCGTCAACCACTTGAGATACGCCCCATTATACTGGGTAAACGGCGCACCAATGCGGCGACTGATGAGCTGATAATAGAATTGGGTCTCGGTCGTAGTGGTAATCTCATTAATAATGATACAAGAAACAACGATGAAAGTAATACTGCCGCCCATCTATATGCTGAGTATGGTGTCAATAATAGCTTAGCCGTACGCGGCGGTGTCAATACCAATATCCAAAACTTACCCGAAGATAACGACTTAGTATCTTGGCATGCTGGTGCCAATTATAGCCTATCGACTTATACCAATGCTGACATCAGCTATGCTAATACGCCTACCCAAGAGTTGTGGCAGGCTCAACTACAGTATCAACGCAAAAAACTGTGGGCGAACTACCAATATCAAGCCCGACAATATGATGGCATTGGGCTAAATGCGTCCTCGCAAGATAACGAGGAAGCTGCGCAGTTGCATGACCAACGTCATCAACTACTACTCAGCTATAGCCCGAGTGATAGAACCAATATTAGTCTTAACCAGTATTATGACGATATGGCTATCCAGACAACTGATGCAGATGATTATTACGCTTATGCCAGTATCAACCATCGATTTAATGACGCGTTAAATGCCGGTGCCAACTGGAGTAGTAAGGATGATCGTTATGGTTATCGTTTTTCGTGGCAAGATACTTATAGAAGTCTTATAAATAATACGGGTACACGCAATACAATAGGGCTCTCTGGCGACAATGACAGTGATACGTTGTCGTTACAGCATCAGTTAAATAACAGTACCAGTTTGGGGCAGTCGGTTAGCCGTTTGCACGAGACTAATAAGTTATTGTATCAAGGTGATATGAGCTATCGATTCGATACCAGTAGCATATTTAACCGTAATTCAGATAATAAGCTGATGGGTTATGATTCAGCAGACAGCCTAATAAGTATCGGTTATAGCTTATATGACAATCATGTTGGCTGGCTAGCTGACTGGCAATTGACCAATCGTAAAGGGGTCAATTTTAGTTTGGGCTACAAGCATCGTTATGTAGACGCGATACCCAGTAGCCGTTATGACGATTTATTGATTGGCAACGCATTGATAGAAGACGGTTCATTGCCTGCTTGGACACAGAATAACTATCTATATGCTAGGTTGTCTTTTGATATGTTCAAACCACCCAAACAAAGACTACAAGTTGGCAATTATCCACGTCAGCGCGAGGGCAGTGTCATAGTAGATATCGAGCATCATGCCGATACCCCCATAGATTATGAAAATATGCGTTTTGAGCTAGACAAGCAAAAAGTGGAAGCCAGTTTACTCGGGACGCAGGCAACCCATAGCCAGTATTTAATCAGTAATATCAAAGCGGGTGATTATACACTGACGATGGATTCAGAAAATTTACCCTTAGAGTATAGTACAGGTGAGCTACTAACCCCGCGTGTCCGTGTCAGCAACTACGCACCTACCTCAGTCCCTATACAGCTGAAAAAAACTTATGGGGTATCGGGCAAGGTTGCAGATGCTAAAGAAGGGGTTGCGATTGATATTTATCAAGGCGACACTCTTATACAAAGTGTGACTACCGGTAGTTATGGCTATTTCCAAGCATTTGGTTTAACGCCAAATAACTATGTTTTAAAAGCTAACGGTTATGCACCGCAGCCTATAGCGATTACTGATGATTTTGTGATGCGAATGACTTTACAGCCATTGCAGACTATAGCATCACAGTAAAGCTCGACTTCAACCCTGCTATCGAATAGTTCGTGGCTCTAAAAATAACACAATGTTAAACCAGAGGTTATTATGTCTCAGTTATCTTTAATTAATTATTATACGTTTATACTAAAAATAGCTGCAATGATGGTAGCGGGTTTACTTGGACAAACGGCTTTAGCGGCCTGCCCTGATACAGCTGGGATTAATATTACAGCCAATACTAATCTTGTCGGTTCAGCTGATGGTAACAATATATATTTCTGTAAGCAAAGTTTTCCAGATACGGCTTTGATCTTTGCACCGACTGAGTCTCAGCTACTTAATAAAGGTAGTCATGCTATTTCAATGGGTAATAAATTTCAAAGCTTTCCATTAGGCAATAGTGTTAATCTTACTGGTTTTAATGTTAATGATTTATTCTTCAATAGTTTGTCTGCAAAATTTCCAAACATAAATGGAGATTTTGGATCGCCAAGTTTATTTAACTTTTATACTCGTATCGGAAGAAAAGGTGATTGTACTGATCAATACCGATTAATAAGAAATCACCTTAGAACCCACCCTACTATCTTTCAAACTATTTATTCAGATGGAAAAGCTACCTCAGATATGACGGGAGACAATCTTGTCAAGATTACTGAAGTAAAATTAAAATCTAGCATTGACTCTACAAAAGAATTAAGAGCTGACATCTCTTTGTATCACGCGAATGCTCAGCTATCAAATCAATATTTTTCTGATAATTCTTTGTTTACAGGATACCGTGACTGTTGGGTAGGTGTAGGTACTAAAGTAACCATAACTCCTGACAGTGACAATGTAGGATTTGCAGGTAATTATGATCTAAAGATTGGTGTATTAACTCAATAGCTCACGGTAAAAAAATTGAATAAATAGATTTTTTAGACTCATATTAAAAACGTAGATAAAAGCATTAACCTTAAGCTTTCATTAAAGGTTTTAAGAGATGTTTAGAATAGGACAAGACAGAGAAACTGAAGACTTTGATTGAGTAGAATAAGATTGGCGGTGAAGGAGGAAGCCCAACTACTATTATAGGTAATTGATACTTAAGGTATTAATGTTTACGTTTGTATTTATAGACCAGCTATTAGACCAACACTTATTAAGTATTGAATGCAAGATGGATATTGGGATTTATCTCATAATAAAATGTAACTAAGTATTTCTAAGTCATTATTTGATTTCAAACATATACTATCACTAAAAAACTGTTTCTAGTAAGTTAGGCTCATTTTTCACTCATATTGTTTAAACCGTGTAGCATTGTCATAGTCACGCCAAACAGCGCCAATGGTTCCTTAACCAAGATGTCTGCATGATTCTCATTGTATACTCGTAAGATAATTTTTTCACTTATTATCAATATTATGATGGTGAAGCATTCTGTTACCAGTGCAGTGATAATTTTTTTGCAGCAAGCTGTCAGCGAGTGATCAATTATTAGAGTAGTATTGGGATAGATGCTGGTATAAATCATACTGCCAACTTTTATGTTAATCAGATAGAACGATGCCTTGCAAAGATGACTTTAGATATAGAAATAGATGATTGAAAAATCTGAGCGCAGGTAAGAATCAGAGGACGATGATTGTCGTGAAGTTTTGAGATAAATGGTTAGGATGGTAATGAAGCTTTCTATTTGTCTTGCTTTTCAGTAATGCTATCCTACAAGTTAGATAAGATTTTTAACTCATTTAAATAAATGTCCACTCCTTACGTTCGACGATAGTAACAGACCACTAACCTTTGATGAGAAAGTCGGTTAGGTCATAAGAATAATTAGACTCTAGGAGTATGTATGTCTGCAACCAAAGAAGAAATAGCTGCCTTTTTAGCGTTAGAGTTTCCTCAAACCAAATGTATTGTTGAAGCAGTAGGTAATAGTGGTTCGACCTTATCACATGATATCGGTATAGACGAGCTGCGTCCTGGTGGCACTGTCTCAGGTCCTGTATTGATGAGTATTGCTGATGTCGCACTCTATGTAGCTATACTTGGCAAGATTGGAATTGTACCGTTGACAGTGACGACAAGCCTGACCATTAATTTTTTGCGTAAACCCTCAGCAGAAGCACGTATTATTGCTGAGTGTAGCTTGCTAAAAGTAGGTCGCACGCTTATCGTAGGCGAAGTTTCTTTATATTCAGAGGGCTCTAGTGACTTGGTCGCACATGTTGTTGGCACCTATTCCGTACCGCCTAAGCATGATTAAATGACTTATACATATACACTGTTAAACATATCTTCTCAGTACCCATAATAGTCACATTGTTATCAAGTATTTTTGTGCTTTGGCCCCTTAGTTTATTCAATTAATTTATATAAATATCTACTAGAGTTGAACTTCTAGCCACTAATATCCGTCAACCAGCCTAGACCCTGCTATCATTACCTCACTATAAAAACTCTTACCTTCCAAAGTATCTAGGAACCATAAATGCCCAGCCAAATCAATCAAGACGATATTAATAAAGCCGTATGGAATGCCTGTGACACCTTCCGTGGGGTCATTAGCGCCGATACCTATAAAGACTTCATCTTAACTATGTTGTTCCTAAAGTATTTGTCAGACGTCTATCGCGATGAGTACAACAAACTGGTTGAGCAGTTTGGCGACAACCCAGAACTGATCCATGCCATGATGTCCAAGCAGCGTTTTGTATTGCCTGAAGGCGCCAGCTTTTGGGATCTATACGAGCAGCGTCATCAGCCAGGCAACGGTCAACGTATTGATGAAGCGCTACATGCGATCGAGGAAGCCAACGGTACTAAGCTCAAAAACGTCTTCCAAGACATCAGTTTTAATACCGATAAACTGGGTCAAGAAAAGCAAAAGAACGAGCTACTACGCCACCTATTAGAAGATTTTGGCAAAGACATCCTTAATCTAAGCGTTGAGCGTGTCGGTAGCTTGGATGTGATTGGTAATGCTTATGAGTTTTTGATTAAGCACTTTGCCGCGAGTAGTGGGGCGACGGCTGGCGAGTTCTATACGCCGCCTGAAGTGTCTAACTTACTAGCGACTATCCTTGAACCTGTCGAAGGTGACGAGATATGTGATCCAGCCTGTGGTTCAGGGTCGCTACTCATCAAGTGCGGGGCGATGGTACGCAAAAACTCAAATTCCAAAAAGTATGCGCTATACGGTCAAGAAGCCATTGGCTCGACATGGGCACTGGCCAAGATGAATATGTTCCTACACGGTGAGGACAACCACCGTATCGAGTGGGGCGATACCATCCGTAATCCGCTGCTACTCGACAAGGATGGCAAGCACTTATTACAGTTCGATGTGGTGACGGCCAACCCGCCGTTTTCACTGGATAAATGGGGTCATGAGGATGCCAGCAGCGATCCCTATGGTCGCTTCCATCGCGGTGTACCGCCCAAGACTAAGGGCGACTATGCCTTTATCAGTCATATGATTGAAACACTTAAACCAAGCACTGGTCGTATGGGTGTGGTCGTGCCGCATGGCGTGCTGTTCCGTGCGTCAAGCGAAGGCAAAATCCGTCAGCAGCTCATTGAAGAAAACCTGCTTGATACGGTGATTGGCTTACCAGCTAATCTATTCTTTGGCACTGGCATACCAGCCGCTATTCTAATATTTAAAAAGAATAAAACCGATAACACGGTATTGTTTATTGATGCTAGTAAGGAGTATAACTCTGGAACTAATCAAAATACTCTCACTCATGAAGGCTTGAAGAAAATTGTAGATACTTATAAAAATCGCGAGATAGTTGATAAATATGCTTATTTATCAAGTTTTTCTGAAATCAGTGAAAACGATTTTAATCTTAATATTTCACGTTATGTTGATACGTTTGAGGAAGAGGCTGAGATTAATCTAGTTACTGTACGCACTGAACGTCTTGCATTACAAGCTGAACTTAATTCGCTAGAGTTAGAAATGACAGGATATTTAGAGGAGTTAGGTTATGATGCCTAATGAATGGAAGAAAAGCTCCATTTCTGAAATATGCCAGCTCCAAAATGGCAATAGTTTTAAACCTAAGGAATGGGATAAAGAAGGGCTTCCAATAATAAGAATCCAGAACTTAAATGGTAGCAAGAATTTCAATTATTTTTCAGGAGTCCCTCAGGAAAAGTGGTTAGTAGAAACTGGAGATCTTCTCTTTTCATGGGCTGGAACTAAGGGTGTCTCATTTGGACCTTTCATATGGAAAGGTGAAAGAGGAGTTCTTAATCAGCATATTTATAAGGTTTTAGCGAAAAATAATATTCATAAGGATTGGCTGTTTTATGTATTGAGGTACGCAACTGTACTGATTGAAGGTAAAGCTCATGGATTTAAATCAACCCTGTTACATGTTAAAAAGCAAGATATTGATGATCAAATTGTCTTACTTCCCCCATTTTCTGAACAACAAAAAATCGCCAAAATCCTATCGACTTGGGATAAAGCGATTAGTACGACCGAGCGTTTGATTGAGAATAGTACCCAGCAGAAAAAAGCGTTAATGCAGCAATTGCTGACGGGGAAAAAGCGCTTTGGCTATAAAGATATTACGTACAGTTTTCAAAAAACTAGATATGGTGATATTCCACTGGATTGGGAATATCCAGCAATTAAAGATATCAGTGTCCAATTATCTAAAAAAAATACTGATGGTAAAGATTATCCAGTTGTATCTTGTTCAAAGCATTACGGTTTTGTTGACTCTTTAGATTACTTCAAGAAAAAAGTATATAGCGATGATACTTCAGGGTATCGGATTATACCTCGCAATGCTTTTGGTTTTCCGTCGAACCATATAGAAGAAGGTTCTATAGGTGTGCAGACTGTTCATGACATAGCAATTGCAAGCCCAATCTACGTAGTGTTCAAAGCTGATCCCAAGCTAATTAATAATGTTTACTTGTACGCGCTACTTAAAACAGAACATTATAGACAGATTTTTTGTGCAGCAACAAATGCATCTGTGGATCGTCGTGGCAGCTTGCGTTGGAAAGAGTTCAGTGCCATACGTATTCCTTTACCACCACTCGAAGAACAGCAAAAAATCGCCACCGTGTTAACCAATTCCGATAAAGAAATTGAACTGCTTGAGCAGCAACTAGCTAATTTGCAACAAGAGAAAAAGGCGTTGATGCAGGTGTTGTTGACGGGTAAGAAGCGGGTGGTGGTTGATGGGGAGGTTACTTAATGGACATGGATGTTACAACAAAAACGTTCGATGAGCGCGATGAGTTTAGACGTAAAACTATCGCTGAGAAAGTTATTAAGCTTTTAAAGTCTGATATAGATATTTCACCAATGGTCATCGATGGTAGTTGGGGAACGGGCAAAACTGAGTTTTGCCATAAGCTTATTAATTTAATGAAGGATGGAAGTACGCACAATATAATTTATATCGACGCCTTCAAAGCTGATCATGTTGATGAACCTCTAATGACTGTCCTAGCAGAAATCATCAAAATTCTACCTGAAGGCCCACGCAGAAAAGCTTTTATAAATAGAGTGTTGCCAACTGTACGTTACACTCTCAAGACGGTTGCTAAAGCTGGTATTTCTCATCTTTTGAGACAAGACTTCACTGATGTTGCAAATGATTTTGATGAATTAATTAAAAAAGTAGCTGACGATTCAATTGATAAGACAGCAGAATTGATACTTAAAGATCATGTGGAAGCGGAAAAGAGTTTAAAAACATTACAAGCTGCTCTGACAGCAATTGCTTCTCAAGATCCTATAGTCATTTTTGTAGACGAACTCGATCGTTGCAGACCAAATTTTGCGGTCGATATGCTCGAGATTATTAAGCACACTTTTGATGTTGAAGGTGTTAGCTTTGTTCTTATTACCAATACACAGCAGTTAAGAGCTTCTGTAAACCACTGTTATGGTCAGGCAGTTGATGCACAACGTTACCTAGATAAGTTTGTAAAGTTCAGGTTTGAATTATCACCTCATTCGGATAGGAATTTCCGTTATCCAGTGTTAGCTGCTAGTGACTACTTCTTTACCCTTGCACAAGAAAAAGGAATTGTGACTAACAGTAACCTTATAGGCTCTAACTTTAAAGAAGCTATTGATTACTTAATTAGATCTAAAGGTTTATCGTTGAGAGAGATAGAAACCCTAGTGCGTAATATGCAGATAGCTCAAAGGTTATCAAATTCGAGAATATTTAATACGGATCAGGCTTTCGGTATTATTTTGTTAAATACTATAAGTATTATGATGATATGTTTTCGTCCAGAGTTATTAACTCAAATTAAAAGTGGGTTTTTAGATATAAATGAGTTAGGTGAATTCTTAGGGGTTAAAAAAACCCCAGTATTAGATGAAGATGGTTATATTACACAACAGGGCTATACTGAGAACCCTCAGAGAATTAGACCAAATGCCTTCGAAGTTATTATGGTTATTGTTGCTAGAGACTTTAGTAACAATAACGAGAAATATATACTTTCACATGAGCAAATACCTAAGTGGGTAAGGTATATAGAAGGTTTTATGGGTAGTATTCCGCATGAAGGTGAAATTAAAGTCAAGCTGATGGAAGTGGAAAGTTTAATGTCTTTTGATTAATAGGAATAAATTACAATGCCAACTATAAACTTCCAAGAAGAATTCAGCTCAAAAATCCCTGCCTTAACTTTGCTGATTACTTTAGGCTATCAGTTTATCCCACCGAATGAATGCAACGCCGTGCGTAGCAATAAGCTGCTAGGTATTAATAAAAGCACTAACCAAGTGGTGTTATTGCCGATTATGCGTGCGTTCTTAGCAAAGCAAACTTTTATGTTTGAAGGTAAGCCGCATTATTTGTCAGATAGTGCTACTGATAAAATCATGCACGAGCTTAACCCAGCGATGAACTTAGGCTTACAGCTCGCCAATGAAAAGCTATATAACGCTATGCTCTATGGCGTGACGGTGACTGAGTTTATCGACGGTAAGAAAACCTCGCAGACCATCGCTCTGATAGATTGGAATAATAACTGTAATAATAGCTTTCACTTTACCGAAGAGCTGGTAGTACAGAATGCTGAAGGGACAGGTAATATCATTCCTGATATCGTCTGCTTCGTAAATGGTCTACCGTTGGCAGTGATTGAAGCCAAACGTCCT
>Ga0208435_100397_pt1 | contig 12707 bp, 13 predicted proteins | sample 24_taG_FD_184097 | JGI IMG/M metagenome (GOLD analysis project Ga0208435, IMG submission 184097) | Marine viral communities from Cariaco Basin, Caribbean Sea - 24_WHOI_OMZ (SPAdes) (version 2) | ecosystem: Environmental > Aquatic > Marine > Oceanic | place: Caribbean Sea: Cariaco Basin...
CATGCAATACAAGACCGTCATAACAATGGTTAATTTATTTTACTTATTCACCACAAAAACCCATTTTGAAAAACTTTAATCACTTATCACTCTTTTAATTCCCAAAAAAACCACCATTATTATCTTAGTTTATTGATATTTATGAGGTTTTGATGAGTAAACATAACAAAAACCACAATCAGCCAAGCCATAGCCAACCAGATACGGTACGTATGCGTCTTGATAAATGGTTATGGGCTGCGCGTTTTTATCGCACCCGCACCCTTGCCAAAGAAGCTATCGAAAGCGGTCGCGTCCATTATGCAGGGAGCCGTGTCAAAACCAGTAAAGAGATTGCAATCGGAGATGAACTCAGTATTCGCCAAGGCTCAGCCACCGCCATGACTGAAAAAACCGTGATTGTCGAAGCGCTAAGTGCCCAACGTGGTAATGCAACTGCCGCCCAAGCGCTGTATTCTGAAACTGAGGAAAGCGAAGAGCGCCGCGCCTACTATGCCGAACAGCGCAAACTGGCCAATCTTGCCCGCCCTGATAATAAACCCAATAAAAAAGAGCGTCGTGATTTACAACGCTTTAAAAACAAGCAAGAATAAAGGCTGCCAGTAACAGCAATATTCTATTATTTATTGCCTAGCGTGACCCTATTGTTTACCTCTGCTCTTGCCATTCAAGGTATTAACCGTTACGCTAACCACCAATTCATTTATTCGATAACATGCTAAGCAACCGCATTATCATGCTGGTCTTGATAGCATGTTTTTTTGTTGTGATAAAAGGTCTTTATATGCCAATCAAAGCGTCTACTCCTTCCTCTGTTCTAGTGGTTTGTTTGGGGAATATTTGCCGTTCACCGACCGCCGAAGAGATTTTCCGTCAGCAAGCAGCGATTGCAGGGCTGGCGATGAAAGTGGATTCAGCAGGTACGGGAGACTGGCATATTGGTCATGCGCCAGATGAGCGGGCACAGCGCCACGCCAAAGCCCATGGTTACAACATCAATAAGCTGGTCGCGCGTCAAGTGAGCGCTGACGACTTTCGTAAGTTTGATTTAATTTTGGCGATGGATGCGCAAAACTTAGCTGACCTACAAGCCATAAAAGACAGTATCAGCGATACAGATGGCAAGCTTGCCAAACTGGCATTATTTAGTGAAGAAGACCCAACTTACGGCGGCGACGATGTACCAGACCCTTATCAAGGGGACGCCGATGCTTTCGAAGAAGTGATTGAACGTATTGAATCCAGTTCGCAAGCTTGGATTGAAAGTTGGAAAACTGCTTAGTTTAATAGTTCTTAGCGCTAAATGTTTAACCACACTCAATAATAGTTAGCGATAAAGTGCTATATTTCTGCTACTTTTATGCCGCTCATCCTTTATAATAAACACCGCATGATTTTTTGTTTATTTGCCCTATAGGCTATGTTATGACCTCAGCTTTACGCCATGATTTCTGTGCTCAACCTGCGACATCAACCCATCTTGCAGTGAATATATCGCAGGATAATTTAGTCGATTTGTCGCATAGCAATACCATGGCATTAGCATCTGTAGCGGATGTGGTCGTCCCACTAACGGATGAGGCACAGCTTGATGCCTTTATGGCAAATTATGAAAAAGAGGCAGCACCTACTAAGCCGTTATTCGTTCTTTCAGGCGGCAGTAACGTTTTATTGCCCGCACAGCTAAATGCGATTGTCTTACGACCACAGATGCGCGGTATTAGCGTGACAGCGCAGACAGACAGTTATGTCGATATCGAAGTGATGGCTGGTGAAAATTGGCACGACTTGGTCATGCATACGGTTGCTCAAGGTTGGTATGGCCTAGAAAATTTGGCACTGATACCGGGTTTGACTGGCGCAGCGCCGGTACAAAATATCGGCGCTTACGGTGTGCAGTTAGAAGACTGTCTAGAGTACGTGCGTGCCTATCATCTCCCAACCCAAACTTGGCATCAGCTAACAGCAGCAGACTGCGAGTTTGGCTACCGCGACAGCCTCTTTAAGCGTACGCCCAATACTTGGCTGATTACGCGCGTTGGTTTTCGTCTGCATACCGATCCCAGCAAAATCCTTGCCAGCTACGGCGATGTGCAGACGGTCGCGCAGCGCTATGCCGAGCAGCGAGGACGCAGCCAGCCCAATCCTGCTGATGTCATGCAAGCGATTATAGATATTCGCCAGCAGAAGCTGCCCGACCCTAAGCAGCTACCCAATTGCGGCAGCTTTTTTCAAAATCCTATTATTCCTCAAGCGCAATTTATAGCGCTACAAGCCATCCATCCTACCATCGTTGGCTATCCAATGCCCGATGCCATGGTTAAGGTGGCAGCTGGCTGGTTAATTGAACAGGCTGGTCTAAAGGGGCATGGTTTAGCGCCAATACTCACCCATCAGCAGCAAGCGTTAGTGTTGACTAATCACAGCCCATATCAAGCGGCGCAAGCGGATGTGGCAAAAGCGCAGCAGCATATCGCTGACATTGTCCATGAGAAGTTTGCGATTGAATTGGCGCGCGAGCCGGTTTGGGTAAATGCTGACGGCTCTATTGGATTTGATGAGCATGTGGTCTAAGCGATCATGGTCCAAGCGCTTATGGCGCTCTTATTTACGTTCAGCTGAGCGTATGATAAAGCTGTTTCGTATTATTAATGCCACTTTTTTGCTTGGCTCAACGGCCGTTATTCTCGTTCTTATCAGTTTGTTTACCCCGCTATTTTCGCAAGCGGTGGTTTATCTCTTAGCACATTTACCCGTACCAAAGATGCAACCTGCCGCCATGAGTTCTCCGCCGACCGCTTATGTGGTGTTGGGCGGCGGCTTGACCAATGACAATAACAATCAAACTATTCTCAATAGTTATAGCCTTAATCGCGCCCGTACAGCAGCAACCGCTTATCATGACTTGCCGCTACCTATCGTCCTGAGCGGCGCCGAAGCGCCTTGGCTTGGTCAATGGCTTATTGAACACGGTATTGACGGGCTTATCAGCGAAAATGCCAGTATGAATACCTGTGAAAATGCGCGTTTTACTGCCAAGCGCATTCCTCTGTATCATGTGTACCTTATCACCGACAGCTATCACATGGCGCGCGCGCGCAGACAGTTTGCTTTAAATGGCATTAATAGTACGCCAATTAACGCGCCCTTACCGGTGCGGCGTGATTGGATGGAACCAGCGCAAAACTTAAGCCATTCGCGGCGGGCCGTTTATGAAGTTGCCGCTTACTTACGTGATGTCATTCGTCCGCAAGCAAACTGTCGCCAAGCAAATGATGTGACCTCGCAGCAACTATTAACACCAAGGGGTAATGTCGCTAAAAAACCTACTGAGCAATAGCCAGCTGACATTTACTGTCTTAATTTTAGTTTTAGTTTTAATATCATTAGGTACCTATTATTGCCCCATTATCCACTGTCTTATTTTTGAACTTTATAGAATATTTATAACACTTGCAATAAGTGTATAATATAAGAAACTGCTATGAAAGAGGTTTGCCATGCTCAGTATATTTTTATTAATTCCTTTAAGTTTAATGCTGTTCGTGGTCGCCATCTGGGCAATACGCTATGCGGTTCGATCAAACCAATTTGAAGATTTAGATAATGCATCGCAGCGTATCATCTTGGATGATCGCCAAGAGCGTCGCCAAACCATTCAAGCCCATGAGCCTAACGAGCATACGCCTCAAGCTCCGCAAACCAATGATCCAGCAGACTCTAACAAAACCGATGATTGAATGCTAACGATGCACTGCGTGCTGATATCGTCTTTATCATGAAAATAGCTATCAATAAAACTCAATCCTTTAGCCTTTTATATCTCATTTATACCTGACTGTTTTTATCATTTCTTTAGGGCAAGAATAAAAGCAGGCTCACCCTTTACCATTTTTAGGAGAAACCCCCATGACCACAGCTTTACTCGTTGCGGCATTACTAATGGGATTTTTAGGTTCACCGCATTGCTTAGGCATGTGTGGCGGTTTGGTCGCGGCATTTAGTTTATCGATGAAAGATGTCAGCCCTGCTAAGCGCCGTGCTTTGATAGCGACCTATCATTTCGGGCGCTTAAGCAGTTACGCATTTTTGGGCTTGGTTGCTGGACTTGTTGGCACCACTGTTTTAGAGCCGTTGATGACGGGCAACAGTATGCCTCGTATCCTATTGGGTTTGGTCTTGGTCTTTGTGGGCGTCACCATGCTTGGTGCGCCATTTTTAGCCAAACTTGAGCGCGTCGGCATGCGTTTTTGGCAATTCCTTAGTCCGCTTCGCCAAAAAGTATTTCCACTTAATACCTTCCCGCGTGCTTTAGCGGCAGGGTTATTATGGGGATTTTTACCTTGCGGCTTGGTTTATGGTGCGCTACTTATCGCTGTCGTTGCTCATAACCCACTGGGCGGTGCGGCATTGATGTTTGTCTTTGGTTTGGGAACTGTACCGATGTTGGTGGCTACCCACGAGACAGTTGGTTGGCTACGTGAAAAAATTGGCCGTATGCGTTTAAGACAAATTAACGGCGCTATCATGGTGTTATCTGGTTTAGCGGTTGCTTTTGTTCCTATGCTAATGGCTAGCATGCATGGTGGCCACGGCGGCGGTAATGGACATGGTGAGCATGCTCAAATGAATCATGGCAGCCATGCCGCTATGATGGCCGATAGCAATACTTCCTCTGAAGCGACAACAGCAACCACCGCCCATCATAATATGAACAATGTGCAGCACGAGATGACGCCCGCTATGAATGGCTCGATGGATCATAGTATGCATGATATGCCACATGATGCAGATAACGCTATGAATCACAATATGCATAATATGACAGATGAGCAGCAAATGAATAGCCATCATCACGAAGCTATGCCAGAAACTGCTCAATAGCAGCATAAAAAATATCATGACCCTATAAAAAAGCCCTTAACATCATGATGACGTTAAGGGCTTTTTTATGCAGCAATATTTATCAAAATAAAAGTTGCTTTAATAAAATCATTCCTGCCATTGCTCAAGGCGAAACTTGGTATCTAAATGCTTCTCTAGCGCTGGGATATTAAAAGCATCGTCTTCGCTGACAAAGCTGATACTGATACCGGTTTGTCCGGCGCGTCCCGTACGACCAATACGGTGTACGTAATCATCTGGCTGATCTGGCAAAGTATAATTAATCACATGGCTGACATCATCCACATGGATGCCGCGTCCTGCCACATCAGTTGCGACCAGCACAGAAGCATGACCATCTTTAAAGCGTTGCAGATATTTTTCACGCTTTTGCTGAATCACATCGCCTGATAACATGACGATTTTATGCGCCTGACGCAGCTTATGATACAAACGCTTCACTTGGTCTTTACGGTTGGCAAAAATTATCACCTTCTCTACTGTCTCATCAGTGATGAAACGCTCGACCGCAGCGAGCTTTTGATCTTCGGTTAATAAGTAAAAATGCTGATCGACCAATTCACTGGTTTTATGCTCAGGCTCAATCTCTACAAATTCTGGCTCATGTAACCAGCGATAGGCAAGATTCATCACATCTTGGTTAAAGGTGGCAGAAAACAGCAAACTTTGACGATCGGTATTGGGCGGCATACGACCAACCAAGCGTTTGATATCTGGGATAAAACCCATATCGAGCATACGATCTGCTTCATCTAATACCAACACTTCAACGCGATCGAGATAAACCATGCCCTTGTGCATCAAGTCAATCAAACGCCCTGGAGTGGCAATTAAGATATCGACATATTGGCGCTCAAGCTCATGCTGCTGAGTTTCATAATTGGTACCACCCATGATACAAACGCTGTGAAGCGAGGTATATTTGGTCAGAGCAATACAGTCATCAAATATCTGCTGGGCAAGCTCACGCGTTGGCGCCATAACCACGGCTCTTGGCTCGCCCAAATAGCGTTTTTCATCGGCAGCAAAGGGACGCTTAAGCAGTGCTTCCATAATAGTCAATAAAAACGTTGCCGTCTTGCCAGTACCGGTTTGCGCCTGTCCGATAGCGTCTTGATTTGCCAATGTATGCGGTAATATCTGTGCTTGAATGGGCGTCAATTCAGTGAAGCCTAAATCATTTACAGCTCGCAAAGTGGCATTTGATAACGGCAAATCGGTAAACGTCTTAAAAGTACTCAAAAAAAATATCCTTTTGTATAATTTGCTTGCCATTAATAGCATATCCGCGCTAAGCAGACAAACAATAAAACAAGCATGCATAAAAAAGCCAAGCCTAACATCTAAACTTACCAAATATGCTGCGTTTTATTCAACATAGGCAAGACAGACGGGCTTGACTTAGTAGTATATCAGTAGTTTGTAACGACATTATAGCCAAACGGCATTAATGTCGGTAGCGATTACTCTTCTACTTTTCTGACTTCTTCAGCTTGCAGGCCTTTTTCGCCTTCAACCACACTGAACTCAACTTTTTCGCCATCTTTTAAAGAGCGATAACCATCACCTTGGATCGCGCGGAAATGGACAAAAATATCTTCGCCGCTATCACGTTGAATGAAACCAAAGCCTTTTGAGTCATTAAACCACTTAACGATACCTTGCTCACGAGCTGACATAATATTACTTCCTAAAAAGTCACTTAACCCCAAATTCCTTTGCGACATTGCATATAAACGGGGTTGAAGATTATGAAATCAAAATGTAAGAGTACTACTCTACATACCATCATCGCCTCATAAAGCCTGTTATTACTCTCTTTATGAATCAGCGTATAGTAAATTCGTCCTCACCAACATAAGCAGCTATCAAAATACTCTAAGCATTATATTAATTGCTTATATCAGCGCTAGCAACAAACAAGTAATATTTGTTGCGTAAAAAATATCATAGCATGGGTTTTTGGCAACATAAAGACTTTTCACATGATTTTTAGCCCTTATAGCAGTTTTTGCGGTTATTTTTATAACCATGCTGACAAACTGTTATGATAAAGGACTAAAACATCGTATATTTAATGTATTTTCTTTCTCAAAATTCCAAAAAAGCACCGTCATAAAAGTACGGCGCCGCTTATTTTTAATAATAGCAACCCACTTACCTTAATAATTGTAGAGCCAACTATAACTATGACAACCACTTCTCAGCCAATAAAAGCAAATAGCAATCTACAACAAAATGATAAGACGTTGACGCATAAATTATTGCTGATCAATGGCGTTAATCTTAACTTGCTCGGTAAACGTGAGCCGAAAATCTATGGCCATACGACCCTTGCTGATATTGAGAAAAATTTGATCGAGCGTGCCGCCAAATACGACATCGAGCTGATTTGTATCCAATCAAACCATGAGGGCAAGCTGGTCGATGAGATTCAATATTATGGTCTTTTAGCAGAAACCGCTGCACAAGTAGATGCGATTATTATCAATCCTGCTGCTTTTACCCATACCTCAGTGGCGATACGCGACGCGCTATTGGCAACACAAAAACCCTTTATAGAGGTGCATTTATCCAATGTTCATGCTCGTGAGCCGTTTCGGCAGCATTCGTATTTAAGCGATATAGCCGTCGGCGTGATTTGCGGTCTCGGGCATTTGGGTTATCAGATGGCATTGGATTATTGGCTAACCCATACTTATGCTTTAAAATTAGACGGTTAACGTAGAGATTATGACTTTATTTATATCAAGAAAACGTCAAATAAGCACAAGACTATTAGCATTGAAGTTGCGATCAAGTTGCTTTTGGCACATTAGTCAAACAGCAATGATATGATGAAAGTAATAATATTAGCGCATGAAAAACAACCCACGATATGGTGATATGAATGGCAAAATCGTCCGGAAAACGCTTTATGAAACTCGCTGGCATGACCGCAAGTATCGCCGGTAAAGCTGCTAAAAACTCATTAAAGCACCTCTCAAGTGACGAAGAAAAACGTCTAGAAGCGCGCTCAGCGCTGATGCAAGACGTCGGTGTGCAAATCGCTGAAACGCTTGGTGAAATGAAAGGCGCGGTGATGAAAGTGGGACAAATCGCCTCCCAATATAAAGACGTGTTTCCACCTGAAGTGGCGACCGCTTTAGAAAAACTCCAAAAAGACGCGCCGCCGATGCCTTATGGACAAATACGCGCGCAAGTTGAGCGTGAATTAAAAGCGCCTATTGCTGAGTTATTTACCCAATTTGAAGAAGCGCCATTTGCCGCGGCGTCAATCGGACAAGTGCACAGAGCGGTTTTGCCGTCTGGACAAAGGGTGGTGGTAAAGGTGCAGTATCCTGATGTCGATGAAAACTGCGATAGCGATCTAAAACAAGTACGCATGGCGCTTAAAATAGCTGGCGTACTCAATATGAGTAAGCAGTTACAAGAGCAGCTGTTTAATGAGATTCGCCAAAGTTTGCATGACGAGCTCGACTACGTTAAAGAGGCGCACAATCTACAGGTATTTGGCGCCTTTCATGCCGATGATGAAGGGCTAATTATCCCCAAAGTGATCAGTAGCCATTCATCCAAGCGCATTTTGACCTTGACTGAAGAGATGGGTGAGCCGCTTGCTGTTGCTGCGACATGGGATAACGACATTAAGCAAAAAATCGCTAAGCGCCTGTTTCATTTTAGCGCTGGACAGCTATTTGGTTTATACCGTATGCACTGCGACCCCCACCCTGGCAACTTTGCTTTTCGCACCGATGGTAGCGTTGTGGCTTATGATTTTGGTGGTATCCGCAGTTATAGTGACAGCGAAGTACAATTATTTCGCCGCTTTGCTAAGCATGCCTTAAAAGGTGATGTGACCGCGCTTGAGCAAGACTTGATTGCCCTTGATATCCGCCGCGATGATGATAAAGTTGTGCCGGGTGAATTTTATAAAGAGTGGTTAGAGATTGGACTTAAACCCTTATCCATAGAACCTTATCAGCAAGGCCCTTTTGATTTTGGCAGCAGCCAAACCCATCATGAAGCCATTGCCCAAATGCGCACCTCGTTAAAGTATTTTGGTCAGTTTCAGCCATCAGCAACGACGATGATGCTTGACCGTACCATTTCAGGTCAGTATTGGAATTTGGTCAATCTAGGCGTGGTTATCGATTTATCGCCGCTGGTTACAGAATATATAGACTACTAAACATGCAGCGCATGACCGCAGCGATCGCAGAAATCCGCTCCTACGGCGTGACCGAATTTGCCGCAGTTTGGACAGGCAATCGGGTTTAGCTGCGGGCGCATGTTACGTGCCAGCTCGGCGGTAAAAATACCTGTCGGCACGGCAATAATCGCATAACCGGTGATCATCACCATCGATGCAATCGCTTGCCCGATTGGCGTTTTTGGTGACATATCACCATAGCCCGTGGTCGTAACCGTCACCACTGCCCAATAAATAGAGATAGGAATACTGGTAAAACCATTTTCTGGCCCTTCTACCACGTAAACAACCGAACCAAAAATAGTCACTAGCAAAACGAGTGATAAGAAAAATACCGTGATTTTCTGTTGGCTGGTTTTAAGTGCTGAGGCAAGAAAGCCCGCTTGCTGCATGTAGGTATTGAGCTTGAGTACCCGAAATACCCGTAAGATACGCAGGATGCGAATGACGAGCAGATACTGGACGCCGCCAAATACAAGGCTTAAATAGCTGGGTAATACCGACAATAAATCTACGATGCCAAAGAAACTAAACGCATAACGAAAGCGATTGGGCGCCGAAAACCACCTTAAAATATACTCAATGGTAAATAAAATGGTAAAAAACCATTCTGCATAACGAAATAGCGTACCATATTGCAAACGCATATATAGCACACTATCGAGCATTACCACGGCAACACTGGCCAAAATCGCAATCAATAATACAATATCAAACAGCTTACCCAAACGGGTATCCGTGCCTTCGATAATGATATGAATGCGGTTACGCAAATGGGTAATGGCTTCGGCGGTTGGTTGCTTCATAAAGTCGGTATAGTCACAAAATCAATGGTTATAAAAAACCGAACGCTTTAAGCTGATATGGGCAAGCTAAGGTTGGTCAAAATGCGCTAAAGTGGTTTATAATACTGCCAATATTTTACTAGCGGTTTTCATCGCCTTAGGCAATAGTCGCTCAAGACAAAGAAGATAGCAGTGTAGCAAAAAAGCGCGCCAAACGACATACATATCGTTAACTTGCCGATAGGTCTATTACACTGTATTAACCGCACAATCATATAATAACAATACCTTATCAAGTATGAAAAGTTGTTAACAAGGCATAGCCTACTAACTTTTTATACGCACTATAAACAACCCGTAAAACGTAAGGACGTCATATGGCAGGCCATTCAAAATGGGCAAATATCAAACACCGTAAAGCCCGTCAGGATGCGGTAAAAGGTAAAATATTTACCAAGATTATTCGTGAAATTGTTTCTGCTGCCAAGCAAGGTGACCCCGACCCTGATAAAAACCCACGCTTGCGGGCGGTTATCGAAAAGGCTTTATCAGTCAATATGACTCGAGATACCATCAACCGCGCGGTTGCTCGTGGTACAGGCGGCGATGACAATGACAATATGGATGAAGTCAGCTACGAAGGCTATGGCGTCGGCGGCGTCGCGGTACTGGTAGAAACCATGACTGACAATCTGAACCGTACGGTCAGTGAAGTGCGCCATGCCTTTACCAAAAATGAAGGCAACCTTGGCACCTCAGGCTCGGTCGCTTATTTGTTTACCAAACGCGGTGAAATCGTTTTTAACGATGTCAGCTTAGAAGAAGAAGTCATGCTCGCGGCTTTGGACGCTGGCGCGCTGGACATCGAAAACGATGGTGAAAGCTTGCTGGTTATTACTGAATGGGAAAATTTCGGTCGAGTAAAAGATGCGCTCAATGCAGCAGGGCTTGTCTCTGATAATGCCGAAGTCACTATGGCACCTGCCACCAGCGCTGAGATTGATAATATCGACGACGCGCTAAAAGTGATGAAAATGATCGATATGCTAGAAGATATTGACGATGTGCAAGAAGTCTATAGTAATGTGAGCTTTACCGATGCAGTCATGGCGCAGCTTGAACAGTAGCCTAATGTGTCTGAGCTTAGACTAAGATTTACTAGCAAAAAACCTTGGCAAATTTAACTAGCATACGTCAAAAACCATATTATCCGTAGCAAAAAATAAAAACCAGACAGTGTCATACTCTCTGGTTTTTTTTGTTATTTGCATCATCCTTTATAGGTATTGTATCGTCAATAAGTGAGGCATATAATTCGATTTTAACAGTAATAATTATCATTAACATATAAGAATGGATAAGGATTCTTTATGCGCACCTCCCTTCTGCCCTCTTATCCAGCCGCCACTGCCGTCAATATTCATACGCTTAACTCTAAAGCTACCCATCTGTGCTCGTTACTCGATTTGGCTAAGCATCAGCCTGCTATTATTGATGATATCATCGCCAATGAGCGCTTTGGTGAAATGGATAACATTATCAGTCAACGACTCAAAGATTTAGGTTTTCTGCCTAATACCACTATTCAAATCGTTGCCAAAGGTCTGTTTGGCAAGCCGCCTTATGCGGTGCAACTGAGTACCGGTGCGCAGTTTAGCTTACGCGCCGATGAGCTCATAAAAATCAGTTGTATCGCTATAGATTCAAGGTAAGTATTCGGTCTAATTTACTAACTTGCTCCTGACTTACTGTATTAAGGCTGTTGTAGGTTGTAGCACCTTAATGACTGATAACTTAATAAATAAGCGATGTCTGACTAAATGCCAAGTACGCAAACACAAGCCAAAACCCGCCCTATCAATCTTGCTTTAGTTGGCGCCCCTAATTGTGGTAAAACCGCTACTTTTAATGTGCTGACAGGCTCTAAAGCAAAGGTGGCCAATTATTCTGGCGTCACTGTCGATAAACGCAGTGCCACACTGCTTGGGCATGCTACGGTCAATATTATAGATTTGCCGGGTACTTATAGCCTAAAGACCACCAGCCTTGATGAAGAAGTTACGCGTCAAGTGCTCTTTGGCCAGATGGCGGGCGAGCCGATACCAGATGGGATAATTTTTGTGGCTGATGCGACCAACCTGCGGATGTCATTACGGATGCTGCTGGAACTCAAAAGCTTAAATTTGCCAATCATAGTCGCGCTCAATCTGAGCGATGTAGCAGAAAGCCGAGGACTGATAGTTGACCAAGCCATACTATCAAAGGAGCTGGGCGTTGCTGTCGTCAAGACGGTGGCAATCAAGCGTCAAGGCTGTGAGCAGTTGCTGGTTTTGGCAGATGAGTTTATTGAGCATATAAAGCATAAAGCTCAGCCCGTGCGTTTTTTCAAAGCTGATAGCAGTGGTAATCATATTGATAATGGCTTTAATAACATTAACCCTGATACGCAAGCGATGTATAAGAGTGCTGATGATATTTTGAGCCGAGCGGTGATAAGCGCACAACGTTTGCCAAAGTGGCATGAGCGCATAGATTATTTGGCATTGCATCCCGTCATTGGGGTCATTATTCTATTAACGATTCTTTTTGTTATCTTTCAAGCTGTCTACGCGTGGGCAGAGCCGCTGATGCAAGGCATTGAATGGCTGGTAGCAAGTCTTGGAGCGCTGTTAGTCGACTGGCTACCAGATGGGATATTACAAAGCCTGCTCGTCAATGGCGTCGTTGCTGGCGTGGGTAGCGTCGTGGTGTTCGTACCACAAATCACCCTGCTATTTTTATTCTTACTTGGATTCAACATCGAA
>Ga0208435_100398_pt1 | contig 12695 bp, 9 predicted proteins | sample 24_taG_FD_184097 | JGI IMG/M metagenome (GOLD analysis project Ga0208435, IMG submission 184097) | Marine viral communities from Cariaco Basin, Caribbean Sea - 24_WHOI_OMZ (SPAdes) (version 2) | ecosystem: Environmental > Aquatic > Marine > Oceanic | place: Caribbean Sea: Cariaco Basin | collected...
AAAAAAAGACCTAGATGCGCTAGCATCAAAGTCTTTATCCACCGACCAAAGTGAGATTGCAACCATGAACTATACGCATCTAAGCCTAGGGGAACGATACCAGATTTATGCCCTTATAGGGGCAGAACATAGTATTAATTTTATAGCGCGGGCGTTAAACAGAAGTCCCAGTACCATATTAAGAGAAATCAGACGCAATAAAAGCCTGCGCGGTTACCAAGTCAATAACGCTCATAAGAAAGCTTGTGCAAGACGATCAAACAATGCGCTCAGCATCATCGCTAACGTATGGGACTGGGTCACAGACAAGCTTAAAGAGAACTGGAGTCCCCAGCAAATAGCAGGTGTTCATGGTGGACTCAGTCATATGAGCATTTATCGCTATATATGGACAAACAAGCGTAAGGGCGGCAGGTTATGGCAGTGTCTCAGACGTAAAGCCAAGCCTTATCGGCAGCGTTTAACTGCTGAGACTCGTGGTCGTATTAATGACAGAGTCTCTATCCATGAGCGCCCCTCCATCGTTGATGCGCGCACGCGGATTGGCGACTGGGAGGCGGATACCATTATCGGTCAGCATCACAAGCAAGCGATTGTCACGCTCGTTGAACGTAAAACAGGGCTGCTGAAGATGAAACGTGTGGATAATAAAACGGCACAGCAAGTATCAGAGGCAATGATAGAGCTCTTAAAGCCAGTGAGGTTGCAGGTTAAGACCATTACCTCTGACAATGGTAAAGAGTTTGCTCAGCATAAAAAGGTGAAACAAAAGCTCTTTAGCTCTTTCTTCTTTGCCGATGCTTATGCGTCATGGCAGCGAGGAACCAACGAAAATACCAACGGCTTGATCAGAGAGTATCTGCCTAAAGGCTGTGACTTTAGACAAGTCTGAACCGCCCCGTGATTGTCGGAGACCTAACTTTCTGAGAGAATACGACAATGAAAACACGAAACTACACTCCTGAGATTAAAGAACGCGCCGTTCGCATGCTTATTGAAGCGTCGGGCGACTATCCCTCCACATGGTCAGCTATTCAAGCCATTGCTCCTAAGATTGGCTGCACGCCTGAAACCCTGCGCTCCTGGCGTAAAAAGCATATCGATCAAACTATTCCGGCATCCGTACAAGCGCAGAGCCAAGATCAACGCATTAAGGAGCTTGAACGTGAGAATAAAGAGCTTAAGCAAGCTAATGAAATCATCAGAAAGGCTGCGGCTTTTTTCGCCCAGGCGGAGCTCGACCGCTAACTGAGGTAATGGTTCAATTTATCGATGACAACAAACATCTTTATGGGGTCGAGTCAATCTGTAGAGTCCTACCGATTGCCCCATCAACCTACTACCGTGCTAAAGATCTAGAGGACTGGCCTCAGAAGCGTTCACTGCGCAGTCAGCATGACGATTATTATATCAGCGAGATTAAGCGCATCTGGATAGACAGCAAGTGCCGCTATGGTGCTCGTAAAGTCTGGCGACAGATGAAAGCGGATGGCGTTTATGTCGCACGCTGCACCGTAGAGCGATTAATGAGACAGTATGGTCTACAAGGCGTCTGGCGCGGTAAAGGGAAGATTACCACCAATAGCCGTGATGACCAACTACGGGCTGATGATCTAGTCAATCGCAACTTTAGCGCCCATCGTCCTAACCAGCTATGGGTTGCAGACTTTACCTATATCAAGACAGCAAGCGGCTGGGTCTATACCGCTTTTATTATCGATGTGTTTGCTCGCGCTATTGTGGGCTGGAAAGTCTCTAATCGCATGAACACCGATATGGTGATGGCGGCGTTAAATCAAGCAATAGGAGATAGAAATAATCCCAAAGATGTGATTCATCACAGTGATCGAGGGGTTCAGTATTTATCTATTCGCTATACTGATAAGATGTCTGACAGCGGTATTATTGCTTCTGTTGGCACAACAGGCGATTCATACGACAATGCCTTAGCTGAAACGGTCAATGGACTCTATAAATCTGAGGTGATTGAGTATCTAAAGGAGAGCTGGACTGGCGTTAATGATGTTGAACTGGCGACCCTTGAATGGGTGGACTGGTTCAATAAAACACGATTGCATAGCACGATTGGATATGTATCACCTTTTGAGTTTGAAAAACGGTATTATGATAATCTTAACTGGTTAGACCAAGCGGCCTAACTTAAATAAACAGCCTCCGATAAAGTCGGGGCGGTTCACCTGCCTATTCAAGATGATCTAGATGAGTTGTTACCTCATCTCTGGGTGCCATCGCAATAGGGGGATGGTCGGATGCTTACATAATAATCAGTTTTTTTATCGAACGACTACTTTTTTTATTTAGAGTCATGAATAATAGCTACGCTAACAAAAAAGCCAGGCAAAATGCCCAGCTCTTCCACGGTATCATTTTTATACGGTAGTTTTACTCAACGTCCTCTTCCATCTCTTTCAATAAAATATTAAGATTATACTGTGCATCAGCAAAGCCTCCAGCCGCTGACTTCTCATACCAGTATTTTGCTTTCTCTTTATCATTTAGATAGATACCGAAGTCTCCTTCATCATACATAACGGCTAAGTTATATTGTGCCTGCGCATGACCAAGCTCTGCTGCTTTTTTTAAGTACTCTAAACCTTTATCTGTATTCCCTCGCATAATATTCGTTGCCGCTAAGCCATTATAAGCTCGAGCAGGCTCATCTGCTATACCTTGCTCATACCAATAAATGGCTTTATCAAAATCTTGAGGTACTCCAGGGCCGCCTTCACGATACACTTCACCTAGATTCACTTTTGCCTCTAAGCTGCCTTTATCATTCGCTAACTGGTAGTATTCAGCAGCTTTTTTATAATCTACTTCCACTCCGCAATTTGTGTAGTACAAAAGCCCTAAACCATTGATAGCTTTCTCATTACCCTTCTCAGCAGCACGCTCAAACCAATACTTAGTTTTGTCACAGTCTTTTGTTTGACCTGCGCCAGGAAAAAGGTATAAAGCGCCAATGTTGTACTCTTTTTCAGCTTGGGTTAAGTCGTCCATGGCCACTATCTGACACTGTGTGCTGTCTTGACTTCCTGATAGCTTGCATTCTTCTTCCATTGAAGGGTATTTACTGTTTTGACTAAAGCCCGTACAGGCTGTCAAAGTAACAGCTGCTATTATAAATATATGTTTCAATTACTTATCTCCTTTTATCGACATTTCATATAAGTCCCACAGCCAGATCCAGCTGCACCAAGTTTAGCTCCTGCTGCCATGCTGACTGCATAAGTGGTGGAGCCATCGCTATTTTGGCAGCCTTGAAACCCTCCCCCTACTGCAAGTACAACCGTTCCAGCAACACAACCAGCACCTGAAAATGATGCACCCTTTTTAGCAGCAGAATCCGTATAAGCTTGTGAAATCGTAACTGCGCCACCCCCTTCACCTACTGATAAACAACCTGTAAAACTATAGCATTTACGCTTTTTGCCATTTTCATCACAAGTGAACCCATAACCACCACCTAATGATCCTCCGCCACCAAGAGCAATTGAAAAATCAAGCGTTGTCATACTAGTATAAGGTACGCCCTTCACTATGGAACAGCCTAAACTAGATTTAGGGTTTTGGGCTTTATATATCTGATGATTAATATCACTACTAGATATTCCAAAATCCGATCCTGTAACATTACCCCAGCCACTCAACCCCAACGGATCCACCCAACCCGTAGGATTCGGTGCATAAGCAAATACGTTCATGCCACCATTTAGCTCAATGGGATCCCTCGTGGTAAACATCCCCATATCAGGATCGTAATAGCGGAAGCGGTTATAGTGTAGTCCTGTTTCAGTGTCAAAGTATTGCCCTTGAAATCTAATAGGTTGTAGCTCGTTCTGGCTGACTTGCACTTGGTTAATTTTAAGAGGCGTATAAATAGCCTTAGCGATATTGCCCCATGCCTCGTAGTCCGCTAACCAAATGACTTCACCCTTATCGTCAGTCAGCTCATTTGGCGTGCCCAACTGATCGTTATGATAATGATAAACTTGTACTTTAGAGTTGGGCGTAGTGTCCTGCTTGATATGCGGGTTATTCTGTTTGATGATCAATTCATCATTGGCAGGCTGTGGTATATCATGTCGCAGCCAAGCTAGTCTAGCCACTGGCTCAAAGCTGCGTTGATCATAAATGGTGGTATAGACATGAGTATCGCTATACTCTTGAATAGGTAGATTACTATCCCACAGCATATGCGTGTGCTTATGCTGGGTTTTGTTTGTTTGTCTTGTTTGATCTTTGCTTTGGGCAAAGTTCCTCGTTTCACTGTGTTTATGAATACGCCGTCCAAAGGCGTCATAGTGATAGCTGGTTTCAGTTGTGACAACTTTATTACCTTGATACTCGGTGCGCAGGCTTTTTACCAGTTCACTATTTGCATTGTATTGTAATTGTAGAGCCTGTCTGTGTTGCTTGGCTTGGTTTTTATCAATCGGCTCTATAGTTTTATATAATATTCGATCATGAGTATCATAAGTATAACGGATTCTTTGATTATTCTGGATAAGCTCCCTTGGTCTACCTTGTAAATTTTTATAAGTATCATTTTGTAGTGTATCATCTGTATTTGCAACAGCAGATTTCACAGGTACACGATTACTCGCAGGATCAAAGGCAAACACTTCAGTAATGCCCGTATGTTTTTGATAGTCGGTAAGCTTATGCTCAACTAGGCGACCAATAGGATCATACTGATATTGATGATTGCGAGTGAATTGATTCTGATTTGCTGTATCTGGCTGATTTATTTCATTGCTTAGCAGACTATGACCGCTTAAATGGGCTAATTGTCCTAATGTGTCATAATGATAGTCACGCGCTATAGTGATGTGCTCATGGGTTGTGCTGTATTTAGAGTCATGAGTTGTGCGGTATGTTTTGCTTCGCTGTTTAGTAAGGCGTCCCATCGGGTCGTAGTCGTATATACTCTCAAGTGCGCCTTGTTGACGACTGATCTCTTGATGTAGCTTGTTACGCTCGCTATGACGTAGTTCGATGTATTGATCGGTGCTGGGGTCATGTAAACTTTGGTTGTATAGATGTCCTGAACCATAATACAACTGATTGATGACTTTACCATCAGGTAAGGTTGTGGCGATGCGGTTACCAAGCTCATCATATTGATGTGCAAGGGTTTGCTCGCGGGCTTGGTATTTGCCATCTGTAGTCATATGACTGGTTAGAGTCTCTTTTATAACGCGGCTATTAGCGTTATGCTCAAAGTCAATTCGACTGTCTTTAGTCGTTGCATATATGAGACGTCCTATTAAATCATAATGATAATGCGCGCCATAGTATTGAGGTTGAGTCGCTTTATTAGTATTTTGATTACTAATTTGTTCAGGATAATGACTACTGTGCTTAGCAATAAGTTGCCCAATTAAGCTGCGCTGTAGATGAGTATGCCGTTGACGATCTCTAGGCAGTTGCGGATTGTCTATTTGCGTAATAAGTTGATCTATAGCATCGTAACGATAATGACTTTGATGACCATCGAAGCGGGTCTCTGCGATAAGATTATGCTCTTTATCATAATCAAATAACCACACTTCCCCATTTTCATTAGTGAGAGTATTTAGGCGACGTAGAGCATCATAAGCATACGTTAGACTATTTCCTTTTGCGTCAGTGCGCCTGCTAGGTAAGCCATCAACCTCGTATTGATAGGTACTTTTATTACCCGAAGTATCGACATAAGTACTCAATCGACCTAGATTATCATATTGCAGTTGAATATGACTGCCATCAGGATAATGTATTTGGCTCACTAAACCCTCAAGTCTTGGCGCTTTATTGTCATAATGATAGCGAACCTGACTACCATCTGCACTAGTGATTTGGCGTAGCCGCTGCTTATTATCATACTCATAGTGCGTCTGATAGCCACTACAATCAGTTTTAATAAGTAGATTACCATACTCATCATGGTCATATTTAACTTGACTACCATTTGGAAAATCTAGCTGACTTAAGTTGCCATGCTCATCATAAGTGTAGCCAGTAATATGACCTAAAGGGTCAATAGATTTGCTTAATTCGCCTCGTTCATCATATTTAAACTGTTGTTTGTTTCCGATAGTATCCATAGTTTCAAGCAGTAAACCTGCTTTATCATATTCATAATAAGTCTCGCGATACTGTGGTAATTGAGTAATAGGGTCAATGCCTACTTGTAGCTCTATACTTCTTAGCACTATACCATTGTAACGAAAATTAGTATGAGCGTTATTAGGACTTATGACCTTTATCATACGATTAAATTCATCATAGCGAAATCGAGTGCTATTACCATTTGCGTCTGTTTGATTAAGCAAGTTATACCACTTGTCATAAGTATATTGGCGTTGACACTCAAGCTTATTACCCATCTGTTCAGTAACCCGTGTCAAACCTAAGCCATTAGGTTCTCTTTCATACTCAAACACATAATGCCTGCCATTACTTATAGTTTGTTCAATAACTCTAGCAGCTTTTGGATTATCATAATGGTCATACTTATAGGTAACTTGCTGACTATTAGATTGAGTCTGCCCTATCATTAAATGATTCTGATAAATGAACTCTCGTGTAATATGCCCAAGCTTAGTGACCTTGATTAGATCACCATCTTTACTATAAATGTATTCGACTAGTACCGTTTTTTTCTGTCTATCTTCTATTTGATAAAGCTTAGACAGTCTTTGCTGCTCGCTAATAGTAATAAACTCAAACTCATAGCAGCCGCCACCTTCATCAGTGAGATACTGTGGTATATGAGCATTATTCTGTAGTTTGCTACGAGTATAGTGTAATTGATTTTTATGACCATATTTATCAGTATAGCTACTAAGCAATACTATCGCTTTAGTACCTTGACGATTACGACTGGCGACATAGCTATAATGTTGGGAAATGCCATGGAAATGATCAGGATATTTCTCATCTGAATGATAGTTGCCTGAATATAAAACGAATTTTAAAGGTTCTGAGTCTCCAATACGAGTACCATTAGTAGCATCAGCTGAAATAGGTTGACTATTTATGACACTATATTCTTCATCTTCAATAAGTGGTAGTCGGTAAAGTGTTACATTTTCGCAAGATTGATAACAGCGTTGTCCAGGGGCAAGGTAGGTAAAAGGCACGCGCCGACCTGAGTTGTCGACTAGATAGATACGATTGTGCTGCGGATCTAGCTCTAGGCGCTGCTCATAACCTTGAGTTGTCCAGCCTTGACCAAACCAGCCGATGTCGGGGTTTTGGCTGTTATAGATGCGGCTCATGACAAAGGGCAGATAGCCGTTACCGCGATAGTCGATGTCATCACCGCCTGAGAGTATTTTGCTGCCATATAGTGCTTGTATAGGTTCCCCTATCGTAGCTTCAGGACTAGCAAAAGGACAAACTTCAACCTTGAGATCCTCGCCTTTGATATAAGAGCCATCTTTACCTGCATAAGTAGTAGCAACACTTTTAGACGGTGTCTCAGTAGCATTCTCTGGCGGCTGGATATACTTAATGAGATCAGCAGGATTTATATTTGGTTTAAATATTGACATCCCCAAATCAAACATCTGCTTCGCTTGTACTGCTTGTCCCATGACGCCTGCGAGAGGACTACCAGGCGCGATACCAGCCAGCGCCATACCAACGCCCATTGGAGCGCCACTTTGAAGCGCAGACACTAGATTCGATGCAGCACCGACCTTACTCATGACACCAGAGAACTCACTGCCAGGTACAGCCCCCGCTAATGCCATTCCAGCGCCCAATATCGACCCTTGATTGGCAGCTGATGCCGCTCTAGATAACGCGTCAACAGTACCAAAAGCTTTGGCGACTTTACTATCAGGCATAGCACTTGCTACGCTCATACCAGCGTCAAAGAGCGTGCTTTTATTGTTAGTTGCCATAAAGCTTGAGATGCCAAACGCGGTTGCGCCTGCTTTGGGCTTTTCGATAGAAGGTAATTCGCTTGATGTCTGGTCACTCATACGACGTAACTCCCTGTAGTGTTGCCATTATTCATGGTACAAGTATCTCCTTGTCGTACTAACGCTTTGCCTTCTACAAATATGCTACTTGAGCCACCTGTGGGTTTGACTTCTCCGCCAATAGTGCCAGAGCGTACTCCGCCACCGCGACCACTGGCGTCTCCTTGACAAGTAGGCTGCGTAGTTTGGGCTAATAGATAGGCAGGTTGTCCATTGAAGGTGGTGTGTTTGGCGGTATTGATGGCATTGTCCATAGTCTGATAAACGACTAAAGCGATCATTGAGTCCTTTTTATGAGAGCTCCAATAGATACTAGGGCCTTTGCTAATGGCAGTTAGCTGGCTTTGCTTAGAGCCGCCAAGTTGGCTGGTAGCACCTTTTCGACCCTCTTTCCAAGTTGTGCCCTTTTTCTGCATGTAGTCGATTTTGCCAGGATAGGGAACATCTTTACCAGGTATCATTTTCACTGGTACTATATTATTTCGAGGCCAAACTGCACCATCATAGTTAGACCCTGGCAATGACATACCAAAAACTTCAGGCTTTAGACCCGCTTGTGCCAACCCCTCCCATGTGAAATCAATGCAACTGTTATCTATGCCGTTATATTTTTCATCGAAATAGCTACCCCTAACTCCAGCAGCATCGTTTCTACTCCTTCTTCCTCTACTTCCATTTGGATCCTCACCAAAAGCTTGCATTTTGTTAAACTGAGCTTGAGATATCTCAAATGTTCTCATATGCGCTCTATCAAGATAATTACTTGTATCGTTTTTATATACACTACCAGGACCAAAGGCTTGTCCATGTTCTGCAGGAGCAAATCCATAACTGCTTGAATTACCCTTGCTGTCATGTAACTCATACCACATATGACCCACTGCCGATTCACCACCTTCAGCGAGCTTTGTACCCATCGAGGCTATATGCACAGTGACTGCTGGTTTACTCATAAAACATCCTTTCTATTTGCCATGGTGAGCACGTGAAAACTCGAGAGTAGAATATGCGTTGCTTAATTCAGGAGCACCTTGTAAATAAGTCACACGAATAATATATCGACCTTTACTTAATGGTAAAGAAATCAAACTAGCATAGCTACCCATATACGTTGGTGATGTACTAGGATTGGTAATTATTTCATCCGTAATATATTTTTCTTTATGCAGATCATATATTTTTACCTGATATAATGCAGAAACTCCATGAGTCCCATTTTCAAAAGTTTCTATACCATAGTCTTCTACATTTATTTGTGTCTTTTCATCAGAAAAATTACCATTAGAAAACGATTTATTGTCATCGGGATTCTTTGAATAGTAATTCATGACAACACTATAAGTCCTTGGATCCTCAACGGTCACCTCCATCTTATATTCTTGATTTACATTACTATGATCAAACAGCATAGTGACTGGTGGCACATCAGCGGCCTTAGGTGGCTGACAGCCTAACGGCAGCAACAATGTTAATAAGACAGTTAGTTTGGAGGGTAGCTTCATTATTCATTGCTCTGCTTTTCAATATGGATAACCAAACCTTTATCAACTATAGCTCGAAAAGGTATCGGCTCTTTGCTTTTATATTGAGTAGAGTTATTGAACATCATTATAATCTCACTATTATCAGGCTGATGTGTTTGCATCCACATCACTCGCATTGGATCGCTACCAGCTGGCCACACTTCGTTATCTGCACTTACTTGATAAGCAAATTGACCGCCAGCTAGATACGCTTCATAAGGCGTCATACCACCTACAATTACGCCACCAATAATAGTTTGAGTATACTGTTTACGATAGTCATCAGGAGTCTGTTCTTGAACCTTTTTAAAGTATTCTAGTCTCTTATCTTCATTGTTATCACTCATCATCCATTCCTTTATATTTAAACTTAAAAGCATATCTTTATACTAAAAAAAGCATACTTACTTTCTAAATTCTAATAATGTATTTCGTACTACTTGCTCTATCTGTTGCCAATCTTTTAGCACATAACGTGAATAACTGACGTAAACATCAAGCTTCATATCTGGCTCTAAGTCAAAGTAGTGAGTACAAGGAGGACGCTCGACCTCTCTATTACTGCATTTTATATAAGTGGCAATAGTCTCATTATCGTCGCGTTTGATAAAGATATCTTCAGCATACCTATCTTCACGCCACGGTGTATTAGTCTTAGGGTCAATGCCAGGCGATGCATAGACTTCTAAACCATATAAAGTGTCAGGTATCTTTGTGTAGATAGATGTAGGATGTCTATCTGGTCTTGCATTTATCGTACCCTGTCCTATTCTATCGATACCGCCTGAGCCATAGTAACGATTACCTGAGTTGACGCCTACCGACACCCAAGGACTATACGATAAGTTCTTTTGCGCCTCATATTCATCTGATATATTAACAACAACGCCATCATATAGCGCCCCATCGGTGTAACGCACATCAAAGCCAAAGCTGCTGATCTTCGACTCGTAATTACGCTTAGGCACGGCATCCTCGAAGCTCTCTCCCCAGTCAGGATCACCGTTATACTCTACTAAACGAACTGAATTAGATGGCATCTCAACAGGCACGCCGCCTAAGTCGCCAATTATTATGTCTTGTTGTGTTGTGCTCTTTCCCATAAAGAAGTTTTCTTCATTATTTATAGAAGACGCACTTTCAGCACAAGCCGTTAGTATCATTAAATTAACAAGTAGACCATAAGCTAGATACTTCATAGTTATCTCAATAGACTCTGATGTTCTGAATAAACTTTTAGATAACATAGCTGTTTAGTTCAAGTTAACTGCAAACTAATAAGAGTCATTAGTTAAGGCTTATTATAAGGCCGAACAATCTTAGTTTTTTGAGTGTAATACTGCTTGCTAAACTCAGCTTGTTCCTCTCTACTTATCACAGCTAGAGTTGCCTGTTTAGGGTGGTAGTCATCAATAATCATACTTCGCCATACCAAATTTACCTTTTGATCATCTGGAGAAATAATAACGGTGTCAAGCTTCATTGGCAGCTCTGTCGCAATCATATCAGGGTGATTGGACTCTAATAATAAATAAGCTAAAACCTCTGGTAAATACAGCTTTAACTCTGTGTCACCACTCTTATTAACGTTAGCAGCTACCGTGTTAGGCTGACATAAGTTGGTGAGAGTCAACCATTCATCACCTGTCAAAAACGGCGTTTGTTGATCAGGATATGCGCCATTCCATATGGCGAAGTCAAAATCTTTTGGTACTACTGCTGCACTTTGTAAAAAAATATCGTCGACCGTGCCTAACAGCTTGCTGCGTTCAGGGTGTTTTCTAGCTCGTACACCAAAGCCTGCAACGAGTTTTTCATGCGCTTCTTGCTCAAGCTTATTGCTTGCTACTTGATTAAAGATACTTTCAATGATTAACAGATCAGGGTTATGAACTTGAGAGAGTTTAATACGCGGCGGTTGCACGTATTTATGATAGACGGGAGAGCTATAACCTATACCATAAGGATTGTAGGCATCTTCACTCATGTAGGCGATAGTACCATGATGTAGATTGAGCCTTATAGTGTCACGCTCCTCTTCTGTTATGAGCTCATCCTTGTTTATGTATTTCAAGGCATTATGACTATCTTCAATCAGACTATAGCCGCCAAAGCTACTGCTCGGATTGAGACTAACCTTGCTGGGCATTGGTTCAACGTGTAGCTTATAATGTGAGTTACCTGTAATGCTATTATTGAGCAAGTATCTAGGACTTAGAATAGTCAGGGTTTTATCGATAAGGACTTGACCCGCTTGATAACGATCTTTGGCAGACTTATTAGACTGCTGTTCTACAAAAGCATACTTAACAGCAGGGTTAGGCTCAGCTAAGACAACATAGTCAGGGGTTTGTAGTTTGATACTGGCATTAAAGCTATCTTGGTTAACTCTATGCTTAGGTGCATAAGCATGACCCTTAATAATGACATCACATTTTGGCTTATAATGAGCCAAATCAAATTCTTCAACCATGCCGCTCATAAGGTCATTAGGATCAACGAGTTGATCCTCCATACGTAGCGGATCTTGCTCATCTATAGTAATTAACAGACCTTGCTCGTTCCAAGTATAGGTTTGTCGCATGACGACTACTTGAAAACCCTGATTCAATTGATCAAGTCCTTCAAAAGCAAGCGCAGGATGGGTGGTAGTATTATTGAAGTTCATAAACGTCCTGAAATTATAATCTCATTCAATCTATTTATAGATATAGAATATTGTGATGATACGAGATGAATTACTACTCGAAATTATGCTAGCAATCATAGCTTATTTGCGAACTTATGTGTAGTAGAGATTGGTTTATTACTACAGAATTTATAGCAATAATCGCCGTCAACGGAAGGTGGCTTTTGGAACTCTATAACTGTATTAATAAAAGGGTTTTACTGAGTATTGAACATTATTGGACTTGTACTGGCTTCATTATCAATTAGCTCGTTGTAGTTATCGAGTGGGGAGTTAAAGCTTTTGGACTTAATGCCTGACTGTTTAGCGGCTTGTGGGTAGCCCCAAGGGGGCGGGTTGGCACTGTTGTATAGGCGGCAGATGACGATAGAATTTAAGAGCTTTTAAGTTAAGGCTGAATTAAGTAAAGCAGTATTACTGACTTATAATGCCTTCTTGAATTAATACATCGATAATATCTTTGGCTCTTTGATTGCCTTTAGCAGC